>Ga0210040_10000125_pt1 | contig 151868 bp, 128 predicted proteins | sample CryGeyCG12114_NA_FD_185462 | JGI IMG/M metagenome (GOLD analysis project Ga0210040, IMG submission 185462) | Groundwater microbial communities from aquifer - Crystal Geyser CG19_WC_8/21/14_NA (SPAdes) (version 2) | ecosystem: Environmental > Aquatic > Deep subsurface > Groundwater | place...
ACAGCAACACAGAACTTCTCCAACTATCGTGCATAACCAACGAGGGTGTCCAGATGGTGAAGAACACAGTCTGCGACCGTCTCGTCGAAGAACGCGTGGCCAACAAACTCAAGACCGGCGCTGCCGCACAACCCGCAAACTCAGACGCACCGACTGGACGACTGGGCGACCTCCTAGCACGAATTCACGTAGCTAGGCCGCTAGAAGGGTCTCACTCCGAGACATACATCCCTGAAGCAGTCTTAAACGGCACATACAAGAAGTACGACAGGAATGACCCAGACAGACGAAAGTTGGAGCGAGAGATCGAAGAAGAAAACGGCGGCCCAGGCGTCTACAGCGTCGATCTGAAGAAATGGTATGATCTCACAGACAAGGACTGGAACCACGACAAAGTCCCCGAGTTCTTCAATGGACGCAACGTGGCAGATTACGTTGATCCAGACATCGAAGACCGACTTGCTGCACTAGAAGCTGAAGAAGAAAGACTCGAGGCAGAAGGCTACTACAATGACAGCGAGAGCATGGAGGACGAGGAAGATGTAGAGATACATATGAAGGCTGACATGATTCGCGACAAGAGGAAGATGATAATGAACGAGGCGAGGACAAAGAAAAGCTTGAAGAACAAAGCTCAAATACCCAGGTCGAAGAAGTCGAGGACGACAGCCCAGATGGCGGCGCACTTCGACAAGATTGGTCTTGACTCTTCTGCACCTGTCGATCGCGCAAGAGCGACATTCAAGAATGCACCAGCAGACAGCAAATCTAACGCAGACTCGGCTATGGACATCGATACACCCTCAGCGCGAGCCAGGTCTGTGAGCAGAGCGCCAAAGACAAATAGGCTTACGGACGGAATCAAGAAGACGAGTGCTACTGGCGTGACAGATCCGGTGGCCAAGCAGAAAGCGGAACGATTGACTAAATTGAGTCAGAGGAAGATGAATCGGATGGCGAGACAGGGAGAGGCTGATAGACATGAGACTGCTGCTTTGCCGAAGCATTTGCTTGCTGGAAAGAGGGGCATGGGTACCGCGAGGAGTCGATGAGCAAACATTACAGTATGTGCGCTATGGGTACGGCTTCAGGGATATCCGGTGTATGGGCGTAACAGGGCAAATGTGATTAGCGGCCACAGCCTCCTCCTCGGTTGCGAGTGAATGAGATAAGACCACAATACCAACTAAAATGCACCTACAGAAGCGAGACATTCGAGTAGGAAAGGCCGCATAATGCCTGATTAGGCAATATGGCCAAAAAGTTGTTCAGCCAATCACCAACTTCAGACCCCGTCGGCACCCCTGCTCGGTCGGCCTGTCTGGAGCACATGTACTTCTTGAGCTTAGTGGCATACGCTGCCCAGTCTCGTCAAGCACCTTCGTGAGATACGCATCGAGCGCTACTACAAAACAAGGACGCTCAGTATCCCAAGACGGCCGTTGACAGCGTCGACCGGCGTAATCAACGTGCTCAAGTGATGGTATATAATCCTCTGATTCTGCCCGTGAATCAAATCAGAATCCTCACTTCCTCAAGCGAAGCCAACTTCAGCGCAGTGAGCATCGAGCACTTCTGGCATTTGCAATCATTCACACCTACCTGATAGGCCCCAAGCATCTCAGCCTTTCAACCACCATCCCAGCCCAACCACCAACCCGCTATGGCGCCCCGCGAAATCAGCATCGGCTTCCTCCTCATCCCGCTCCAAGCCCTCGACATGGTCGGCCCAATGGACATCCTCGCCAACATAACCCACGACATGGTCTCCTTCATCTCCCCAGACCGCGCCGAACAGCTCTCCGCCCCAAAAATCACATTCCACCATATCGGGCCCACCATGGACCCCGTCCGGGCGACCGCAAACCTGCACATCAAGCCCACGACCACCATTGCCGAGTGTCCCAAGCTCGACTATCTGTTGGTCGGCGGGCCGATGCCAGACTATGCGCATAACGTGCCGGCGGAGATGAAAGCGTTCATGCGCGAACGCAGCGAGGGGGTCAAGACTATCTTCACGACGTGCACGGGCGGGCTTGTGCTTGCGGCCACGGGGCTGCTGGATGGGCTGGAGGCGACGACGAATCATACGTTGATTCGGCCGCATGGAGAGCAGATTGGGCCGCGGGTGAAGTGGGACGAGCGCAAGAACTGGGTCGTGGCTGGTGGGGGGAAGTTCTGGACTGCGGCGGGGGCCGGGGCGGGTATGGATATGATGGCTGAATGGGTGAGGCGGGAATTCAGCCAGGAGTTGCTGGATTTTAGTACTATGGCGTTGGAGTGGCAGCCGAGGGATGTTGATGGGAAGGGGGTGAGGTATATGAATGGGAGGATGGAGATTGTGGAGGCTTAGCGGAGGCGAGTGGATTGGGATGGTTGGCGAGGCCTGGTGGCTGGCTCGTGTGGCAAGTGTTGATGATGGAAAAGTGTTGTTTTGAGGGTCTGTCGATTCTCGTCGGCGATTCGTTGTGGACTGTGAGGGGGCCTCCAGAATGCAAGTCGCATCTAATTCCTCGACATTTATCAAGACCTCTGCCGGTATCCTCTTACGGCGCTGAATGGGCTATGCGCATCCACGATTTATCTTCGGTGTTTCATGTTCCTTTTAGCTGACCCCGCGGGTCAAGCCAAGTCCCAGAGCTTGTACCTGGAGACGTGAAGAAAGCATTAATTACTGAGGTGGACTGACGTGAGAGTTCAGACATTTGCCTCTTCAAGTGCAAATGTTCCGAAATGTAGAGCCATATATTTGTCTCAAATGTGCTGCTTCGAGGAAAGGGCTAGAGGAAGTCGTGAACAGCATCGCCTGATCGGATCCAAGAGTGCTGCAATATTGCTAGGGGAGTGAACTCGGACCAACCGAGCCCCTTGGAGAAGGACAGGGGCATTATACGACCAAGACGGGTGTGCTCAGGCTGGGCCGAGGTAGTCGAAGAAAGGGAAGGAGGACAAAAGAAGTAGGCCCAACACAGTGTTCCCAAAGTGACTCGATGTCTTTGCACAGGATGTCTTGTTTGTGCATCCGGTATGCCGTGCGCCAGAGAAGCAGCTGAGTCTGCGCACTGTTTACATCGACGTGCCTGTTCCCAAAGACCTGATATGATACCACATCTATGCGGACAGTCTCTTCCGGTTCGACTGCTGGCGAAGCCGTGGTTTTCAGATCGGTAGCACAGCGTTCGCAGTGCAACAACATAGTGGTGTACGAGGAGTCCTTCGAGACTGGACGGCCTAAGATCCATGGCTCAACCAAATTCAGCATAGCGAACAGCGCGACGTTCAGTAAGCACGACGAAGCACGAAGATGGCCAACGACCGGACTCGTGGAAAACTTCTAGGGGTGGTGGATGATGCAAGCTTCATCGCCACAACCTGCATCGTACCCCAGGCACGCATGCTGGATGCTTAACGCTCAATGGGTGTGATTGCTAGGGATGGCTGTGGCATGAGTAGTGGTGTTGTAGAAAAAGTTGGTCAAAAGTCGTAAATGAACCGGCCTCACAGTGCTGTGCAGATGCTCATCAGTAGCTATAGTGTAATGGCAAGAATGTTGAGCATAATAGTAGTCGTGTTTGTGGGCACGAGCACTCGGGACCATAGTTTGGAAGCTTTCCCTACCGTCGGACAGCAGCAAGATGTCCCTATGCGCCGAAGTAGCACTTCCTATCGCCTATCTATTGACACTTGTTGCTATAGGCCTTAGGAAGCGAATGACAGTCATGATCTGATAGCAGTAATCGTACAACGGCTTCGTGTCCTCTAGGTGTTGACGGCCTGGCCAAAGGGGAGGGAGAATCTGTTTGTTCCATATCGGGCAGCTAGGGGTCACGTGCACTCACTTGCAAATCATCGCAGCTCCCAGTGCAGATTGACGTCGCCATACTCAGCACTCGCTCAACAACCACATACGTCGTCAAACATGATGCTGAGACCTACAGCGATACTCCGCACCGTATGCTGCAGCTCCCTGCGAAACTGGTGGCCAAGCTGACAGCTTCAATAGGCTGGAATAGACGGCGGCAATGCAGGCCGATCGAAGCTCACAGTCTTCAAGCCTCAGCCGACTTACCAAACCTATGTATCTCCCTATGGTCCGAAGTACGTCGCCAAGATCTCAGGGACACACCCTTCGCCACTCCCTCGAACTCAACAATAGCACCCGGGGTCGTCCCTTGCTACGTATGCGCTAACATTTACACTTACAGAACGAAACACGTCCCTAACTTCATGGGTCTCTCTCCACAAAAAGCATGGAACATTGGAACTGTTGCAGCAGGTTTCGGTGTCTCAGCGGGCATATTTGCACTTTTCTTCTTCGGTGAAGTGCCAAAGGTTAGGAACGATATCTTGAGCAAGGCGCCGCTGTTTGGGGACTATTTCGTCAGGGAAATTCCACCCGAGGACAACCCATTCTAGACGAGGAAGAGAAGAGAACTGTGTATATTGCTTGTTTTCATAGAGCTACAGAAGAAAATGGCATGGATCTGAAAGAGCAGCCGTTGGGCAAGGTTATACCTCTACTGCAATGCCAGGACTGGGCATGTTTCAGATCGGTTGCGCAATAGAGATCCTGAAACTGTCAAGTATTGCAGATGTTCCTTGGCCCCGCTTACGAGCTGCTTGTTACTCACCCACTGTGCGTCGGCTTGAAGACAAAGGGAGTTATAACTGAACGATATCCGCAACCGTGGGGCATTTATTGCGCTGCGAGCATGAGTGCACCTGAATCCAACTGCCTAATTCCGCCATTGCGGCAGCACAATAGGGACCGAATCGCACTCCTACCCTTTGGACCATGCTCACAACTGGAACCATTCAAGACAAGCAATGACTCCACTCCACGGACCTGCAATATCTCCTACCCTGCAGCTCTGGTAGCTCAAGTTGAAGAGAGGTCAATGCACCCCGTCGATCGAGCACGTGGGAATGGCAAAATAACATTGGTGCACATGTCTATGCAGACGCACAGCACCTTAAGGTAAGAGTCGAAGCGATGGCAAAACTCTACCAGATTCGAAAGAAGCAGTATGAACATTAGGGTCACAGACAGCACAATGCCAATTTACAGCATGACCCGCAATGGTGTTACTGACCACCAGGCCAATCGTCATCCAGACAGCGAAAAGCACCTTGTCCTGCACGAGATGCGGCAATCTGTGAAAATCGCAGATGTATACTAACTTCACAGAGTACTGTTTTTGCGTCCCCAAGGTCGTTCTACCATCGGCCTTCACCCGAGGACCTTTTGCAAGGCTCAATGTACTCCGCCCCCATTGCCAAGGCTAGGCGCTTTTTGCCTGATTTTGCTCCAAATTATTGACTCATACAGCCGCTGCCACCTTGACCTTCGCCTACATAACAAACAAAACGCTCATGGTGCTCATGGTTTCCCGCAGCAAGCTTGAGTTGACATGGCGACCTTCACAGAACTCCCGCGAGAAGTCCATGAACTCATCATTCAAAACGTGCTTGGCGCAGAAATCTTCGTCGTCAATCTAGGAGACTTCAAGAACCTGGCTGACACCTCGCGGTACTGGCAAGCATTAGTATGGAAGGTATATTGGGAGCAATACTATCTTGAAGCGAGAGAACTGTCGACGATAAGGCGAACGGAGAGATGGGTGAAGTGGTGGAAGGGATCGACGACACCTGAAGATATCGTTACAGCATCAACGGATGTTCAAGTGGACGTTGACGACGGCCAGGCTGAGGACGAAGAGGCAACGCGTGTTGCTTTATGGATCGAAATGCTATAACACGTGACCAGCCAATGAGTGGTGAGCGTCAAGTACTGGTGAAGAAGGTATTTTCACTTGCTGTTTCAGCCTTGCCACAAGCACGTGTCGAGCTGGATGTACTTTCTTCAGCTGCGCTCGACCCATCCACACTTTAGAATACTACCACGATCAATACCGCGGAGCTGTCACGACAATAGATCCGGAGTCTTCGAACTTCGTGCAAGTTCACCCCAATTGCATGTGTACGCACAGCTAACGTCCGAGTCCAGCATGGCCATCCTCACAGACCTACCCACCGAGCTCCACCGAAAGGTCGTCGAAATATATGGTCACAGTCACCGAGCAGAACTACACTCCTCGCCTCGTCTACTTGGCGGGAGTCTCGGCATACTGGAACGATCTGGTTCACGACGCTGTTGGTAAGCGTGTGGGAGAGTTGTGGCAACTGGATCGCACTCAGCTTCGGGAGCGAAAAACAAAGAAGAGATATGAAGCACTTGGATCCAGCCTGTCGCCTCCATGGACCTTCTATGTTCGGGACAAGAAGGACAGTGCACGGCTAAAATTCGAGGCGAAGAGAGTCCGACGGCTCGAGAAAGTGCAGGAGAGGGTCGTCAAGTTGCGATTGGGATTGATTGGGTTGTGAGGAAGAAGTGTTCTGGATATCTCACAAGTCGATCAGAGACGAGAACGGGGCTGAATGGGACCCACAGAGGATGCCCGGGCTCTGCCCTACAAGCTGAATGCGATGAGACTCTATCACTACAGGACCCGACGTCATGCTGAAGACGCAAATGCGAGCTGTGAAGCAGGTCTTGGAGTGAGTCTCTGATTGACCATCCTGCATACGTGACATGCAATATAATACCGTCTTCTACCTGCATTTACCATCGCTTGCGATATACCACGAACTCCAAAGCTTCGCGAAGCAGACCAGCTGTCAGGTATCAGCACGCAAGGAAACAGAACGACTTAAACTTCTTCGGAAGCCACGTGTACCCGCTCTGTAGCCTTCTAACTCTGACGGATCACCATGGTACTATCCTTGGACCACCCGCCTGAAATTCACCACGATATCGTAAAGTACAAGTCTCGAGCTGCGTCTCTAACTGGACCATTGACTCGAATCCATGCCCAACTTCACCTCTTCTCTGCACAATGTAGCCCCTTATCTCGCCTCAACCGACCATTGTGTAGAAGTGATCGAGCGGTAGAAGTAGGTCGTGCCCAGCAGAATGAATGGGAAAAAAGACAAAGCGAATGGGACGGAATCGTTTGATGGATGGAATGAGACGTGAGGTGGCCTGCGTCGAGAATGGGAGCATGGATAGCTGGGCCGCTAAGCCGGGGATAACGCTGGTTGGGACAACCTCAGGGGCAGCTGGCTGGGATCTGTGAATGGCGAGATGACGGTAATCCACTGTGGTTGTTGGCGTGTTCATAACCGCGACGAAGGAAGATTGAATAGACGTTGAGCAGAGGGCATGTTCGACGTGATTGGTGTTATCATTGTGCACTGCCTACCGCAACTTGGTTGCTAGAAAGTGGCGACTGTTAGGCAGAATGCTGGGAGCAGTGGCTTGTGACGGCGGCCATGGCAGTTGAGGAATCTAGAGGACGTCCGTGTCAGTCAGAGACGTGGGGCGAGGAGCGGAATTGGTTGCTATGTTGAAGACGGAAGTCAGATGGCGGAGTAGATGTGAAGGTGAAGATACAGGTGCAGGTGAGGAGATAGACACACAACAAGCAAATGTGAGAAGTTTTCCACTTGCTTTATACCTCTCACACATCTTCTACCGCCTCCTTACGCTGCAAATCTTACAACACCAAGTGGCAGGACGAGACCCGACCAAACAGCTCGAAGATCGCAGGTGATATCGTTAGACCACCGCATGCGTCTTGCTAACTTCGTCAGAACATGGCGCGTCTTCAAGACCTCCCGGCCGAGATCCACATCCAAATTATGTCATACGTGGCCCCGGGTCATTATCAGAGCTGGCCATCGCGAGACATGCTCAACGCCGCTGCTGCCTCAACCCAGTTGAGAGGTGCGGTGCTCCGACTAATCCAACAACCACTGGACGCGCTTTACCGGGTGAAGAAGAACTATGTCGGCAGTGCCAGTAGAAACAAGAAGATGCACAAAAGACTGAATGTGACTATCAGTTGTCTTCTGGAGATCAAAGGCCGGATTGAAGCAGGAAAGACCTAGTATGATGAGGCAACGCAGCTTGAGAGGTCCTGATGGAAGGCCAGTACAGGATGGGTAGGACGGGCTTGGAATGAATGGGTTTGTTCAGAACCACATATAAACAATGCGCAACTAGCTAGTGTCAGCAGATGCTTGGCTCCAGCTACTCATAGCGAATGCATGTCATGGTTGCTCAAATGTTATACAGGGAAGGCAGAGACCATGCGCAAACCACAATGCGTTGGAGAGCATGTCGTACCTCGGCTCTAAGATCTGCTGGTCAGCAAGTCACGCAGGAGAACACTGGATGACCATAGTTGTAGTAGTTCCATTGTTCTTCTGTACGACCTTTCGCTAGGAAATGCAGATATGGCAAATAATCTATACCCTGTCTCCTCGATCGAAGTACTCCCACTGTCCTGGCGGTGATTGTTCTTCGAGGTCTTCCCATCTGCAGCTTGTTAGCAACTGTCTCCCTCGCAGTAATGTGTTCTTACGCTCTTGATGCAAACATCTCCTCAACCAGCATCAACTCTCCCTCTGCAACTTGTAGCACCTCCTCAATCAGACCTGCGGCAATCTTGTTCTCAACTTCGCTGATCCTGCGCAACGTTAGCACTCCTTGTCCACGAGCAAGCGTGCAGCATCTTACTGATCAGCAGTTAACGCTGGCTCCACCTCCAGATCGCTGATTGTCGGCAACTCGCCCTCTGCTGCAATCTTGTCCTCATGCGCGACATCCTGGTCTATCCGACGCCCCTTCTGTTCCGCCTCGGTCTGCGTGCCAGGGCCTGCGGGTTCGGCATCCTTTCTCGTCACCTTTCCATCCCAGCTGATCTTTTGTTGAATGCTGTTCTGCTCGAATTCTATGCTGCCGTCGTCACGTTGCAGATGTCCATAGGCTCTGGGATTTGCTTCAATGGCCTTTCTGACTCGTTGTAGCCATTCTTCGTGTCCTGGCGGCTTTATTTCTTGGAGTATGTTCATTCTGTGCTTGGTCAGGGCTTCACATGATTGCCGGTAGACTGAAGACTTCGGTAGCTGCTGAAGCTTCCGCAGAGTCCGGGAGTATGCGAAGAGAAGAGCCGGACGTGGTGAGGGGTGTGTCGGGAGACCTGTCAGGCCTGTGGGTGTATTAGCTTCAAGGTACCGCGCAGCCGACTTGACGGTAGCCTGGAGCTGTGAAGAAGGTCGCATCGTGGTGAACGCTACTCTTGAATTATGTAAATGGCGAACGAGTTGAGCGGGACCACTGGTGAAAAGTGTAGGTGCGCCAGCGCTGTTCACCTAGGTGCACCGGCTTCGAGAGGGAAGTTGCTATCCTGACGTTGATGCCGGCCAACCTGCCATTTCCGCAAACACAAGCTACTGGTAGCTCGCTCGCTCGCCGACAGGGAAAGTGCACTAAGAGTATCGTGACCAGCCGTAGAATGCACCTCTGGCAAGAGAGCATCTACGTAGTGCAGAAAGCCAAAATTGACCACGGGTCATTCTGGGGGGCGCCAGCCGACGAATCGGAGTCTTGCTCCTCTTCAAGTTCTCGATTGCGCCCGGGTTCAGGGACCATCTGCCTCACGGTTCCCGACGCCGGTGACCTTCACACGCTCGCTCAAACGACTCAGGAAGTCCATTTCCTTTTTCCACACGGAGTCCTCCCCGAAGCGCGTACTTACAACACTCCATCGATCCTAAGCCTTTTCACCTCGACACTTTACACACCACTGTCGCTGCAAATATCATGAGGCCAGCGTTGCTGGCATGGGCGCTTTCCGCCTTGACGCTGGTCAGCGCCAGGTCGAAGGAGTTTGAGCCAGCAAAAGCAGAGTTGCTGGCTGAGGAGGCAGTGCAAGGCGAAACGCCTGCCAACACGAAAGAGGCTGTTGAGTACACTGTGTTCAATGGCATCAAGGTACCGCCGATGAAGGAGATCAAAGGCGAGGAGTTCGCAGACACAATCAAGGACGGATATTGGTAAGTTTGCGCCATGCAAGGTCGAGCCAGACGTTGACATTTCAGGTGGGTAAAACACTACTCTCCCTACTGTGGCCACTGCAACGCCATCAAACCACACTGGCAGACGCTTTACGAGTTCTACTACACTGAGAACCCCCTAGAAGGCAAAACGAAAAACCAGCAAGACCCCCAGGATCTGGACGCCCCCAACAGTTTTCACGGCTACTACAACTTCCATTTTGCTTCGGTCAACTGTATAGCTTACGGTGATATCTGTCAGCAAAATGGTGTGCAAGCATGGCCAACCTTCCTGCTGTTCAAAGATGGCAAGATGATTGAGAAGTATAATGGTGGTCGAGCGATGGAGGACTTCAGCGGATATGTCGAGGAGAAGTTGGAATCCATCAGACCTGGTTCGAGACCTGTCAAGGGCGTGAAAGTTCCCAAGGCAGGTGCGAAGAGTATCGAAAGAGGAGCGACACCGTTGTATGCGGAAGACAAGAGCAAAGACCTCGACAAGGGCAAGGAAATTGGAGAAAAGCAGAATGATAAGGTCGCGCAGACTGCCACTTCGGAATTGGCCAGTGAGACTGCAAAGGCTGGCCGCAGACCTAAGCCAAAGACTGGGCCGACTCCGAATGTGCAGGGCGTGTCGGTTGAATTAACAGCCGAGTCATTTCAGAAATTGGTCACCACATCGCAAGATCCGTGGTTCATCGAGTTCTATGCTCCTTGGTGTCCTCATTGCCAGCATTTGGCGCCTACCTGGCAGCAGCTTGCACGAGAAATGCAAGGAAAGCTCAACATTGGCAGCGTAAACTGCGATGCAGAGCCGAGATTGTGCAAGGATGCGCGAGTCTCATCTTACCCAACCATCCACTTCTTCCGTGGCGGCGAACGAGTCGAATACGACGGTCTCAGAGGACTTGGAGATTTGCTATCCTTCACCCACAAAGCCCTCGATAGCAATGTCAAATACGTTGACGCAGCACAATTCCGAGAGATGGAGGAGACAGAAGATGTCATATTCGTTTACTTCTTCGATCACGCCACCACATCCGAGGACTTCGCGGCGCTCGATCGACTCACACTCAGCTTGATTGGTCATGCACGAATCGTGAAGACGGACTCCGACATCCTGGCCTCGCGATTCAAGATCCACACCTGGCCGAAACTCCTAGTTAGCAGATCTGGTCGGCCAAACTACTACACAGCGCTCGCCCCCAAGGACATGCGGGACTTCCGAAGAGTTCTCAGCTGGATGCAGAGTGTCTGGCTACCACTTGTACCTGAGCTCACAGCCACAAACGCTCACGAGATTATGGACGGGAAATTTACCGTGCTCGGCGTACTCAATCGAGAAAATCCCGATGAATTCAAGGAAAGCAAACGGGAATTGCAGAGCGCGGCAATCGAATGGATGGACAAACAGACGCAGAACTTTCAGCAGGAACGTCAGGAGATGAGAAATAGCAAGCAGCTCCGGATCGAGGAAGCACAAGATAGGAACGATCAGCGTGCGTTAAGACAGGCGAAAAGTGTGGCCATTAGCATCACAGAAGACACATTCAGGAAACAAGTGCGCTTCGCGTGGGTTGATGGCATTTTCTGGGAGAGGTGGCTCAGAACAACCTTCGGTACGCACATCGACAACGGGGAGCGGGTTATCATTAATGATGAGGAGGTAAGTCATCGTCTTTCCTGATGTCTCTACTTGAGGGATACTAACACATATACAGAACCGCCGCTTCTGGGACGTTAGCGAAACAGGCAACTGGATCACTCCATCCCGAGTCTCGATCCTCGAGACATTAACAAAAATCACCGCCGATCCACCGAAGCTCCAATCGAAGAGCTCAATTGGCTTCATCGAAAACATTTTCTTCCAAATCAGGAATAGCTGGGTGTATCACCCATATGAGAGTAGCGCAGGCGTGCTCGTCTTCCTGCTCGTGGTGTTATATGTGCTTAGAGCGGGAGGCATGCTGAAAAAGGAAAAGCTGAACGCTTGGGGTCTGAAGGACAAGAATGGATATTTTCACCTGAATGGTGATGAGAAGGGGTTGGGGTTGTTGGGCGGGAGTGCGCCCAACGGGAAGGCGGACTGAGTATCTTGTCTCGATTTCTGCTTGTATCAAAACATAACTACTTCAATCTTTGGACCCCACTGGCGGAACTGGCGGGGGATATGCATAGCGCGGCGTTTGTGATGAGGGTACCTGTCGTTTAGCTGGATGTTGGGCTCAGAGTGGGGTTTGCCCGTTGCGTATGTCGCAAGAGAGATGAATGGCATTGACTGGATTTTCGACTTCGATACCTGGTTTGCGCTCATGATTCGGTCCTTCCATACACACGGTTGATCGACTGGGGGTGTTTAGCAGTTCCCAGTTCCGTCATGTGCCTCTAGGTCCTGTGCAGTGTCGCGAGTTCGCAATCGCGCGCCGCAGTACAAATTGTTGATTCCACAGCGGATGAAGGGGGTTGATCGCTTGTACGAACGGTACGAGGTGAGGTCGTTGAATTGATGGATACTCCGCCTGTAGTCCTAGAGATCAATAGGTGTACGTCCAGCCGTTCACGGCCACCTGAGCAAAGAGTTCGCATTCGCCAAAAAGGTTTGCGCCAATGTGATGTTAGGCTCACGCTCGTTTTCGTCTTAGCCCGCCTCGCTCACTCCGGGTCAGTGCTCCCTTTGCTCGTAGCATCCGCACGATTTCCGTATCGCTGCTGTGTCGCATGGCCATATCCAAAGCACCATCTCCGTATCTGTCGACAACGTTAGCATCGAACCCGTGTTCGAGCAAAAGTTGTACGACCTTTGTGCTGTCAAAGCGACAAGCGTCTATCATGGTGTTGGCGTGGTTAAAGATTGGATTTGTTAGATCAATGAGGCCGCTTTTGAGCAGTATTTCGACTACTTTGCTGTTACCCCGGGACACGGCTATGTCCAACGTCCTTAGTGCTTCGTGTCCATCATGCATCTCGTGCTCGGGAATTCTTTCCAATAAGACTTGGAAGATGCCAGAGTCAACTCCGCTTACTGCGGCACCCTGGATAACAAACCAGCTGACACTCGCACCCCATTCCAGCAACATCTGTACGATGGCTTCGTGCCTAAAGTGCGCGGCAAATGCTAGGGCGGTCTCGCCTTGTTCGATTACGGCGTCCAAATCGAACTCCTTCGTCTTGTAGAGGTAGACAAGTGTGGCTAGACTCCCTACAAGGGTTGCCACATGAAGCTCTAACGGCTCGTTAACAACACAACGATTGCAAAAATGCCAGTAAGTGTACCAAGACTCAGAACAAGTGGCACCTATCGCGCATAGCCGACCACTCTGTTCCACTATAATATGGGTTTCGCTGACGCGGGCATGTATTATGTGGGCTGCCCAATGCTCGGCGGAGTACTCGAAGAAGTCAGCCTGCTCCCTCACATCCGGCTTAGGCGACACGATACAGGGCTCGACGGGGTACTTGAAGAAGTTACCTGGCTTGCAGGCGAAGCGGTCCAGAAGCAGATATTTGACGGTCGCTCGAGCCATCTCGAGCTCGCAGTCACTTTGCATCATACAGCCCCTCCACTTTGTCCCACTCGCTAGCGCAGCATCAAGACTGGCAATTAGGAACTCTTTCGCGGTCTGGTGGATCAGGAAGACCTTCGAATCTCTGATGAAAACGAATAGGCCACACCACTCTCGAATTTGCTTCTCAACGTGTACGGCATTCACGTACAACTCGGGTAAGTTGTCATTGTCGCTCCTGGATGCAAGGGCAAGGGCAATTGCTACCTCTTCGGTGGCGAGCGGGCGTCTGGCTGCGATGATCAGCTTCAGTATCCTTTTTACCACGGGAATTTGCTTGGCTTTCACTTTTGCCAGGATACGCTCATAAGCGTCCTCGACAGATGAAGGGACCGCATCAACCTCAACTGTGTCAGGAAGGAGACTTAGTTGAAGGGATTCACGTATATCCTCGATGGCTAGATGTAGCCACAGGTATGTTCGGTGTTTCATGTCCAGGAGCACGCCTAGGAGGCGATCTTCAGTCCCTTGCGACAGGTTGAATTCCTGTGCTAGTCTGGGGACGCTGTCTCGAATGAGGAGATTTATCTCATTGTTGATCGGATCGTTCTCGTCTTCACCACGGAGCCGAATCTGTGGAAACTGTCGAGAGACGCCGCTGAACCATCGCTCAACATTGTCGTATGGCCTGCTCGTAACAATGACCTTGAGTATTGCGTGACCCTGAATACGAGCAGCGCGGTCGACATGCAAGCGGCATAGAAACTCAATGAGCTGGCGTCGATCGGTGTCGCGACACTCGTCTAAGGCGTCTATTACACATATTACCCGGGACCCTCTGCCATCAGGATTAGTGTCCTTGAGATCTTCCAATATTCGCCACATCTGCGTTGCTTCCTCTGATATACGGTCTCCTGTAGCACGCCATGCGGGGATCGCACAAGGCTGAATCAGATCGCGTCGCACGCCGAACAGTTGGTGCAAGATTGCGGCAAGGGCGGGCGCCAACCGGGATTGCTCATCATTGTCCTTGAAGAAGTAGTAGCACACAGTGTCATAGCCTTGCTGTGGCAACCAGTCGTCAACAAGATACCTCGACAAGACTGATTTACCACATCCAGGGTCAGCTGAGACCCATAACAGCTCATCACAATCGCTTTCATGCCACCGTTTGAAGATTTGGTGCTCAGTAACCCAGTTACACGTGTCTGGAGCACGTTCTGGGTTGACGTTCTTGTACTGCTCGTAGTTGCTGGTCTTGAATGCCTGGTGGCATTTTTGCTGGTCGTTTGACAGCTCAATGTGGTTGTGGACATCACCTAGGTGGACTCGAGCATTGCCTTTGACATTGACCCGAGGAAATACATGGCCCACGTTTCCTTGAAGAGCCATATCTCGCCTGAATTGCTAACTGAGAAAAGCCATGTATTTTCTAGAGAGGCTCCTGCCGAAATTTGTACATCCTATTGTTCGCGAGGTCACGTAGACATTTGCATCCAGGCATCACTTGACTCTGGGTGGGCTTTGGGATTCAGCTGCGGGGTACCCTGGCTCGCCTGGCCAGGCGCAAGGCAAAGCGGAGAAGCAGAAGTGTCTATCTCCTCTACCGTACTCTCCTGGGCTTCAATCCAAAAACATCCGCTTCCAACCCTCCCACTCCCGGCGAGTCATGTCTTATCATGTCGCTCCGCCTACTTGCCCTCTTTCTCCTCCTTAGCCTTCTTCTGCCCCAACGTCTTCACACCACTGTCTCTCGGATCATGATACTCGCCATGCGCACCACCTTTCTCTCTTCTAAGCTCCTTTATGGCTGCTTGTTCTGAACCGGCTGGTTTATCACTCGAGAAGATGTAGTAGGAGGGTATTATGATGACGAATCCAGCAGCCGCCATTCTAGAAAGTCTTAGCCTCGTAGCGAGAAGGAGGAAGCTGGGAATGCTTACATAGGGATATAGGATGAGCCCGAGCTAGCCGGGGGCTTCTGGTAATCGCCCTTGCCTTCATTGTGCGTGTCTGCATAGCTTCTCCTTGCTGGCTGTGACGTTTGCTTGGGCAGTCGGGCTCTGGACGTAGCAAGTGCTGAGCGGCGGAAGATTGCTGACTGCATAGTACGGGCTGATGCTTGTTAGGTGTTTCTGGATTTCAGGTGCAACGTGCAGAAAGTCAAGAAATTTGAGCTTGTGATCGAACACGTTGAAGATAGAGATTCGTGCTCCATAGCTTGCCAGGTGCATCAATATGTCATCATTACTACGAATTGATGTCTAAGTTCTGGTGGAAATCGATTCCGAAGTTAATACCCGATCGGCCACTCGCATCTCTGCACCCCACAGACCGCTGGATCTGTTAAAAAGCTTATTCGTTGAGCATCTGCAGGTACTCGAGGCTCTTGAGTAGGCATTTTATTTCCGCATCAACAACATGACTTATCAGCTACTTGGTTCATAATCAGCCTGACCTCTGCGGCGCACTCCACGTTTGGAGATCGAGACCCAAGCTGAATTGAATTCTGTGTAAGTGCGAGCATGGCGGGAGGACTCGATGGCGGCCGAAACAGCCTAATCTAAACAATGCAGGTCTTTTGTCAGGGCAACATGTATATCGTCCAGTACTGCGCCTCGGATCACAATTTACTGGCGTCTGCATCCCCAGCAGTGTACAAGACGGTGCTTTGTGAGGGCAGAAAGAACATGTGCTGCTGCACTCACTGGGTAAGGCACTCAGGCATCTTAGGGATAGTACAGACGTCATATGCTTTCTGTTGAGCATCATGTCTGCTCGCAGTATCCTGTTATTCCAGCTAAAGTCTCGTCTGTCTATTGGCGTCCTCCTCGTCTGCTTAGTCGACGCACACTTCTCTCGGCAACGCAGCCAACACAAAGAACCAGCGACATGCACTTGCCGGGCTAATGAGTGCAACCTTCATCATTGGCCGCTGCTGCGGTAGGCGTGGTCTACCCAGGTTTCGGCTATTGATTCCGAAGCGACAACAATGCTATTCGAGGTGGACCAGGAAGTACAGTCTGAAAGATCCTCGACAGAGACCACAATGGTCGCGAGCTCGCATACTCTGGGCGGCGGCAGCCTTGACCCCAGGCGCGTTTGTTAAGCTCAGCGAAGAAGATCCGGAAGAAGGCTTGACCCATGAGCAGGAGATGCTCAAAGTCTCAAGGCAAGAGATTAGCAAGAAAGTGCCAGAGGATGCGAAGGGACTGGACAGGTTGTGGAGAAGTATCGTATACGTCTTCGACCAGTACGTCTTCGAGCCGTTAGCGACCACGTTCCGATTCTTCCATCTGGTCATCATCTTCGTCCCCGTCATCGTCGCCATACCAATTGTCTTCATCGGCCCGAGAAGCAAAGAGCGGGATAACGAAAGAGTTGGAGTCGTTTGGTGGTATAGCTTCCTTGTCAAGTCAATGGAAAGGGCCGGCCCAGCCTTCATCAAACTAGGTCAGTGGGCAGCATCAAGGTCGGACATATTCCCATCGCAGATGTGCAAAGTCATGTCAGAATTACATTCGAACGCGAAATCTCACAGCCTACGCCATACACGCAAGACAATAGAAAAGGCTTTTGATGGGCGGAAGTTTGAGGACATCTTCGAAGAGTTCGATGACAAACCCCTAGGCGTGGGTGCCATTGCCCAGGTTTACAAAGCTAGGCTGAAGTCAAACCTAATGACTTCCCACGATCCTGATATGGATGCAGAAGCAGAACAGACGTTGCGGAAGCGTATCCGGAAGAATGTTGACACCTTTGTGAAGTCTTCACCACAAAGGGTTCCCTCGCAGTACGTTGCCATAAAGGTCTTGCATCCTCGAGTGGAGCGTAATGTGCGACGTGACCTCAAGATTATGGGGATCTTTGCCGCTATTATCAATGCCGTTCCGACGTTGGAGTGGCTCGATCTGCCCAACGAGGTATCCAACTTCGGTGAGATGATGCGATTGCAGCTCGATCTGCGCATAGAGGCAGCAAATCTGTCAATTTTCAGGAAGCACTTCGCGAACAGGACTACAGCATGGTTCCCACATCCATATACAGACTATTCTACTAGGCAGGTTTTGGTGGAGGAGTTTGCGCAAGGGATACCTCTGTCGGCCTTCTTAAATATGGGCGGTGGCGTGTTCCAAAAGGATATTGCAAACGAAGGACTTGATGCATTTCTGCATATGCTCCTGATCGACAATTTCATACATTCCGACCTGCATCCTGGAAACATCATGGTTAGATTTTACCAATCTGCAAAGACCAACGTGCACATACCTTTACTTACCTCGAAGCAAGATCCGAGCAAGCCAACCTCACCTGAGGATGCAGATGAGGTCGAGAAAATCCTGGCACGTCTCCGACCGCACATTGGGAAACAACCCGAATGGGATGAGACACTTAAGCAGATTGATCGAGAAGGGTACCGACCACAACTCATCTTCATTGATACAGGTCTCGTTACAGAACTCAACAACACCAACAGGAGCAACTTCCTTGACTTGTTCAAGAGCATAGCCGAATTTGATGGCTACAAAGCAGGTAGACTCATGGTTGAGAGATGTCGGAATCCCGAAGCAGTCATTGATGAGGAGGTGTTTGCGCTGAAGATGCAGCATCTTGTTTTGGCTGTCAAAGGTCAGACATTTGCGCTTGGCAATATCAAGATTGGGGATGTGCTATCTCAAGTGCTCAGCATGGTACGTGGACATCACGTCCGCATGGAAGGAGATTTCGTGAACGTCGTCATTTCAATACTGCTACTCGAAGGCATCGGACGAAGTCTGGATCCGCAACTCGACTTGTTCAAAGCTGCTCTTCCCATAATGCGTGGCATAGGCAGTAGCGATCCCAACGCTGTGCTGAAAGCACTCCGAGAAGGTGACTTCAGCTTGTTCAAGATTTGGGTGGGTCTTGAGGCAAGAACATTCTTCCAAGCAAGCACTGAGCAGGTTGAGGCCTGCGTCAAGTACGACTTGTTGAGTCCGATGTCCTAGATAGCGTGATGGTGTGGGCAAGACAATGTGAGCGTTTGAGCGACAGACAGTTGCGAAGATATGTCTCTCCCAGCAACCACGGACCTGCCTGCTCTTTGATGCTACCACCCCGCTTCGTATACAGAAAGGCCCACTTTGGAATGCCAAACAAAAAGTTCGTGCTACAGCTGGGAAGCAACTTGATGAGACGCTTGAGATCGTCCGATGAACCTCAGATCGATTGTACCTCAGACTGCACGGTCCAGGCACAAAGTCTTGTTTGGCAAGAGCTCGCCAAACCACCCAACGATCGCCGTTTGGCCAAGCATGCCTCTGACGCTACCGTCTTGGTATGACAGTGATGATGTAACCGAGGTAAACATCCCGCTACGCATCCTGCTCTAGAGCTTTGGCAATGGCGGCCAGCCACGAATGTAAAGTAGAGCTCCTGTTTGAAGTACTTGATCGTGTTACGAGTATCAACCCGTGTATCACAACACTGTCACAAAAGATCACTTCGCAACATGAAGTCGAACACCATCATTGCGCTTGCGCTCTGCACACCAGCACTTGCGATACCTCCCGACAACTTCGGCTTCCCAACCAGCGAAGATGATACACAGCTGTCGGTGACCTACCAAGCCAGCGCAGTACAACCGGGCATACTGTTCGGCATTGACGGTAAGCGGACCAGCGCTACTTACGAACGTGGACTAACATCATCCAGTGCCCGCATCGCAGCCGGACATCGCTGTGAACGAGACCTACGATGCCCTTAACAATGACTATACCGGCCAGTACCTCCTCTTCATGGTCGACCCCGACGCGTCCTACCCCGAGAACCCACTGAACAGGTTCATCATCCATTGGTGGCAAGAAGGCTTGACAAAGTCTACAACCGAAGTCGACTCTGCAAGCATTGGTGGTACAAGACTAGTCAACGATACAGCACCAAGGGTCTCCTACCGTCGCCCTCGACCACCCACGAACAGCTCTGCACATAGATACATTCAGTATCTGTTTGAGCAGCCATCCAACTTCCAGGTCCCCGAAGCATATTCCGGCTATAACGATCAGAACATTACACGATTCCCATTCGTACAATTCCTCAATGACGCTGGTCTGGAAGCTCCCGTCGCAGCTAACTACTTCTACTGCTCGAACCAGACGGCAGTCCCGGCGACATTCGTTGCTGCGCCTGGAGAAGAGTATCCCGGTGGTAACGGTGCGATGATCACCCAGGGAACGAATGACCCGACTCCTACTGGTGGCAGCTCGAGTGCTTCTTCAACTAGTACTGCTACTGGGGCTGCTTCGCCTGCTACGTACACTGGTGCGGCCAGTACCTTCAGCAGTGACACCACCCTGACTAGTGTACTTCTGGCGATGGGCGCCTTCCTGGCATTACGCTAATGGAAGAGTATGGGCTAAGCTATACGGGCACCGTCGACAAAAGACATTCGCTCAAGTTGGCGGTGAAACTTATCTATGATGACGCGAAAGCACGTTTATTGTCATGCTCTTCCTTTCGCTGTGATGGCCATCTTCCTGGCTTCACAATACCGTGCAGCTACTGCCTTCCGCACCATGCTTCCTCCATCAGTTTGGCCATGCCCCTCCCACCACCTGAGCTCCTCTATCTCCTCTTCCTTGCTTTCTACATCCTCAACTCACCCGATGCACCCACCTCCAAATGGTCCTGGCGTGCATGTACTTGATGCCTGAATGATTCCTTCCGAGCCCTAGTGAGGTAGTATCCTTTTCAGCATAGCTGGTCGCAGCGAATGGTTGGTGATCATGCCAACATCGAACCAAGTGTTGACGAGCCTGTCTAATGTTCATGTTTCTACCTCTTTTAAGGTGTCTTCGACGGTGATGAAGGTTGTTGACGTTACAACGCGTGTGGTATGAGTATCGCCAGTAATGCGATAAAGGGGTAGCGCGCGTAGAATTAGCTGGCGGCTAATTTTGCAGCAGAACGACGTTGGGGAGGCGGTAGTATCGCTCGGTACAAGACATATGGTGTAACTGGCATGTAGAGATTAAGGTCCATAAGAGTAGCGGACCTCAAATGGAACGGCTGCGGTCGTAAGTGCCCAACAACGTCGTGGAAACAATTGCCGCCATTCCTGCCTGCTCCACGCTGGGTACCCTCTTCAGGACGCCAGAACGTCCTTGCGCACGTGGGCATCGCTGTCCCAGCCACCTGTGCGAGTCAGAGCTCTACTTAATATCGGACATGGCGAGGCGCGTGGCTTGAGACTTCGACAGCGGCTTCATCGTCACGCCCACATTAGAACAAGGCCTCGTTCCCCACAAAATGGCTGCCGCCAGCGCATCGGTACCCATCACTTTGCTTGATCCAGCGATATCCAACAGGACAGACTCCCATCTGCCTCAACTTTTCCTGCGCCTTGCGTTCCTGCTGCTGTGCCCGCTGCCTGTCTTCTATCAACTTCTTGAGTCTTATTGCTTCTTCTTCGGCCTTCTGCTTCGCTGCTGCTGCCTTGAGACGCATGGCTTCGTGTAGACGGCGGGCGTCATCGTCGATGGCGGCTTGTCTTTCGAGCGCCTTTGCTTGAGCGGCGGCCTCTTCAGCTTGTATGGCGGCGTTGGCTTGCTCGGCTTGTGCCGTTCTGATTGTGTCGGCGACCGCAGCCTCCTCACGTTCGCGTAGGGCACGGTCTGTTTGTAATTGCTGCCAGATCCGGTCGGAGACGTTCGGATCTCGAGTAGCAGCGTCTAGAGAGATAGTAGTCCGTTCTTCGAATTGTGCTTCTGCAACCGGTGGGACCTGTGATGCCGCTGCGGCGGAAGCGAGTGTTGTCGCCTGCGACGTTGGAGGCTTTGGCGTCTGCTTGTCGCGCTGCTGCGTTTGCACTTGTCGCAAGTAATCGTCAGAAGGTCCGCTGTACTTGTTCATGGCCCGCTGTTCCCGCTCTGCGTGTAGTCGAGTGAGCTGAGCAATAGCATCAGTCCAAGTCACGTCCAACCTTCCTTTCTGAGGCTTGTGCGTCCTGATAACATCGCTCAGAATTCGGGATGCAAGAGTCTCGATGTCTCGGCCGTTGCCCCAGCCCGACAACTGCGACAGTTGCAAGAATAGGCCTTCTGCAAGAGCTCTCTGGTCCGAGGTCGCGTCGAGGTCTAGATCCAGCTTACCGCTCTTCTGAAGCTTCTTAATGAGCAGCTCAACGCAAAGTGTTGGTGTCAGGTGCTGAAACATGATCTCTTCAGGGAATCGACTAGAAAGGCCGGGGTTGACGCTGAGAAGGCGATTGATCTCTTCCTCGTAGCCAGCAAGGATTACAAGCATTTTACCCTTGTATCGCTCCTTCGTTAAGCAACCGACAATCTCGTCGACAGCTTCTTTGGCGAAGGGGCCCTCGCCCAAGCGATACGCCTCGTCAATGAAGAGTACCTGACCCAATGCTTCGTCGAATTTACTCGTAACCTTAGGCCCTGTCTGACCCACATATTCGCCAATCAGGTCTGTAGCGGAGCATTCGATCACATCGTCAGAGGCCAGAAAACCCATATTGCAGAAGATGGTACCAGTCTTTCGCGCAGTTGTTGTCTTCCCCGTTCCTGGACGATGTTAGCTAACGCCAATCACATGCAAGTACATCATACCTGGCGGCCCTTTGAAGACAAAGTTGAATGGAATTATCTCGGTAGGATCCCACCCAAGCTCACGGGCATTGTTGAAACTTTGGATGTACCCAGTAAGCTTCTCTACCACCTCGCCAGAGCCAACTACATCTTTAAATAGGGCCTTGCAGTCATCGAGGGCGTTGCCGCTTCTACCAAACTCGGGATCGAAGTCCTGAGGTTCGAAGACAATTTCGTCGATGCTTCCTGCCGCAGGAAGTTTCTGTCGCTTAGAGTGGGAGTCCTTCGCGCGGGACAGCAGGTTCTCTACTTCTCCAGCGTTTCCAAAGTTGGGTCGACGTCGAAGCTTAGCAAGCACATCAACGGCTGTGTCCTTTGCCTCGTCGGACGCAGCCAGACCTTGACTGGCAAGCTTGAGATTCAATATTGACAAAAGCTGTTCATCGTTGTAGTCCTCGAAGAAAAAGGCATTCTCGATGGGAAACCTGCGAGTCAATCCTGGATTGACCTTGCGGAGCATTTCCTTCATTTGGTCCTCATAGCCTAGCAGCAGCACAGCACGATCATCGCCAGGAACACTGTGTACCTCTGAGACAATTGTGTCCACAACAGCTGTTCTGTATGGATCTCCTGCGGAAGACGAAGAGTAGAGCATGTAAGCTTCATCTAGGACCAAGACTTTGCCTTTCGTGTTCTCTATGATAGCCTTCGTGTTCTTCTCGGATTCACCCATGACACTGCCGATGAAGTCTGACGGTGTCTTCAAAACACATTCGGATGTACTGAGTATGCCAATTTCGGCGAGGATTTGACCGTAGAGTTTTGCCACAGTAGTCTTGCCAGTACCAGGAGATCCCAAAAAGAGCCGGTTCAAACTCACCTCGATTGGTGGCTTTTCTTTCAGCTCGCGTGCGTAGTTTTGCGTCAGCCGGTCCAGTAGTGTTTGGACAGCAGCCTTGACTGAGTCGAGGCCGATCATTTTTTGCAGCTTGGCCCAAGCCACACTTTGCAGGAGTGCCCCGGATGGTTCAGGGCCAATCAGGTCCTGTTTACAGAGAAGGAAATCATCCGGCTGAAGGCCTGCTCGGCGCTCGCGGGTCAGCCGTACGGACTGTGCTGAGGTGACTCTATCCAGAACATTCTCGAGTGCACGAGCATTGCCGAATCCCTCTTGACCACTCATGCGATGAAGTCGACGAACAACGATACGCATGTAGAGTCCTGAGAATCCATCTTCAACCTGCATGCGACCTTGGAACTTCTTCTCGATCTTCTGTGCCAGCATGTGCAGTAGCTCAGACTCACAGTAGTCCGCAAACTTTAACCGATGGGGCATGCGACTAGCAAGACCTGGATTATGCTGGAAAAACTTCTCCATCTGCTTCTCATAACCCGCAAACATGAATACTACCTTGCCAGTAGTATTCTCTATCTCAGAAAGCAAGTAATCGAGGACCGCAGCCCCACCATAGCTGTTGCCTGAGACCAGCTGGTAGGCTTCATCAATAAAGATAGCGCCACCACCTGCTTCTACCACATCATTGACCATCTTCTTCGTACCACTCACACCCTCATTCGATAGTTGAGCACCAGTAGCCTCGATGAACTTGGATCCAGGGATGGCATCAACCTCCGCAAGGAACTTTGCATAGATTCGAGCAACCGTAGTCTTTCCTGTTCCAGGATTGCCTAACAGCACCGTTCCCAAGCGTTCCTGCTTAACATCTGTGCCTTGTCGCCGAGCTGTTTGAAGTTTTTGAAGAATTTGCACAAACCAAGCCTTGACAGTTTCGAGGCCGGTCATTTGCATCAACTCGTCAATTGCATTATTGGTTACCCCTTCCACCGCTTTCATGCCCTTCCAGTCCTGTGCTGCAAGTGAGTCCTTCACATGAAGTGAAGCGGCGGAAGAGCCTTTAGTGGCATCTGGTTTGCTACGAGGACTCGATGTGACTTCCTCGTTCGGGGCATCAACGTTCACAGATTGTGCAGGGGGGACCTTTTGATTACGTTTCGCGTTCTTGGCAGCCTCCTTAGCTTTCTGTAGATCAATCGTTTTCTGCTTGTGTGCACGGTCACGGTCGTCTCGGAGACCCAAGTCCTTCATGTGCTGCATCTCGTCCTCAATTTGAGCATCGAGTTCAGCCATCCTGGCGTTGTGCTCCTGACTCGATAACGCTTCAGCGACAAGTCGCTGGTGTTCTTTGCGTTGTCTCTCCTCCTCGCGCTTTGCTTTGTCGTGACAGGTACGGCAGACTGTTGGGCGTTGGCTCCAGCACTTCCAGGACATTTTGTGCCCAACGCTGCAAGTATCGGTGACGATGTGCGTGCATTTCATCTTTGAGTGATCATACAGCTGATGACATCTTGAAGGGCAGGTATGAACACCGCAGCTGAGCATGGTACCGCAAAGCGTATCACAACCGCCCTCTGGGCAGAATTTGTCGAAGTCTCCTGGGTTTGTAAGGGTGGATTCTTTCTTGCTGTGTCGCTCGCAGCGAACTGGGAAGCCATCATAGATGTGGTGACCCTCTCGTAGCATGCCAAGAAACTCAGACCAGATCTCTTTGCCCTTCCGGGCGTTCAGGAAAGTATCAGCATTTCCAATGAGAACAATCCCATCTCTTGCGCGAGAAATGAGTACATTAAGACGTTCGGGAGACGACAGAAACCCAATGTCGCCACGGGAATTGCTTCTTGTCAGAGAGCCGACGACGATATCACTCTCTTCGCCCTGATAATTGTCTATCGTAGAGACGCGAAGTTGGGTACGACTGGCCTTGGCGGTAGCCTGAGGCATTAGTCCTGCTCTCACGAGATCATAAGAATCGAGGTCATTTAGAACAGGATCGTTCTCAGTTTGAAGTGCGTCGTAAAGCAGACGCAGTTGTCCGAGGTATGGCGTCAAGACGACGATTTGGTTGCTTCCATAACCCTGCTGTGCAAGGTACTTCACACATTTGAGCGTCATCTGTGCCTCGAAGTCGTTGGTCTTTGACGAGTTTGATCCACCATCTCTTGGGTCATAGACTTGGCCGCCCTCGGTTTCCAAAGCGCTGTGGGCAACGAACACAACATTATCTCGAAAGCCTCGCATTGGAGCACGACCTTTGGTGCTGTGTGCATCAGTGAGTTCTGGATACGTCAAGCCCCTGACTAACGCTGATATCTCAGGTCGCATTCGATGCTGCTGGGACAACTTCTGGTGAGGATAACCCTTGAGAACGAGTCTTTCGAAGAGAGACCGGTTGAGGTCATATCCTGTTCCCTTTTCCACGCTAAGATCATAGTGTGCCTTTGGCCGAAGCTGTTTGTGGTCGCCAATAAGAACCAATTGCTTGGTCTCGGCCCCGATGGCGGCCAGTATGTGACTCTCTAGAATTTCGCCAGCTTCCTCAACGATGATTACATCTGGTTGAGCAGATTGTATGTCTTTTACATACTTTGCGGCTGCGGTAGTTGTGCAACCTATGATGCGCATGTCCTTCATCAGACGTCGCCCGCCTTCGCCTCGTACGGTACTAGTGGCTGCGATTCGCTGGTTGAATTGCTGACCGTAGTCGACCACTCGGTTCAGGCGGTCTCCCAGAATCTCATCAAGCCACTTCTTTCTCAAAGTGGTTCTTGCATCCTTAGGAGTAGACCAGACGCTTGGGTAATTCCAAGTATGCTCAATCGCGTCGCTGGCGCCTTCGTTTCTCATCCAACGGTCAAGAAGATAAAACTCGTTGGCAGCCCTGCCCTTCTCATCGACGATTGTGAAAGAGTCCTCCTGGGGGAGTTGAAAAGCGTCGAAATAATCCTGAAAGTCGTCAGAGAACTCCAAGTAATCCATGATATCTTTCTTTGCTGCCTTGCTCTGTGTAAATTCTTGGAAGGCTGAGACAAGCCTATCACCTGTGTCACTGGCGGCCATTTTGTACTTATCGATCAGAGCCCAGTCATCACGAGTTAATTTGTACCCCTTCGACATAGTCTGTTCTCTAAGTACGAGTGGTTTAGTCACTAGACTGGCCTTAACAGCAGATCCGAGACGGACGATGTTAGTTGCTGAGATACCTGTATTGATCAGATCCTCTAGATACTGGTCCAGTGCATGGTTGGTATAGGAAAGCACGAGTATCTTCGATTTGGTGTGCTGGTACAGTGCTTTCGCCACAAGTGCACCGATGAAGCTCTTCCCTGTTCCCGGTGGGCCCTGGATTAGAGCTATTTGTTGACTTAATCCGACAGCGAGACTGCTTGCCTGACTTTGATCAAGTTTGACGGGCTTGCGAAGTGATAGAAGATGCTGCAGTTCTGTTGAAGGCTCGCTCTCCAGCCGTTCCACTAGAGACTGTAGCGAGCTAGGCATTTTGACCTTAGGAATCTCCTGGGGATGATGCCAGCTCATGATGCTCTCTGCCAAGGGTACGTACCGCGTATTTTGAAGTTGCTGCAGGATCGGTTGGTATGCGAATAATGCTGTATTCAGCTGGAGCATCTCGATGTGCGTACTGTTACGGAGGCCTTTCAGTACTCGGCGGAGTGTCGTCTCATTGCCTGGTAGATGCAGATGAAGCACTGGGACATCCTCTGCCAGTTTATCTTCTCTTCGCCAAATGATGCCGAGGCCCACGACAGAGCCATCAGCAAATACACAAGCCAATGAACCATGAGATAAGACTTTCTTGTGCTTCTCAAGGAAGTCCTTGCGGAGATCATGATCCTTCTGCTTCGGCAGGAAGGAGAGACCCTTCGAGCACTCGAACTCCAATGCCCATTGATTTCTGTCATCAAAGCCGATGCCGATCAAGCGGAGACCGCCGATTCGGTGGCCCTTGCGTTTGTTCTGACCAGTAAGCTCTTCCTTTAAATCACGCAGCATGTCTTCGCGAAGCAATCGGAATTGATTGTCAAGATGAGTCGTGAGTCGTTCGTTGTCTTCAAACTCCTCGATCTCGCTGGCGAAGCGCAGGAAAGGAGGATCGGAGCTCACCAATTCATCTATCGAGGGTAGTAGCTCTATCTTCCGGAAATCTGCAAAGTCATTATCATGACGTCCGCCGGGTCCATCCACTGTGTTAGATGGAGAGGTAGTTAGGGTGCGGACGATGTGCTGTAATCTCTCGAACAAGTTGCGAGTCTCTGGCTGCTTTGCATCTTCTAAGACTTGCTTGATGGTCGGTTTGACAGCTAGTTCGATGAAAGGCGTGAGATCATGGTTTGGGATCGATAATAGCTGCAACAGCATCCAGGTGAAAGATTGAAGAGCCACGGGATTCAATGCTTGTGCTTCAACATGGTTGCTGAAGTAGGTCCAGAATACTGGTGGATTGACCATACGCAGGAGTAAGATATGCAAGAGATCTCCACTGCAAGCTGCTGCGACGTCGGGACTCTGAAGATACTGTAGTAAGGCAGCAATGGAAGTGTTGGCGTATGAGACGCTGACATCAATGCGAATGGATTGTTGGACTGCGGCGATGCCATCGGACGAACTTATGATGCTTTCAACACATGCTACAGGATCATGTTCGGAGCATAAGGCCTCAAGAAAGCGCTTGGCTTTTGGAGCAGTGAGAATCTTGTCTTTGCCCTCCAAGATCTGCTTGAAGAACCAGTGCAGCTTGCCCTTTCGCTTGTCGTCCATGGCAGCTTTAGCAGCTGTGTTCGATGGCAATGTTTCGTCGTGTACCAGTTGATCTGTGTGCAGCTTGCCTGCCAAGATCAAGGTTGTATGGAACGTGTGAAGATTGTGGTGTGAAAGTCGACCCTGAACAGAGGTATTGGAGCTAGTAAAGGGCGCTCTAGTAGTTATCAGCAACTTGCGACGAAGAGTCAGCCGAACTTCACGATGGCCAGCTGCAGGCACCCATGCGACTCTGTCCAGTCTTACCCCCGGTCTCTATGGGTCTCAAACCATGGCCAGGCATGTTCAGGGCTATGAAGTGTGGGTGGAGAGAAGGTGAAGTACTTTGGGCGGGCTGCAGGCGCAGTATGCGACTAGGCTGCAGGCCGTTGTGTTGGCCAGTCTGGAGTAAGCAAGGCAGTCTTCACAAGCTGGCACTGCCCTAGCAAACATATATCCTTGGTTGGGGTTTTGATTCTTTGACTCTTCTCCAACAGCACCGACCATCACACACCCAGACATGACTTTCTCAAGGTCAAGTTTCGGACATGGGCAAAGAGCTGGTCAGCGAGGTGCTCCGGGAGGCCATAATTTCCGGCGTACTCCTGCTGCATCTCTGCCAAAGCCAGAGCATTCGCAGACACACCTTGAGAGTATTGCCGCAGCGCCTGCATTGACAGAAGACTTTGACAATAAGATCAGGATTGAGAACGTTGAATATGTTACAAGCTTCAACTGGAAGGAGACGCGCGATCCAACCATCCTCGTTCCGGGTAAGTACGCCTTCTCGGCCTGGCGCGAACCTTCCTGCCGCGGCTTCCTTGGCGTCATTAGCGACACACCATCGACTACTCTCTCATCGTTATGATAGGGTCCCTCCATACCTGTTCGTATGCTTCTTGATCTGATACCTCTTCTGAATAGGTAAACCTCCACGGTGGCAGCCACCTTCGTCCGCTCAAAGCCTCCATGAGGATGGAGGTATCTATTACCGCGACCCGAACAGCGCCCGCTTCCCATCCTACCCAACCGAGCCTGCTATTCGAGCTATTCGAGAGAGGATTCCAGACTTTGACCTATCCGAAATCGATGTCTTTGGCTGCGGAAACACGGTTGGCAGTCTGCTGTCTTTTGCCAGGGATGAAGAACGCACCTTCCGCTTTGGAGTAGAATCCATCGGTTCGAGCCTGTTCCTGGTCCGCAAGACCAACACCCCAGGAGAGACGATAGAAGACGTCAGAGGCTATGGTCATACATTCCCTGAAGCATACACTACGTGGGAGCGCGATGTCAGAGGCTCAGCATCACACCAAAGGGTCATCAAGTACGACTTCGCAGGTCTTAAGTGCTTCATCAGATCAGAGAGTGATGGCTACCTGCCTGACCTAGTTGACCACAACAAGAGCACCTCTGAGCAGAAGCACGAAGACGAGGATGACTCCCTGTCTGATACGAGCCGGCTCATGGCTCTGGCGCTAGGCCTGCAAGTCCCTTCAACCGCCAATGACCTTACCGTGCAACATGCCGGCGAACCGATCCCTCAACAAGCTCTCTTCGACCTCAAGACTCGCGCGCTCAAGACCAAGCGAGCAGGTGATGTCTCGGTCGACGACTTCCTGCATCGAATGTGGGTCAATCAAACTCCGAACTTCATCCTCGCATTCCACACCTACGGCAAGTTCGAGAACAACAACATCCATATCGTAGATGTGAGAAATAAAGTGAACAAATGGGAGGCACAAAATGCCACCATGCTCTCAAAGTTGGGTGGTTTGCTACACAAACTCATAAATGTCGCGAACCAGAATGGCGAAAGTCGATTCGAAGTCCGTCGTGTCGGCAAGGGGCCGTTGCAGTTATGGTCAGAGGTACCTCAATGGTCTGCTCTGTCCCCTGGATTGAAAGCACTCTGGGGAATTAAGGATCGCCATGAGACACGTGCACTTCAGACTAAGCAGAACAAGCTAGTGGATGAAGATGACGAGGATGCAGATTATCTGAAATTCTGAGCTGCTACTGTGTCATAAATTATCACCAATCGAACTAGTCAAGACTCTCTTTAACATCAGCAGAACCGCTCAGCGCTTCCAGCTGGCATTAAATGACATCTATCTCGCACTGACTGTCACAATGGGCACATCTTGCATGCCGTATTACGAACCAGTGAGGCGCAGCTGTTTCACTCGTACACATCATGGCGGATCTTAGAGCTTTCGACTGAGACCGGTCGGTCGGCTGCACTCGACAAACTTCAGATGCCGAAGTTTCCGCCACGAGCAGACAATGTGGCTTCGGCATAGCACTGCTTGTCTAATACTTCTTCGATAAACACGCCTACTTACAGGTTCATAGATGACATATGGTGCATGGTCGGTATCCTAGATCTACTTGACATAGCAAGCATTGTAGGAGACTAAGATGTGCTGGTGCGTCCAACACGGTCGTCTAGTCGCCTCATCTCGTCTGCAACGCTTAAGGGGCCTGCTGAACGTCACATGTACTTAGAGCTATTATCGCTGTAGCAACAACAAGGGAAAGTTTCGAGATTTCGCCTTCTCTACATGGTCTGGCGTCTAGACTCGATTCCAAGGTTTTATTTTGCTTGAGCCTTTAGGAAAGCACGTGCTAGCCCACTTTTGCCTCATAATAGAAGCGGACGACGTTGTGCTTTACAGTTTGTGAGAATGAGGTGAAAGACTATATACTCTTGAGCCGAGACTCTGAACGAGCACTTGGTTCCGTTCCTTCGCCCTCGCTGACGCCCCCTACTGGATCCAGGTACAGCTGTAGTAAGCTCTTGAACTGCTCCAAACCAGGCAACGGAGCGTTGCGAGATCAATACAGGACGTGCTTGCTCCATCAGAGCCGAGCAGTCTTGTTCAACCAGGGACAACGCCATTACCGTATGAGATCGTTTCACGCAACTCTTTATCGTCTCTTCTCACAAAATTCTGGTGGCATGCCCCACCGCGTCATGCAGATGACTCTTCGCCATTTTGGGCATTTCGAATCTACACTTGCGTTGCCTCACATGATGGCCCACAATCTGATAGTTCATCTCAAGTCTTTAGCTGCTCGAGTCGCGCCAGCAATGACACAGCAATAGCCTCGGGAATGTGATGATATCCAGTAGTAAGGTGTCTTTTCAAGCCTTTCTTGTGGTAGAACTCCGGTTTGGTCGTTCTCGACCAGCACTCATGAGTTCGATGCGTACAGGACTGCTCGCTGCTTGTGGCACCACAAACGAAACACAAGGCCTCACCTGAAAGTGATTGTGTGAGTGGTCGGCATACCCATATTGATCGGCGACTCATCAATGGTCGGGCTGGTCGGGCAGGGATGTATGCGCTCCGTCGGTGGACGTTCTGAGCAGGGCCGAGACGGCAAGTGGTGTTCGGACGTGGTAAGATGTGTCGCTTGCGATGTGTGACGGAGCTAGATGTAGCTCTGCTGTCCAATGAGTACACAGACGCGGCAAGACTACTACTATTGCTGGCTGAGACATCTTCCCAGGAGCTAAAGGAGTACTCGGAGGGTGACGAGATGTCGCGAAACCTCTGAGCGGAGCCATTATAGGTGGCTTTCCGCTGAACTGTGTGGGAGTCAAGGAATTGACTTCCGACACCCGCCAATGTGTGTTGCCAGCACTCGAGCCAAGACATACCTTGCTCGAACAGTGGCCCAAATCGTGTGTCGACCGCTTGGTCTTCTATCAAGATAAATGGCAGTTCTTTGAGGGTTTCGTCATGGTATGTACCATCTTCTTGTTCGACGCTCGAGGGTTGTGCCCAAGCTGAGGATTCTCGTTTGTGTGCAGAGAAGCCTCTAATGGCTTGTTGTAGGCAGCTCCTGACTTGGTCATTGGGAAGATCCTCGCTGCGGGTATTCGGTCTGCTTTCGGCGGCGATACCAGGGGGGCTTGTGGTGTGTTCGTTGAGCCATTGATATAACTTATCCACCATCAAAGTTCTAAGCTCAGCATTCCGATGGCTAGGGTGGCGTTGCTCGCTCGCTGGAATGTTTTCTTCCGTTAGGAACATCCTGGCACAGGTATGGATCTTCTCTGGATACAAGGGGCTATTGCCGCCGGAGTCAGAAGCATTAGGTGGCAAGGCAGAGTCCACGGACATCTTGTCGACGCCAGCTTCTTCAGCGTTCGCGACGCGATCGTCAACCAGGGAGTCGTCGTCATGCGCAGACAGCTTACTAGCACAGTCTCCATGCTCACGTACAGCAGAGCCGTCGTTGCTTGCAGCACACATGGAGTCCCAGAGGACAAAACTCCATCCTTCGTCTAGATGACTCACATCTCGCATGTCAATGTCCATGTTCGTATAAGCTACTCGTATGGTCAGTACATGGCGATAGCAAGCAGCGGCAAGCGGATTTACATCGGCTTGCCCGAGCAAGTGTCGCATACACCATGAAAGATGGATTGACTTACCACGTCGATGCACGAGAAACAAAGCGGGGCCGACCGGATGCCCTACGAGTGGGAAGAGCCTCAGTTGAGATGAGGAGAGTGATGCGAGAGGCGCAAGTCAGTGGCATAACACCAGCTTATATGCACAACCGTCACCATCCCATGTGTCGCTCTCACCATCGTGTGCTCGCGCGAGCGTAAGGACTGTCTTCACGAGCGGCTAAGCGACGTGTCATCCGGCTTTGCCCCGAGTCCAGAAACTGCGTGCCTGCATCTCTGTATATGGAAGTCCTACAATACCACGAAATTCCATGCAGGGATAACTCGCACTATAATTGCGCATAACGGTGAGTATTGGCTGGTTTAATAGGTGCCAGGTTCCCGCAGTTGCACGCTAAACTTGCTTGGGTGAAGTCTAGATGCCGGTGAATCCAGATATGGCCACGGTATTGCTCCTTAACACGAGCATGCCGCGACTGATCATGTTCAGATGGTCTGCTCAGCGGAATAGCCTCCTATAGCATGCGATTGACCAATCAGCATGACGTTGGGACTATCCCGCAAATTGCCAAGTATCCAATCAGAAGGAGAACGGGAACGCCAAGTATCTCCAGCCATGTCTCGGAGGGCTGTCGATGGCCAGCAACTATTCGTCCGGAATCAGCCACACGTTGACAGCAAATTACAGAGATTTGCAAGGTTTAGATTGAAGCCTGTGCAGACGAGGGCTGCTACTCGCGGATGCAGCGACTCCACAGTCTTGCGATGATTCAAGGTTGTCGGGCTGGGTGCAGGACTACCACAGGCCTAGACATATTTGGTGGCTTTAGGCGGAATCGTGGCACGGTGCCCAGAAGGTCTGTCTGTCAGCCTGACACGGTCAGATCTCAATAGAGTACACGCCAAACCTTTGTTAAACGCCCGGTATCGGTCGAAAAGTCGTTGCACATAGATCCAGACCCCTCTGTTTTGGCTCTCAACCGCAATGCCTAGTAAAAGACCACTAGATGGGATACCTCGACCGTTTTGTCGCAAGCTACCGGAACTCCTACATGAGCCGTGGGTCCCCAGACCTCCTCGCAACCAGAGCGCGCTACAGGATTATAATAGACAGACGGAGGGTGTCGTACGGGCAGGAACATTGTTTCCCACATTGTCAGCTTGAGTCAAGATTTTTCGGTTGTAGCAAGGGTGATGACGACGAAACCAAGATAGAGCATGCTTTGCTGGTTGAAGAGGAGCGTGAATGTCGTCGACAAGCATGCCGGCTAGCGTCTGAGGCTGTGGTATACCCGGAGCCAGAGCTATGCCCATGTACTAAGCGGCTAAAGGAGGCAATGACTCAGCCTCTGCAGCAAAACTAAGCGGCGGGTTGAACAGACGAGGATCCGGGTGAGCTAAAGCGAGGGAGGCAACGCTAACCTTGTCGATCACTCACAATCTGGGCGGCGGCTTCTACCGGTAGGGGTTGCCTGCGGATCCACTTTCCGAAACAGCTAGCATCAATCCCCCGTGTCAGGCATTTCTCGCCCGTGGTAGCAGAATAAGGTGGCCCAAAGCCTGTTCTCGAGCATTAACGAGCACTAGTTTCGGCTCCTGCTCGCCTCAAAGACCCGAGGGTGGCTAAGCTAATCTTGAATGGGCTGCGGGAGAATGTCGCTAGCAGTGTCAGGAATCACGGAAGGCGTGACGAAGGTCAACAAACGAATGTGGAGTCTGTATCCTGTTCAAACTGCAGAGGCTGTTGAAAGATCCGAGATCCCCAGAGTACAGCTGAAGGAAGCGAACATTGGCGATCGTACTGGATGAATGGTTGTCGGAATTTTGCCCTCTGCCGCTTCCGCAGGCTCACTAGGCGTTCCTGGCCGCCCTGGACCATATGTTGTGTCTAATCACGCATCGCGACGCATGTCCCACAATGCTTCTGAGTTCAGCCGGAAGAGCTTTTCTCTCCTGGCATCTCCTTTTGCACCCTCGCCGCACCACGAATAGCACGACTCGACGAACGGTACGCTGTCGATGTTCTCGAACCTCGTGTGCGGCCAATCACTTGCCCAAATCACTCTGTCTTCAGCCTTTTGGATGAGCTCTCGTCCGACTGGGTCAAGCCGCCTTAGAGCATCCTGAGATGAATAAGTCGGATCAACGCGGTATTGCGCAGATATTTTCAAGTATACTTCAGGTAATGCCTGATCTGTAACAAGTTGTACAAGTTCACTGAAGCCGGGTATGAGGTATGGATCGTCATCTGGTCCGAAGTCTGGCGCATCGTCCTTGAACTTGAGTCCTGCGAAGTGATCGAGACAGAATCGCACCTTCTTCCCTCCTTGGACTTTCGGAAGGATGTTAAGAAGTGATAACATAGATCGAAGAGGCAGAAACATCTCGATCACCCACTTTTTACCTGTACTAGCGGATTTTGTCTTAGCCAGCTTGTCGACGTATGTTTGTAGCAGCTGTAGTAAATCGTCTTCGGTGATGGAGCGGCCTACACTGACGAGGTTGATACGCACACCCCGAGCGCCCTGCTGCCACCATACGTCAAGCTGCTCTGTGCTGATTTGGGCTGGATCAAATTGAACGACGCCTCGCCCATCCTCACCGAGTTCTGCAATACCACTCAGAAGGGCTGAATTATCGTTACCGTATATGCTAACCTGTACCAATACCATTCGAGGCCTAGCAATACCGAGCCCTGACTGCTGGGTATAGAATGCCATTGCATCGGACAATGTATGAGGCGTGGGCTTGTACTGTGCCGAGGCTTGTAATGGAAAGCGATCGAAGTCTGGAGGTATGATATGCATGTGCGAATCGATGGTTCCTTCTGGGAGGTGACTGGAAAGTCGGGTCACATTCTGGGATTTTGCCCCCAGTGACTGCATTCTGACTGATGGGAAGACACTGCGTGTCGAGCTATTGGTAAAGGTTCGGTGGGAGCGATGACACGCTTCCACAAGACCCACGAAGGCGATCAGTGGCAGAGCCGGCAAAGAAGTTGCAATGCGACCGAATGTCTTGATTTGGCAGAGTAATAGCGATGTAGGAAGCATTACCAGGTCATAGCCGGGCCTGCATAGAGTACTGAGAATGTCTTGCGCTGCTCTCGAAAGCAGGGAACAAGGTAAATACACGATAACGACGTTCGTAATTCGAGGTCAGTGTACAGCCTGAGAAGTCGTCAATTGAAGGTGGAAGCATCCGATCAGACTTCAGCTTCTGAAAAGCGCCTTGCCACTACGGGCTTAGCTTCTAGCGTGATTTCAGTGGAACCCCGGTCGCGGAGAGCCTGCAATGATAGTCGGCGTAGCGGCTCACCGGCCAAAACTTTAAGCTGGCCGCTCGTTCTGTAATATTCGGAGTGCTTCAGTATCTTGGAGGGACAGATGGCGAGATAACCGATGACATGTGAATCGACTTCAATATGAGAATGCGCGAGGCATTACTCAACACTTCATTCCGCTGCTCGGGAGCACGCCATTCTCTTGGGTATACAACCTGTGAGCATGCTGATTTCCCGAAATCAGCGGCTGGGTGCTCGAACAATGAGCTTCTGCTCCTGCAGCTTCATACTTGGAAAAACGTTCAAGCTTTTTCCTCTTCAGGACCTTCCGGATCGACGGAAGCAAGCTCATTGAGCAAGTTGGCCAATCTCTGGTAGTCTGATAGCAAGGTCGAGACATCTTTGATTTGCAGCTCCGAAGCATCTGTTGCCTCGACAAACTTCTGTATTGGCGGAGAGAATGTTTTGATCTTAGCAGCGATAGCTTCGGGCTTGTCCATGAAGACTGCAATCCTTGGATCCACTTCTGTATTGAGCGAACGCTCGGATGTGGAAGGAATAGCGCCCGTAGGTTTGTTATTTTCCTTTTTGGTGCCCTGTATAGATTGCGGTGGAGATGGGGTCGATGCTTGTCTACCAAAGCCTTTGAACGTCCCACCGAAGGCATTGAAGGCGTTACCAACATGTCCGAGAGGGTTAAGACTACCTCCAAAATTCTTCATGGCATCGAGTGGATTACCTGTCGGAGGCACAGATGGCACTGCCTTGGAAGCATCAGCCGGACCTGATTCGGCAGCGAACGCGACCTTCTTAGCACTGGAGTTGCTCCTCAAGCTCTCGCGGTCGACACTCCGATCTCGTGCCGCGGTCGATGATATGCGTCGTCCACCAAACAGACCTAGCAATTTGTCCTCGCCAACAGGCTTCGGCTTCTCCTTCTCTATACCATCAGGGCTTTCTGTGACGTTTTCGCCAGCTATTGAGCTCGTCTCGCTCATTGCAGCGCCGTCTTGTTCTAGTATCGGTGTCGGTGGTTTACTGACCAGCTGTCGCGCTTCGTCTAGTGTTTTTGGCACGGTCAGATCGTCCGCTCGGGATGGGTCTGATGCCTGCTCTTTCAGGCGACCGAAGAAGAACTTGAGACTGTTATCTAGAGTGTTTGAGATGTTATCCAGACCCTCCCGTGCTGAAGCACGAACGGCTTCGTTGGCGTTATGCACAGGTTTGAGCAAATCGGATAGTGTTCGTTGATGCCTCGTAGAAGTTCCAGGCCGTGCATTTGCGAAAGCCTTTGTTTGATTGCCTTGAGGCGGCGTTGTCTTGCCTACAGCGGAAACAGAGTCTGTTGACGTGGAGGCAAGCGCGGTTGTTGAAAAGGTTGGAAAAGGCTCTGGCTTCTCAACCAACGGTGTTTCTAGTCCCGATGGAGTTTTCTTTGGGCCTTCTGGCACCTCGTCGGCACGCAGACTTGCGAGGTCAACTTCTTCGAGAAAGCCAATGGCGGCTTTCAGATTGGTCATACAATATGCGGCCTCACCGTCGATCTTTGTGTTCGCTCGAAATCTCTGTATGAAGTTGAGATTGCTTATGATATTGATGCCTTCCACCGGAGCACTAATTAGAGCGTAGATCAAGGTTGGCAAGATCTCATCAGCCGAGGAAGAAGAGCCGTGCATTGAATATAAGGTCTCGACTATGACTTTGTGTGCGGATGTGAGATGCTGCAGCTTGCCCAGTGGGAAGTGTTCTTCGTTCATCTTCATCAAGCCTTCTCTAGCTGGGGTCAGAGCTTCTTGTATGTCCTCAAGGGTCTTGCCGGTCTTCTCCCCAGTCTCGACGCCAAGATCCCGTAAGCCTATGCCGACCAGAGCCAGAGCAGCAGTTTTAGAGCGCAGCTTCTCGTCCTTGACCTCGTCTAATGTGCTTCTGTGCCGCCATAGTTTGTCGTAGACCTTCTCACAGGCTCTCCGTTCAACGGCCTCCTCAAGCAGCAGCCTCTTGTAGTCTAGCAGTCTCCTCTGTTTCCGCCGTTCTGTGACTTCCAAAGTTGTAAGCAACTGTGACCCGCCATCGGCCGGCAGTGCCAGGGAGTCATTGCTCTTCTTTCCCGACACCTGTCGCTGGCGACTGCTGCTTTTTGACGAGGCTGGAGACTGCTCCCGATTGAGCTTCGAGCGCAGGGAGGCTATGTGAACGGATATGCTTGACGATGCTCGGACGTAGAATTCCTGGAAGAGTTCGGAGATCTGGTCGATGGTTGGAGGTTCAGAGAAGGCTTTCGAGCCCAGAGATTCGACAAACCTGTGGTGTTAGCCTGATGTCCTCCACAAGATTTCGTATCAATTGTGGTCTTACCTGTCTGTCAAGCTGGCCAGCTCGATTGGCAACTCATCGAACCGCTCAGGAAGAGTATGCGCCTCGCCGAGCTTCGGTGATGACAAATCCTCGTCATCTTCCTGTTTCTTGTTAAAGACGTCCTGCCTGTCCTCATCTATAGATTTCCTTGGGTATACGGGCGAAGCTATAGTGCTAGCACGGCTTCTGTTCGAAGTTGCAGGTGATGATGGTGGTTCATAGCGAGTAAAAGACTTTGTGGACAGCGGCGACGGCCGCGACTTTGTTGTGCTCATCTTGCGATCGTTGTATAGCAAGGATAGTGGGTGGTAACGACAGTAGGGATAGCACGGATCACGGCGGATGATCACTGAATCTAGGAAACAAGCATGTGCAGTGCTGAAAAGACCACAACAACACTTTCTGGCTCAGCGCGGCCGTACTCCTGCTCGTGCTTCGAATATGTTTATTCAGTATTGATCGTTGGAGCAATGAATGACTCTGGCCTACATGACGCGTACCTGTACTGGAAACACGGAATTGGAGTGTGTTTACGAGAAGGCACACGTTTCGTGTCGCTGACGTCGGCTGACCTCATCTCACGTTCTTCATAATTAATAATTTGAGCACGAGCGCCTTGACACGTGCGCAGTCAGTCCAGGTGGTGCTTTCTAACAGGAATATCTTTGCCTTGCAGGCGACAAGCTATCTAGATTTCCAGCTTTTCGCAACACTCTCCATCGTCTCAAAAGTAATCTCTCCCGATCCAGCAGCCTTCATCCGGGTTACAAGCTTGCCGATGAACCTGTCGATCATGCCTACGATGTGGTTTCGCCCAGAACTCTCCGGATGCCAGATCATCGGATAGATGCTACCATAACCTTCCCCTGGTCCTTCATCGAGCCAGCTTTCATTTTCCCATAACCAATCAAATCTATCCCACCATATCTTCTCGACAACATCCACGCTCACATATCCTTGAGTGGAAGCTGTATATGGGTAGAACCCTAGAGGTGTCATGTCTTCGGTGTACCAGCTGCCAGGTATCTCGATCATCGCTGTATCAGCTTCCGCGGTACCAACCACTGGCTGTTGGGGCAGGGCTGTAGGCTTCATCCACGAGGCCGCTGGTTGATTGTAGTCAGGCACATGTGGCGGCTGTCCCGGGAATGGCCTCGGTAAGTAATATGGCAGCGAGTCGTGCGCGTTCATGCTGCTATCATACAGGAAGTCATGTTCCTGTAGCAGCTTAACGGTCGTCTCTCGGATTTGATATAGGGGTGCACGGTATCCGACTGGCCTCTTTCCATCCTTGAGCTTCGTGGCAAGGTCGATGCACTTCTCTAGTACATCCTTCTCCTGTTCGACCGTCATGGCATACGCTCCCTCGTGGCTGTAACCGTGCAAGCCAATTTCAGCGCCGCTGGCTACCACTGCGGCCGTCTGTTCTGGAAATGTGTCCATACTATGCCCAGGTATGAACCACGTCAGCTTATCAGAGATACCATGCTTCGCAAATAACCTCAACAACCTTCCCACTCCGACGTTTGCACTGAAGATGCCTGCAGAGTAGTCTGCTAGAGTGTTCTCTGGCGTGTGCCCTGTTCCGAGGTAGCCACTAATGGCGTCAAAGTCCACCGATAGACAGATTCGCATGCGCCTCGCTCGCTTTGGCGGTTCGAGCTCTGCAGGCATTGAGGTGGAATGCGAGGTCCCGGATCTTTGCGCCTTAGCAGCACTCAACACCTGCTCTTCCTTCCAGAGCAATCGGCCTTCTTGACCACCATCAACTGAGATGCACTGTCCTGTAATATGTCCGGCCGTCCGGTGAGATGCCAGAAAAGCCATGCATCGAGCAACATCTTCAGGCTGAGCAATCTTTTTCAATGCGACGGTGGCTTGCGCTTCAGCCCACAGTTCTCTTGGGTCATCAAGACGATCGCCAATCAGAGGTGTGTTGACCCAGCCTGGTGCGACAGCGTTGATCCTTGCTTTTGCGTTAAGCCGGACGATTTCATTCTTCACTGTCTTGACAAGCCCATACTGTAGTCCTGCTTTGCCTGTTGCATACTCGGCATGGTACTCCTGACCGAAGACACCTGTTTCAGATCCAGTAACCACGATTGAAACATTCTCGAGCTCATTATTGGTGCTTGCTTGCACATCTCTCACCTGCTGTAAGAAATGCTTGATGGTAAGGAAAGTGCCGCGCACGTTGGTCGTGTTCACACTATCCCAGAGTTCGACGCTTAGATCCCAGATTGCAGTGTGTGTACTCTCATCGGTAATACCTGCATTCGCAACGAGAATCTGCACAGGACCAAACCTCGACTTCGCATCATTGAAAGCTTTGTGAATCGAGGATTCATCTTTTAGGTCTCCCGTCACACTGAAAAGTCGTTCCGTTGCCCCACTGATATCGTCGTAGAGGGTCTTATCAACCTCACGTCTGTCGAATCCGGTCACCTTGCAGCCATTTACTGCATCGATTTCTCAGCACTGTCTGCAGTGAGCTTGATCAGGAACTTCCTACCTAAGAATTCTTTGACAACGGCCCTGCCTATACCACCAGCAGCACCAGTGATGAAGACATGACATGATTCGATGCCAAGAAATGATTTTTGTTTGCTGGCCATAGTCATGAGTAGAATCGCATGCCACTCCTGAGCTTCTGAGTAATAAAGCTGGCGTCACATAGAAAGCTCGCTGCACCCTGCGAGAGCAATGTGTCCGGTACCCAAGCACTTTTTGGCCGAAACTTTCACCGTAGTGCCGACCTCGCTCTCGTGGTGCGTGCTCGTGTCATTATGGAGTACTCGCTCGACTCTGTACTCCTACGGTAGATACTAGTACTAGCAGATGTCCGCTGGGGGTCCATCTTCAGGAGCTATGTCGAGCAATCTTCCTTATCAAAGTTTGGGGGCGGTTGAGAACTTGATCCGGTTAGCCTAACTTACAGGCATCGTACTACTGTTGGTGTTTGATACTGCTCACACAAACCAATCAAACGCCTGGAATACATCATATCAAGATATCGTCTATGACGGCAGAAGCTACATTCAGCCGCCCAGAAGTTGCAAGAGATGGCCTCCAGGACCTCATCGCGACCCGTAAGAATGCTTCTCGACAAGTATTTCGGTTTCGCCTCGTTCGCGAAGTGTTTCTGCCATCCTTCCTGATCTACACGGAGGGTAGCAACACCCTCGCGTCATGGACACTGAGGACAAGAAGGAGCGGGCTCACTCTGTGCTTCCGACGCGAGATGGCACATCGATATCCGACGACCTAGTCAATGCGTCTGGCCACGTCCAAGAGCTGAAGCGGCACTACAGTCTTCTGTCGCTTGCTGGAATCGGCATCACGGTCGGCAATGTATGGCCAGCTGCTGGAGGAAGTATTCTTGTTGCACTTTACAACGGCGGTTCCCCTGGTATGTCTCTCCGAGCCAGCAAGGATGTTTCGGCCAGACTAATTTGAGTTTATAGGGGTCCTCTATGAGTTCATTGTCGTTTCTGTCTTCTACTGGATCGTTGCTCTCAGTTTAGCCGAACTTGCAAGCGCCATTCCGTCATCTGCTGGTGTCTATCATTGGGCTTCCGTGACTCCTGGAAAACGATGGGGTCCCATCAACGGGTACTTCGCGGGGTGGTGGAATTACCTTGCCTGGGTGTTCGGAGCCGCTTCCATGTCGTCCATCTTCGGCAACACCGTCGTGCAGATGTACGCTCTCAAACATCCTGACTTCGTTGCCGAGCGGTGGCACGTCTTTGTGGTCTACGTGATCATTACTTGGCTGGCCTGCCTATCCGTTTGCTTCTTCAACCGAGCTATGCCGTGGCTGAACACCGCTGGCATCTTCTTCATTCTTGCTGGATTTCTGATCACGGTAATCGTTCTAGCCGTCATGCCTGGGCGTGACGGCCGACCACCGCATGCAACAAGCAGCTTCGTCTGGAGCGAGTGGTCAGCCGATATCGGATACTCTAACGGCTTCGTATTTGTGGCAGGTATGCTCAACGGCGCATACTCAGTTGGCGTGCCAGACGTTGTCTCTCACTTGTCTGAGGAGATACCAAATCCTGCACGCAACGTACCGATCGCGATCGGTCTACAGATGGCGCTTGGGTTCGTCACCGGCCTCGCGTATCTGGTTGTTGTCATGTACGCTATCAACGATTATGATGCGCTTTTCGAAGTGGCTTACCCTATTGCCGAAATCTACCGTCAAGGGACAGGATCGGCGGCGGCTGCTATAGGTCTTTTGTTCTTGGCTCTGGTGTGCATTGCCATCTGTCTCTTGGGCTTGTACATCACTTCTGGAAGGACTCTCTGGACACTGGCAAGAGACAGAGCAACGCCATTCCCTAACCAGCTTTCGAAGGTACACCCGGAGCTGGATGTGCCCATCATCACGACACTCCTAACAGCGGTACTAGTCACTATTCTCGGATGCATCTACCTCGGAAGCCTAACCGCATTTAATGCGTTTGTTGGGAGCTTTGTCATTATGTCCTCCTCGTCGTACATTGCGGCGATCCTCCCACATCTCATCACCGGCCGCAAGAACATCACGTTCGGCACTTTCAATCTCAATAAAGGACCGCTGGGATACGTATGCAATGCCATTGCATGCGGATATATGATGGTGTGGTTCGTCATCTACTGCTTTCCTTTTGCGCTCCCGACAAATGCTGCTACCATGAATTATGCAAGCCTGCTATGGGGAGGCTTGACCATATTGTTACTTTTGTGGTGGTTTATTGGGGCTCGGAAAGGTTACGAGGGTCCAAGGACCACTGGTGGTCAGACTGGGGTCGATCTAGTGAAGGATCTTTCACAAATCAAGAATGGTAGCATTGGATCAGTCCCAAGGCATGTAGTATAGAGGACAGACATTGACGATATTTCCAAATTCCTGAAGGACCTAAGAGCCATAACCAGCAAGACCAGTCACGGTCTTCACGTGCCTTTTCGTCGGCACAAATTTCCTTTCTTGTCCTTAATTTATGCCTGAGGTATCTTTCGGCCTTTCGGCAAGCGATTGTCGGCAGGCGGTGGGAGACAAGGCACATGAGCTCGCAGCTTCGCTCACAGGCACGCGGTTCATGCCACTACTTGACATGTTCCTATTGTCTTGTATTTGACCGTCTGCTGTTTGGGGTTTTACTTGGGCTCTACTTGTACTTGGTCACCATGAAACGTGCGCCTTCTCCCATGCACAATGCCTTCCAGAGCTACGTTAGGTTCATCCTCGGCAGCAATCCGGCAGCTTTATCACGGCACCGGCGTCTGTGCTCGAGCTGTCTGAAGGCACCGCGACGTACCTCGAAAAGAGCCCATGTGACTGCCCATACTAGCCGAGCTCGACCAAAGCATCAATTGGCTCCCAGCGTGCCTTCGCAGCCATGGCAGCCACGGAGCCGTGCCTTCGCAACAGTTGTGGACAGGGAGGAGTATGGCCCTATGAAAGAATACAACGATCGTATACACAGCAGGAAGCTACGTGAAGACGAGCATCAAAGAAGTCAGTACCTTAGCTTGCAAGCCCTGGCCTGCGCTGACCCAAATCAGCTATCATAGAGAACCTACAAGACCTCTACGAGAGCCTGAGCGAGTATGCTCCTCCAAAAGTTGTGCCGCCCTCGATCGAAGCCTTACAGCCGCCGCCGAGGTCCTTCTTCGGCGGTCTGTTTAGTAGCGCAAAGAAGAAAGGTCCTTCCCTCGAGATCCCTGAGAACCTGCCCAAGGGACTGTACATGTTCGGCGATGTAGGGAGTGGAAAGACCATGCTGATGGACCTCTTCTACGATACCTCTCCTTCAAACATAAAACACAAGACCCGAATACACTTTCACAACTTCATGCAAGACGTGCACAAGCGTCTACACAAGGTCCGAATACAACACGGAAACGATCTAGATGCAGTGCCCTTCGTCGCCGCCGAAATTGCCAAAGGAGCTTCTCTGCTCTGCTTCGACGAGTTTCAATGCACCGATGTGGCTGACGCTATGATTCTACGTCGGCTAATCCAAGCCCTCATGTCTCATGGCGTGGTTATAGTGACCACCTCCAACAGACATCCCGACGATCTTTACAAGAACGGCATCCAGAGGGAAAGCTTTGTCCCCTGCATTAATTTGTTGAAACGCCAAATGCGAGTCATCAACCTCGATTCGTCGACTGACTACAGGAAACTGCCAAGACCGCCTTCGGGCGTCTACCACCACCCCCTCGATCGAGCGGCAGAGACACATGCAAGAAAGTGGTTTGGCTTCTTGGGTGACCCAGAAAAAGATCCTCCTCATCCGACTACGCTCTCCGTATGGGGCCGTGACGTCGAAATACCTGTGGTTAGCGGCAGTTGCGCCAGATTCAGTTTCGACGAACTCATTGGTCGAGCTAGCGGCGCGGCAGACTACATCGAGATGATGAGGCACTTCAATGCCTTCATCGTGACGGATGTCCCTGGCATGACCCATCGGCAACGCGATTGGGCGAGACGCTTTATCACATTCATAGACGCGGTCTACGAGTCACAAGCTAAGCTCGTACTTACCACCGCCGTTCCCCTGTCTCAGATGTTCATGTCCAAAGACGAGATAGATGAGTCTCTCGAAGCCGTCACGACCAAGACTCAAAAGGCACCTGAGAGCACGACTAAGGAGGAGAAGAAGTTGTCCGAGCAGGCAGCAAAAGCGAACGACCAGGGACACGGACACACCGAGGTGGACGATGTCATGCGGATGATGATGGATGACCTTGGTCTCAGCATGGGTGTCATGAAACAGAGTAGTCTGTTCTCCGGGGACGAGGAAAGGTTCGCCTTCGCAAGAGCGCTGAGTAGACTGAGCGAGATGGGCAGTCAGGAATGGATAGAACGAGGTTTGGGTATGGAGAAGAAAGGTGGCATTGAAGAGAAGGAAGGATGGGGGAGAGTCAGGAGTCGCTGGCGCGAGGATATGCTGTAGGGTATTGAGGAAGAAGGTAGTTCAAGTGTCAGGGTTCCCCTCAAGGCTCTGGCCATCTCTACATCTTCACGGACGTGGACAACTAACGTGCTCTGTAGTTGCTACCTGCGGCAGTGCAGTCGCAGTAGTACTGTGCACTATGCTCCCCAACAGCATGCATGCAGGTACTGTGTGCAAGCACTGTATGCACGTGCTGCCAAGCAGATCAAGCCAGTCTACATCACAATCCACTAAGCTTGTGCCGTGGCTATGGATCTCGATGATGCGAATGGCCTCGAATACAGTTGCTTTGCTCTGGACGAGCCAATAGATTTGGACTGGTTCTGCCTCGATGAGACCACCGGGTTGAGCTACGCAACGCCGCAAACCGGCCTAAATACCGAACCTGATATCCTGCAACACGAAGTTGAAGTCTCGCCTGTCGCCACTCGGGACGCTTCGACCGACCATGTGGCTGCAACGGAGCCTTCCATGGAGGACGATGATAGCTGGTCATCATTCTCAAACGAGCTTCGAAGATGTCCCCAGTCTTTACCCAGCCTATCGGAGCAACGGCATCATCTACTTTACACCGGGCACCCTGTCGACGGAGTCAAAAACATGGATACCATGAACCACTTCGGACTCGACGCTCAACAACTGGGTAATCTAATGAATAAGAAGGTAGTCGAGCTTGCCTCAGTCGACGCTACGCCGACTTCTCGCGTCAGTAGGACGTGCAACTCGTCCGAATTGGTCTTCGCGGAAACGAAGCAAAGCTGGCACGATGACTTAGGCCTCATGCAAGGCATAAAACCCAGCGATAGCGTGCTTCTCAAACATGTGGGAGCTAGGTAACGGTCCTCCTAAAAGCCACCATCTGTTCGCCATGACACAACTGATCCGTTCGCACAGAGGCAAACAGAGAGTCGAATCTGCGTGCCGTGTGCTCCAACGGCTCGATGAATGCCCTCGAGTCGTGCCTCACACAGGGCACTGTTGTCCCAGGAAGCAATCGACCCTCGTTGAACTCAGTCGACCTGACTGTTGCGTGCATATAGACCTGTTTGGGTAAACGGCGAGCACTGTATATGATGGCGCAAATTCTGTCCAGGTTCAAGGACGATACCACACTCAGCACGAGTATTCCACTGCTATAAGCGATAGTTCAGTATCACTCACGCAGTATATACCACTATCTTGTGCAACCATCCCTGCAGGATACTCACACCGCCATGTGTTACCAAGTCTTGGTCGTCCAGGAGCGCTGCGATAGGGGCCACCCGCAGGAAATCCGCCTCTGCTGGCGACAATGCCGAGCAAGATCTGTTGGGAGCTACCAAACTGGTCAATGGAACAACTTGTGCACGGTTCGTGAATATAGTTATCCGGACATTGAGATCTATAGCCCGACAGCCACGGTAGCCACAAATTGCACAACATGCGACGAATTGGCCGAGGGGGTCGCAACTGAAGCGGTGCAGATCAAACTCCGGGCACTGAAGGAGGTCTACAACAACACGGAGCACGCCATCGAGGGTTTTGGCAGGGAACTTAATGAAGTTCGTTATCGACTCAGCCACGAACCTCTTACTCAGTATGGTCTCGGGATGCTCCGCTCTACGGAGAAGGATCTGGACGGTCGTATCAACATATTGCACCTGGTGCAAGCAAAGCGTGACCCTGCCATCAAGAAATGCAATGAAGAGCTAGAAGAAATCGAAGCCTACCTTGACAGTCAAAAGATGGACGACGCAGTAGTTAACGCTGTGTCTCATGTCGGGCCCCGATTGATCTATTTCGGTAGTCTCCCTGAAGAGGATGAGAAGCAAGCGCGAAGTGCCTTAGGTGACTGGCCACGGCACATTGCCCCGGAGGGCCCTGACGTCCCAATGGATGAATGGGGCGTGTACCAGGAGGTCGAAGAGGATGAGGAGCCTGAGGAGGATGAGGATATGATGGAGTAAGACAACCAATCCTCAGGACAACGATGACATAACGTTACCCTGAGAACGTCAGCTTCCACACTTTGAGCTAGCAGACTAGGACTAGCTTCACCTGAGCTGACATCGGGATATCAGCGTTGCTGTTGAGCATTAGCAGAATACAACACCTTATGTGCTTTACCTTGGGTGCTTGAGACGTCTCATGAGTGTCTGATTCCGGTGCATCGTATGGTGTTTGACCCACCCTAGTTGTGCGTGTGGGGCCTCCCAGCACTATTAGGCATGGAGGCTCTAGGAAGTGTAGCCCTCCCACGCCTCCGTGTTGTGAGTAACTTGTTGTTCCGCTCGGCGGGGTACACGTGACGACTAGTACTACTAGGTGATGGACCCCACAGTAAGATAAGGCCAGCTCGCTTAATAATACACCCGATAGTAAGCCGCGAGGGAAATCTTGTGAAGTACAGGTACCCTTCTCTTCGTAGTACCGCCGATCTCGATCTCACGCTATCATTAAGACTAGTCGTGTGTTGTCCATTAGAAGTATGTAGTAGCCGAGTTTCAGCTCGCTTGCAGCCGTTCGGCTAGCATACTGCTCGCCTGACCTTCACCATTTGCGCCAGAGACGGTTCTGTCTGGAGTGGGAAACCGGTGGCAGTCTATGTCGTGGCAATGTTCACATATCAGGTTAGGCATGGGAAGGATTAGGGTTAGGGTCCTCAAATCCCTGCATAAAATCCTCGGTTCAGCTCGTACCCCACCAGATACCATCGTGCATTGAGGGGAAGTGAAGTTTGATTGGCCATTGTTCATAGTGGCTTTCGTGCTAGCTCTCAGCTGAGACCTTCGATGGACAGCACACTCGAATGATGGCTCACTCTTTACGGATTAGTCCAATGACACATCTCAAGCTACCACGGTGCTCATACGGAATGTCCGAGCCCAGACCGCCAAGGGTCGTTATCCGAAACAGAAGCAGAAGCACCGAGCCATATAAGTAGTCCCAACATGCATGGGCAACATGGCAATTCTCAGAGTCGTCCCGGCACACGCTACCCACTTCAAAATACAGCAACTCACAGGCAGCCACCAAGATGACCACAAACGGCGTTAACGGTGCCAGCGGCACCAATGGTGTTCATAAACACTCCAACGTCATTCCGGCAGCAGATTTCGTGCAACATGAGTATGACTACCTCATCCTCGGCGGCGGAACCGCAGGCCTGGCTGTCGCCGCTCGCCTCTCCGAAAACCCTGACGTGACCGTCGGTGTCATCGAAGCTGGCAAGAACAAGCTCGATGACCCATTTGTCGATATCCCAGCCATGTTCCTACAGATGTTCAATAACGAAGAGTACGACTGGAAGTACATGACAACTCCCCAGGTCGGTGCCAGTGGTAAGAGGGAGAAGGAGCACCACGTGGTTCGAGGGAAGATGCTCGGGGGCTCTTCAGGGATCAACTACATGATGTTTGTAGTCCAATTCTCACTGCTACTGAGATACAAGCTGACCAGACAGGTACGTCCGTGGCTCAGATGCAGACTACGATGACTGGGCCACGATCCTAGAAGATGAAGCGTGGTCATCCAAGAGCATGAAGCAATACATGCGCAAGCACCAAACGCTCGAGCCGGTAGGCGAGAAGGTAACTGACAGATCCACAATGCCATTTGTCGGCGAAAACCACGGTACCAGTGGTCCAGTCCACACCAGCTTCAACGAATGGAAGCTCGATATCGAAGATGACGTTGTTAAAGCAGCAGACGAAGTGACCGGCTATACCAAGAAGCCGATGGATCCATGGAGTGGCGACCACAACGGCTTCTACCACACGCTGGCTGCAATTGGTCGCAGTGGCACCGGCAAAGGCAAGCGAAGCTACGCAGCACGAGGCTATTTGGAAAAGAACGCTAGCCGCACGAACCTGAAAGCCACGACTGAGGCCCTTGTCACCAAAATCACACTCGATGGCGACAAAGCAACCGGCGCCACCTTCAAGAATGCTGGACAAGAGTACACGGTCAAGGCCAAACGCGAAGTCATCGTCTGCGGTGGCACAATTGCCACCCCACAAATCCTCGAGCTGTCCGGCATTGGCGACCCTTCAATCCTCTCGCAGGCAGGCATTGAATGCAAGATCGAGAACAAGGCCATCGGCGAGAACCTTCAAGATCACGTCGTGATTGGCCTGGTCGCAGAGACCAAAGAAGGCATCACCACACTCGACTCAATCGCTCGTCCAGAAGTGCTCGAGCACGCCATGAAAGCCTACACTGAGGAAGGAGGAGGCCCATTAGCTTGCACGAGCACAGTTCAAGGCTTCTTCCCTTTCAATAAGTTCGCCAGCGATCAGGAAGTAAAAGACGCAATCGCATCCATCGAAGGCATTGAAAACCAGACACCCTTCGCCAAGAAACAGCGCGAAACAGTCATTACACACCTAAAAGACCCTAACTCAGCAAACCTGCAGCTCGTGCTCGTCGCCGCAACAGCTGACATGAAAGAGTCACAGCAGGACCAATCGAAGCTCTTTCCGCCACTCCAAGATCCCAATGGTGCAAACGGCATCACACTCGCTTGCTGTCTTCAGTACCCAGCCTCGCGTGGCAGCGTGCACGTCCGCTCGTCGAACCCAGAAGACCAGCCAGCCATTGATCCAGCCTGGCTGACACATCAAGCTGATATCGATGTACTCGCCGCCGGCATGAAATTCCTCCACCAGACAGCTAATGCCGAGCCTCTGGCATCGAAGCTTGGCAAGCGTATCGCACCGACACCGAGTCTCGACCTAACCAAAACGGAAGACTGTAAGAAGGCTGTGTTGGAGTGGTACATGTCTGAGTATCATCCTTGTGGGTCTGTAGCGATGGGTGACGCGTTGGATAGCAGGCTGAGGGTCAAGGGTGTGAAGAACTTGAGGGTGGCAGACGCGAGTGTCTTCCCAGGGAACGTGAGTGGTAACATCGTGAGTAGCGTGTATATGGTTGCTGAAAAAGCTGCCGATCTCATCAAGGACGATTGGGACTATGGTGTGCTGAAGGCATAGTAGATTCTATATTGCTCAACTCCTGAGAAAATGGCATCGAACCTATGAGCGAAATCCGATGAGCCTCAATGGACTGACTTGCTTCGAAACAGCTGTATACGATGTGTATCCAGCGCCATTGGCTGGCATTTTGGACCTCGGAGTGTTTGGCCCCCCTTTTGCATCAGCTGTAAGGGCGACCGCTCGAACTCGTCGACAACATACGGTTAACCAGAGCAGCAAGATGGGCATAATTAAGCTTATCTGACGTCGCTAGCGTGCCACGTTCGCGGCTTTAGTTGGCAGGTCCGACGTCGCTTAGGAGCTCGGCTGTACTTAGGTCCCAACCACCCACACATCACACAGTAACCGTTTCTCATCGTTCTGCTAGTCAGTATGTATCTACCACTTTCATGTGACAGCAGAGTCAGTGGAACGACTAGTCGCCCCAATTTACGCCATTCAGATGCTTGGACAGCCCGCTGCTATGACTTGAAGTCCAGAAGCAGCAAGAACAGTCTCAAAACGTGATGTGCCTGCCAGCAACGAATCCATTGCAGCCTTGTCATAATGTCCTCGAGGACTTTACTAGCCCAAGCAACACAAGCATGGCACCATCTTAAAGCTTTCGTTCAACCTAACTTTTATCGACTTCATTATGCTTACTTCGTCGCTACTATATTCCTCTCATCGATCATTCTGTGGAATGCGAGCACCGCAGACGCGCGTGTTCAATATGTCGACGCTCTGTTCCTTTGCTGCTCGGCAATGTGTAATGTCGGTCTTAATACCGTCAGCCCCGGCTCTTTGAACGGCTTTCAGCAGTCTCTCCTCTTTGTCTTGATGCTCATGGGCGATTTGAGCTTAGTGACTATTTCGATTGTGATCACTCGTCGATATTGGTTCCAGAAACAGATGAAGGACTTCGTACAACATTCTGCTGCCGGCAGAAGGCTTGCTGGAGATATCGAAAGGAACTCACACGCTTCCACAAGCTCGACAGAATCGGCCCCTCTGGTGCGACAACGACGACAAAAGAGGTCCGACAATAATCAAGAAGGTCCTTCAGTGGGGAAGCAAGCAAATGATCACGTACGCTCTGGGCACGTTTCCGGATATGGAGGGTTCCCCAGCCTCTGGAATAGCAGTCTCTATCGAAACACTCTCGGGGCTCTGTTCCATCGATTCGGCGGCAAGCAGACGCCGGAGCATCCTTATCTCTCCTTTGAGCCGAGCCTGGATCATAAGGGGCGATTCCGTTCACTGACGCGCGAGCAAGAACGGGAGATAGGTGGCGTCGAATTCCGCGCTCTCAAGCTTCTCACATGGCTCTTGCCCGCTTATGCAATGTTCTGGATGCTCCTTCTCATCGTGGTGATGACACCATATGTGTCGCAAACAAACGCCAGCAATATAATCAAGGCATCGCCACCAAGCAACCTCAATCCGGCGTGGTGGTCGGTTTTCGCTTCTGTCTCTGCATACACAAATTGCGGCCTCAACCTCCTCGACGAGAACATGATTCCTCTTCGCAACAATTATCTCGTTCTCATTTTCACAGGCATGGCGGTTCTCACCGGCAACACTCTGTTCCCCGTCTTCCTCCGTGGCAGCATCTGGCTACTGTCGAAGCTGGTAACGAAGCACTCCGAGACTCACCATACCCTCATGTTTCTCCTACACCACCCTCGGCGATGCTATCCCTTTCTGTTCCCTTCAAAACAGACCTGGATTCTACTTTCCACTCAGATCGCCATCAACCTAACAGCGTGGGTTCTCTACATCGTCCTCAACTTGAACTATACACCAGTCGACCCGTTGACACCACCAGGCCTGCGTGTCTTCCAAGGCCTGTATCAAGCCCATGGCCTACGTGCGTCGGGCTTCTATATCATCAACATCTCAGACGTCGCCCCAGCCCTCCAGTTCTTCTATATGGTCGCGATGTACATCGACGCATTCCCAACTCTTATGTCCCTGCGTACAACCAACGTCTACGAAGAACGCAGCATCGGCCAAGACGACGATAGCAAATCGCAAGCTGATCTTGCGCATACGGAGAGTCAGCAGAAATCTAAGACCAGCCTAAGTGAACACTTGCGTCGCCAGCTCGCGTACGACCTCTGGTGGATTGCCATCTGCGTGTGGTTGGTCTCAATTATCGAACGTGACAAGCTTGCGCCCCCATCACCATCCCCAATAACTTCCTCACATCCTTCCTCGCACTCTTCCTCGCACCAGACGATTCTGGCTCAACCTCACCCAGCATTTCAGAATGGGCTGTTCGCCATCCTCTTTGAGACCGTATCCGCCTATGGCAACGTGGGGCTCTCCCTGAACGTACCATACGACAATTACAGTTTCAGCGGCGCATGGCAAATAGGTTCGAAGTTGATACTGATAGCGGTAATGCTGCGTGGTCGGCACCGGATATTGCCGATGGCGGTTGACCGTGCTGTGCTGTTGCCCGGACAAGAAATAATGGAACAACTGGACAAGAGGTACAGGACCAACGATGAGACTGAAGGCGACTGGGAGCGAGATGAAGAGGAGATCCGTGAGGAAGAGCGAGGGAGCGATGCTGAGGAAGACCAGGAAATAGGGAAGCATGGAGGAGTCCGAGGCGGCCAGACAAATGACGAGAACGAAACATAAGCACGGTCTCAATCAGACCGTGCACTTCGGAGTGCTTCATCAGAGACCTAGGAGATCTCAGATGTCAATCCATAGTTGTATAGCTTCACGATGTTGGTGCGTGTGCATCACTGTCCGCCTCTCAGCACCGTCCAGGATATGTATGCTCTTTTACCTGCGAAGAATCGAGTTAGAATATTCGCCAAAGCTAAGCAAATTCATGAAGATATTGGCGGGAATGATTTGCTTGATATAATGCATTGTCTTCAGCTTGCTCTTATGGCGAAATTGCCGAAGATGAGAGCTTTACCTATGCCTTCCCGATTCATTGACGCAACCGAGTCCTCGACGGCTAGCATGAGATGTGTGGTTCTAACTACGAGCTCTACAAGCAGCGTTAATGTCAGGTCAGAGCGAAAAACTATAATGCTTACCTTGAATCTCAAGATCACAGCTCAGCGGCTCATCATCCAGGTCTTCCGCATTGTAAGCCTCCTGGGTGCGATGCCGCACCAGCACGCGGAGACCAACATTCTTCTTGTAATCAGTCCACAAAATTGTCGGGTCGCTACGGAAAGCTGGTATTCTGGTAGATGGGGTTGCTTCCACAGTGTAGGCGGAAGTCCCACTATTCTCGGCTTCGTACAGCTCCTTGCACCTGTCAACCAGCCAGTGTCTCCACACCCGAATCGTCCCTGCACCGGGTTCGACGATGTTGACCGTGCTCAAGAATAAACCACGCCGCGGCCCAAGCCTGACCAGACTGCCGTAGGCACAAAACTGCCCGAATAGTTCACCAGAGTCCAGATTTATGGTGTGGAGGATCTTCTTCGTGCCACCGTCGCCTGCGTTCCTGTAGATAGGCGTCGTGCGCGGAGCAGTCTGACCCCAGCCGTCCGAGGGGTCAGCTCCCGTGCCGTCTGTTGGTTGTGTGAGCACAGGAGTGGCACCCGCCATGCGGCGCATTGGTATTATGCCTTCCACATCTGGATGCTCCGGTCTGAACCTGCTGTACAAAGCCCCTAGCTTCCCCAGGCGACCTGCTACTCCATCACAATCTTGGTAGAGCGAGCCCTCACCCTCATGCCGGGACGACAGCCCGTCGGTTCCCAGGTACTCGCAGAACAAGTATGGCTTGGTGTACCGCCGCGAGGGGTGGTAGGCCTCAAGTATGATCTTGTATTCAGGAGCAGCAGCTGCTAGCAGTAGACGGTAATGCAGTATACGCAGCACGAGGTCGTGGACTTTAGTGCATATCAGGGTCAAGGGAAGGAGCGACTCGGTCGTGAAGGGACGCAGGATGTGGACGAGGATCTGAGAAGCACGATCAGCGCAACGACAGATCTAGAGACGACGCGACTACCTCTGTGGGAAGGTCGAGTAGCTGCCACTTCTGTTCAGCCATTATCGGTATTGTGCTGTTGTATACGTCCGACCGTAGGGAGGTTTCCTACACAGTGGACGCTGGTGTTATAGTCTGCAGGAGGCTGCCAATCGATCGAAGTGTCTACATGTCCTCCAGTTCCCCTTGCTTGCGAATTTAGCGTCTGATTGCAAGGTCAGTGCGACCGCAAGCATACCTAGGTACCTACCTAACCTGAAGTTGTATCCTCTCCGGTCCCGTCCTCCGAGTGTACCGCGGCTCATTATTATGTCATGCATCAGAATGATAAGGCTTGAACCCTTTAGGCGCTAGACCTGCGCTAGAACTTGCGCCTAACCCGAAGAGGCCCGAGACAACCTCTTAGTTGGATCGACTTTCATTGTGCTGCTTCTGGGTCCTGGATAAAGAAGAACTCACTATAGTCGCACATTCCAATCTTATTTTGTATGAAATGATATGGCAAGCGCACCGCCTCCATCCTTGACTCAAAGCCGTGCCACCAGACGAACTCTAGTCAACCTATCACTCGACACGGTAGAAGTCAATAATACACTCCTGCTTTGACCATTGCAAACCCTCCATCCAGAACGGTATCACCCTTGTCGCAGCTTATGTCTCATCAAATGTTTCGAATTGAAATTGTAGTCCGCCGGACTTCCATTCCTCAGGGCCCATGTAGTAACCGGACTGTCTGCGAGATAACCTCTTCTTCGACATCGCTTGCTCCGTCGCCTTCATCATCTCCTGATAATAGTGGCATAGCCTCTTCATCGGGATCCATTGCTGTGCCGGATCTCCGCCAGGTTATTCGCCAGGTTCTGCGCCATTCGCTACACCACTTCATCACTATTACTATCACTCTCAAATGGCTCCTCCAGGCTGAACTGAACTGGCACTACTCTTCTCATCTGTGAAAGGTAAGAGTGGATGTATAGACTGTTGTTGGAATACAGATTGGCAGTATGGCCCTCTAGCTGCCAGTCATGACAGACATTCCGCGTGAAGGCTCGGCACAATTCTGCCGCATTAATCCTGCTGAAACAAAGTACCCTGGCACCTGCCATCTCCTCCCAAGCCTGCCTCCAGTATTTGACACTTTCGTCCTTGATTTCCCCCAATGTCCTCTGTTGTTGACCGGTAAAGGGTCTGTCTTGTACGGCATCTATGAATGCTTCGGCCTGTTGACCCGCATTTTGCTCTCTTGCCTTATTGGCTACGAGCAATTTCTGTGTATCGTTGACTTTCCAGGCGAGCTTGAAGTATTCTGCCATCATCTTCTGTGGATCGTCCAACCCCAGGATGTCTTCGAGTATACACAGTCTGCATTTGTCACCGTCTATGTGGCCAAGTCCGCATAGAATCTTCGGTGTCGACGTCCAGTCAACACCGTATTCAGCAGCATGATCGGAAGCGAGGTGACACTCTTGATGATATATAGAGGTGCGGTAATACTCACCCTCGTGACCTCGATTGCACGTGTAGTGTAGGATCGCGCGTAGACACATCGCGAACCTACCGGATTTGGCTGGACGATATTTCCAGATTTCTGTGTATGCTATGCAAGTCGGAAGGCGGTAGGCTTCTGCTCCTCATCTGTGGAGGATATGCCCATTCTTGTCATCTTATACTGGGCACAGGTATCATGGACTCGTTTGTCCTGAAACAGTGAGCAACCTCTATCAAGGTGAATCTCATTAGTGAACGAACAAGGCAATGAATGTCGGATTTGAAAAACAAGTCGTTTGCCAGATCGATGACGGTCCAGTAGTCGACCATACCTGTGTTTGAGGTAATAGATTCGTGGGTCGCAGTGGCTATGGCAGGTGACTTCCAAACAGGGGTGGTCTCCAGGCCAGAATGGTCGTCAGTGATTAGGTACAAACGCTTGTGTTTGGTCTTCGGCAACAACTGCATACCGATGACTATAGCAGCGCATAGATAACGCCATGAGGTGTACATAGTAGACTTTGGCCATGTTTCGACGCAAGTGCGAACGACCGCGAGAATGAAGGACTTATCGTTTTATAGTCAACGAGTGGCTTAACTGAAGGCCAGACTCCTTGTGTGTGCTTGAGCTTCTTCGTTTGGAAGCATGTTGGCAATGGGTGATTTTGAAACCAGAACGTCGCGTGAAGAAGGTAAGATAACAGGATATCTGATTGAGGTCCAGAATGTGCGCCATGCACAAGGCTGCGATTTCCACATGGTCGACATCGTTATTCATGCTTCTCGAATCGAGTTTCGCAGGCATGTTCCACTGTGCGTAGCACCAGGGTGCGGGTATCCCTGCATCGAAGCATTCGGAACGATGAAGTTGCGACAGGCCTGTCCCCAGCTACTGATGGTCGGCGCCCTCCGCGTGCTTTGCAGTAACGGCATTACTTTCCAAACCGCATGCATGTATGCGGATTGTGCTTGAAGCTAGACTGAAAAGAGATTAATCGTCCTGCCAGGAATGTAAGCTCTGGCCTCTAGGAGCTCACCATCTATCTTCGTCACGAATCATGATACGTCTTTGTAACAGACGTGATTCGCTTACCTCTGGTCTCTTATCTCCCTGTTATCAACACATCACAAGACCTACATCGATCTCATAACATCTGCACGCTTCGTAGGCTGCTCCCACCAATGCGTCTGCTGCCTTTGCCGACACTCTTGACCTCTTTAGACCTTTCTTGGCTCTTCAAACGGCTGGAAGCCGCCGCTGAAGTGATCGAGCAACTGTGATTTGCTGCAAAGAGCTGCTTCGACGGTCATTGCCTTTTTGAAGTATGGCTTTATCAATTTTGATCCACGAACACAAAATTTCCTGCAGCTGCAGGCGACGTTATCTAAAGTGAGAATTATATATCAGTCATCTCCTGCCTGGATACGGAAACCCTGCTCTTTCCTCAACGAACAGGCAACAAACCAACAAAGCACCTTGCGGCTCACCTCATCCCAGCTGGTCGACAAGCTTGGAAAGTGATAACAGTCGATCGAATATTCTCAGGGAAGTCTCTTGAATTACCCAATCAAGCTATTCGCAACGATATTTGGTTTGCTCTTGAGTCCGAGGCGACATTTTCCCAACATGGGCGTCAACGAGCTTGATCCGGACCAAATAGGTCCAGACATGGGGACACCACAGCGACCATTCATGGACAGATTGAGAGAGAGACCAGGAAGAATGGTCAGATCATTGACCACAAAGGATGGCCTTGTCGGCGACTACGACTATGCTTTCCTCTTCAGACCAAATCTTCCTTTCATGAAGAAAACGCGACGAGCAGCACCATTCTTTGGATTGCATGACAAGATGCCTCTACTGCTCAGCTTGTTATTGGGCTTTCAGCATTCTTTGGCCATGCTTGCAGGCATCATCACGCCACCAATTATCCTCTCGGGCAGTGGTGGTGCAAATCTTGATCCAAACACATCATCTTACCTAGTTTCCACCTCACTCATTGTGTGCGGCATACTCTCCAGCATCCAAATCACACGCTTCCACATCTATAAGACGCCATACTATATTGGTACCGGTCTGATTTCTGTGGTTGGAACGTCTTTTGCGACGATTCCAGTTGCACTGGGCGGGCTTGCACAAATGTATGGCAGCGGCTACTGCCCGACCGCGGCCGATGGTAGCAAATTGCCATGCCCACGAGGCTATGGTGCCATTCTTGGAACTGCTGCTCTCTGTGCATTACTCGAAATCGGCGCCTCGTTCTCGCCAGCCAAGGTGTTGAAGCGGCTGTTCCCACCTCTTGTCACTGGTCCCACCGTTATGCTTATTGGAGTCAACCTTATCGGCACTGGGTTTGCGAATTGGGCTGGAGGAAGCGGGACCTGTAGCTCTCGTCCTACTTCGGGTGATTACCAGCTCTGCCCCAGCAACAATGCGCCCATGGCAGCACCTTGGGGTTCAGCCCAGTTCATCGGACTAGGATTTCTCGTGTTCGTGACTATTATTCTCACAGAACGCTTCGGATCACCAATCATGAAATCTTGCGCCGTCGTCATTGGTCTGCTAGTCGGCTGCATCGTCGCTGCTGCTTGCGGGTACTTCTCAGACTCTGGAATCAACTCAGCGCCAGCCGCCTCGTTCATCTGGGTCCAAACCTTCCCACTCTCGATATACCCACCGATGATATTACCGTTCCTGGCGGTATATATTGTACTAATGATGGAAGCAATCGGTGATATCACTGCCACCTGCGACGTCTCGAGGCTCGAGGTTGAAGGCAGAATGTTCGACTCCCGCATCCAAGGTGGCGTCTTGGCCGACGGTTTCAACGGCATGCTTGCCTGTCTCGCCACCATCACGCCCATGTCAACTTTTGCTCAGAACAACGGAGTCATTGCATTGACCAGGTGTGCCAATCGAAAGGTTGGATACTGCGCCTGCTTCTTCTTGATAGTGGCCGGTGTCTTTGCCAAGTTCGCCGCTGCGTTGGTCGCGATTCCCAGTGCGGTGTTGGGCGGTATGACGACCTTCCTTTTCGCATCGGTCACTGTATCAGGTATCCGCATCATTTCCACTATACCGTTTACACGTCGTAACCGGTTCATTCTCACTGCAGCATTGTGCCTAGGCTATGGCGCCACACTGGTACCAGACTGGTTCGAGCATGTCTTCACTTACGAAGGTGACAACACAGCGCTCACTGGCTTCTTCAATGCTATCATGCTTGTTATGGAGTCAGGATTCGCAATCACAGCTTTTGTGGCGTTGCTCTTGAACCTATTTCTCGAAGAAGAGATTGAGGACGAGGCGGTTCATATCACCGCCAATACAGTCGACGACAGAGCTGATGAGGAGGAGTGGAACAAGATCAAGAATCATCCTGATAGCGATGTACGGAAGAGCAGTCAAGGTGACAGTTCGACTTCAGCTGACGACAAAATCAGTCAGGCAAAAGTATAGAATATGTGCGCCAATAGCTGCTTCAAGGGGGAACATCATCGGTGTGAGGCCTAAAACGGCAAGTGCGTCCTGGTAGTCACTTATCTGCGTCTGTGTCTTTACACCTAGTTAGCTAGCTACGTACGCCTACAATACCAATGCCCATGCCACGATACTACACCGGAGGAGATGAATCTGGATCTTCCCCTTGACGAAGGTTTGCAGCTACAGGAAGTCTGAGCTCCGACGTAGTCGTAGATCATGAAGATAATCTCCAATTTATACCCAAACAAGTTACATGGAATCCGCCATGAACTATAAGATCAACACCCATCTGAAAAAGAAGTCATCAAGTGCATTGTCTGTATTTGCTTGGATACCTCCTACTAGTTACTCAGAGAAGCTGTGCAAAAAATAAGAGACGGGCACTCCTTTAGTACGACTTCATAAGCTCTACTTGGACAGTTGGATACCTGCCTCGGCCGCCTCACGTGACGACGCGGATAGCCGAGCTGCCGCGGAAGTTGCAATCTGCAGCCCTTGCAGGACTTTGCATAACACTAACTTACCCGAGCTGAACTAAATGATACGATCGACGGAGTGGTTCTATGGCACTTGAATAGCACTCAGTGACTAAGTGCCTCAAAAGATCGTGCTCTGCGACTGCCCAACCTGATCTCAAAGCTATCTGCTCAACGCAACCCGCACGATGGAGTCTGAGACCTCGTGCCCACATCAACCTGCTCAATAGAATGCATATCCTGCCTCGGTCATCGCCCGCCACTCATCACTTCCTGTTGGCGTTCTCTGCCGATTCATGCCAGCGACCGAAGTGACACTTGATCGACTGACAGAGAGATACGCAAGCCAAAGGAAGGAGAGTGTGAGGAATGCGCCACGTTGCTTGTCACGGAACCGACCGTCTTGGGCTCTTACAGAAGACTTAGGTCCTCGGCTGCCGGAGGGTTACATCCACACTTCAAAGAGGGCACCTTCACTGAGAACGTCAGATGGGCACAAGCTCAAGAAACCACGCATGAGAGAAACATTGAAGAGTTGAGGACGGTGGCTGCACTGTGTATGATCGCACTTGCACACGTCATCGTATGACCGGTCATGGTGTTTCTAGGGTGCTTCGGCCGCGGCAACATCAAAGAGCCACTATCGGAATATGACGAACTACCATACCTGCTGCGATGGCGAATGCATTTTGGAACAATGGAAAGAGATCCTCACAGCGGCAACGAGGTCATGCGTATGTCGAACAATCGACTTGTGCAGACACATTGCGAAAGCACCGAATATCAGGCTCTTCAGCTCATAGACAAGCATACCTCTATACCGATTTACAAAGTCATCTCCGTCTTCAACCGCCCCGAGGGTAAAGTCGTTGAATATGAAGCCATATCCGGAAAAGCGCTGGACACTGTCTGGTCTACTTTGAGCATGGACAAAAAGCGTCGCATAGTATCTGATATGGGCCGCTTCGTGGATCAACTCAGGAAGATGATTCCTCCAAAGCATTTTGTGATTGGAGACTCAACGATGGGCGCTGCCTTGGATCGGAGGTTTGGTCCCGGCGAAATAGGACCGTTCTACACGTTGGACGCATTTCACGATTTCCTACGGAGAGGACACAACCCAAAGGAGTTCAGGGGCGACTGCGTCGAGAAGGTCCATGAGGACAGAAAAAAGAGCACCAAGCCGTATGTACTCAAATTCACACACGGCAACCTGACTCCTAACAACGTTCTTGTCGACGACTCCGGTCGAGTATGTGCGTTGATCGGCTGGGAATGCTCTGGGTGGTATCCTGAATATTGGGAATACGTTCAGACGTGCCACAATACAGACATACACAGTCTAGCCGGAGAAGAGTGGCTCGATATGATGAAAGGTGCAATGATAGAGTATGAGGATGAGCTGTCGTGCGATCGAGCTATACGATCCAGGTTCTGCTCCGAGGACTATGGACGACCGAGAAGCGTTCGACCACAAAGTCCGAGCCCTAGCATATTAAGAGGGGAGCAGGACGAGATGGATGATAAAAACACTGAGCACACGAGTGGTTAAATCGTATGAAAACCAGTGCGACCTTCAGGTATGCGAACCAAGAACCTGACGGTTCCCCGACGTCGACTGCTCATATAGAAGCAGTGGCTTTGGTGATCAGCGCCCTCGGAATGTTTGGCCAACCCTCAGATTCTATCTATTCCCTTCACCATTCCTCGTGATCACGAACCTTCAATACGAACACCCAATCACGATCATCGTGTATATTGTAGCATGCCGACATTATACACTCAACGGAACAAAGCACGTCGTTTTGATCCATATTATCTACCTTATCTAAAGGGTTTCGAGGCTCGGAGCTCGAGATCGGTCGCCCAAGCAATCACATTTGAAGCATCTTCGGAGAGCAAGGAGTCGCTGGTCTAATCTGGAATTCGCCTCCTTACGGAGTATGGAAATCTATTCATGACTTATGGTCTACGTTATCACGAAGAAGGATGGTATCGCATAGCGATGGAGTATCGTGTGGCGTGGCACATACATCGGTTGCCACAATTTGATTCTCAACGCCTACATAGTAGATCGAGTAGACAGTACTGATAACATTTTCAAACCATGCCAAAGTCTTGCGAAACTACGTGCTACTTCCATGTCTGGAGGGCTATGCGAGTGCTACTATGCTAGACGATCAATCCAGCTCCCAATACGTCGGCGTCAGCGGCGGGTACTCACGTCTTGTGTGCGTCGTCACGGGGCCCCATAGTTCAGGTTCCACGACCATGGTTTTACATCTGCAAAGTGTGACCATTACAACGTATGAGAGCAATATCTAGCCCTCAGTCGACAAGTGATCGAGCCAACCGCTCTTCGTTCAGCTTCATTCGTTGTGCATAGAAAACAGCTCCAGGTTGAAGGTGATCACAGCTAGACGTGGTGGGAGGTTGTTGTCTTACATGCTGTTACGGGTTGCACGATTGAGCTTGGTGTGGTGCTCGGCATCCTTGGGATGTTATGTGCTGCTGCGAATGGAGTGGATGATGTGAAGGTAGAGGATTGGGTGCGAGCTTTGTTTCAGTACATAGACGAAGGTTTAAACTTGCCGCAGGGGGTGGGATGCTGGACGCTGACAGTTGTAGGAGAACGAGGGTATCAGAGGTCTGGAGTTTCTTGTTTCTTTGCGGTGCAGGCGTGCTGGGTGATTTTGAGACAGGGATGTAGGAAAAAGGTGCTCTGCTCTGTTGCTTTGGGTGTACCCAGATGTGATTTGCTGGGACTCGATCTGCATAATGTTCAGGGACAAGGAGCAGGCCATGCAGTAACGAGATTGAGCTCACAGACGAACAGCTTGTGCGTCTGGTGTTGGCAACGAACGTGGTGAAGTCACAGCTAGGCCTCTATGCGTTCTTGCGCAGCTTCGGTCGGCACAGCTTGACCAACGAGTTTGCCGACAGTTCGTTGACTCGGTGCCGTTCGTGCGGTGATTGTCAGATTTCTCGAGCCCTCGCCTCGACGCCTTCAACGGCGTCGGACTCGAGGAAGTCCTGTCTCGACGTGAGCCTGAGAGGTAAGTGCATGCTGCTGCATACGCAAGCGACGGAAGAGGACTAGAAGCCGGTGCGTGCATGAACACGTATCTGACTGACTATCATGTAATTGTTATTCCGATTTGCGCCAACGTTTAGTATGCATGAATAGCTCAAGTTCGTGGTCGAAGTCTGGTTAGGTTTAAAGGTTAGCTTTTTGAGGACGAGTCGCTGGGGGGTTTGGGTCGCTGTGCGTGGTCAAATCAGCAGATCAAGTGACCTGATCTTCGCCAGGAATCGGAACAGGAAAACGATTCCTGCGATGTCGGAAGCTGGCCAGAACATGCCGGTGTTCAGATGTCCTGCAATACACGCAGCGTCAATGATATCGTGTTGGCAAGACTGTTCAGCTGCGTCAGAGCGCATGGCTGATGTTGTCGAGGCGTCGTGGCAGCCGCAGTGGTTAGTATCAACATCAGCAGCTGAGTGCAAAATGCGAAGAACGCGCTGCTGTTGCGTATATCGAACCAGAATTGGTTCTTGCTAGTTGCGTAGCCCACCACGTGGGACAGAAACGTTTCTGAGCCGAGCTTAGAGCAGGATTCACCAAACTCTCGGTACATGAAGCGAACATTCTGAGAAGGTGAGGAAATGCCCTCGTGCACGGACTTATGATGACATTGCTGCATGGCATGGTTGCTAGGAAGACAGAGCAAAGCGCTGCAGGATGATACAACTTTATAACAGTGTTTTGAGGCCCAACTGCAATGCTACCAATGAGATGTGGCCGACTCATCTGACACTGGCTGGCTGTGTGAGAGCCTGGGAGCTGGGATAGGGATGACAAGGCAGCCTCAGAACTCTCTGCGGGCCGTTACGCGGGACCGTCGGACCTTTGGTTAACGTGTGATAGATAGGATACGCGATGCATTGGTGTGATGCACGTATGCGGTGTACGTAGCGCTAGAAAATGATAGACGGAAAATTGGAAGAGTGAGCGCGGACGTGTTTAAAATTAGCGAATGAGCATTGACGGCCCCCGCAACTTGCAGTTCGACTGGTCGCAACCAGCGCAATCTGGGTCATTTATGATTGTGCCGCCAGGCAGACTGAAGAGGCAGCACAGACCTCGCTGCCCGACATCAGGACAGATTTTGAAGGCAACGACCTCTCATCTGAGACAAGCATCATGATCCCAGCATGTTGCTTTGCCTACTCGTCTTCTGCAGCAAGTGGTATGCAATGCAGGTTGAGTTGCTCAAGGCGCGCAATGACCGGTGTCCGAGAGGAGGTTGGGGCGCCGCGGCCCAGGGCTGAATCAATCTGGGTAGGACTTGCACGTAGGAACCTCGACGACCCTCCCATACTGATTCGTTGATTATGCTTGTATGATATTGAGGATGACGATGGTTTCGATAAGTAAGATGGACCGTTGAGGGAGAAATCCGTGTGTTAGTCATTCGATGACGGCTTGGGCAGCATCTACATCTGGTCTTGACCTTCCTCCTTTCCTTGTGCATAGTGCATCGTACTAGGGATTCAAACCATACTTCCTTCCTATCCACTTCGATGGGATCCGAGCTTAGACCAGGCTGTCTTGCTTCATCCTCACCATCCGCGCGATACGCCAGGCAAGGGAGCTAGTACGTACTGAAGTTTGAAACTTGCTCGTGGGTAGGCGGTGAAGACAAGTTTCTTTGTTACGGACAAATTGATATTTTCAAGCTGCGTCTCCAGAGCCACTCAGCTTCCTTCGCCTCACCAAAAGCAGCAAGACCAGACCCAAATGACGCCGAACTCGTAGCTACTCTGCAACCCTGGATCCATGAGACTTGGCGGCGTTAGGCATAGCTGTCGCACCCCCACATGGCCTGCATCGGTTCTTTGCTGGGCCAATATTCGCTAAGCACCCCCAAGGCTTTTCCATCTCACATTACTGAACAGTAAAGCGTCCTTCAGGGACCGTATCTCCAACCACAACAACAATCGTCTCTCAGACTTCAACAGCAATATCCTGAGCACGATAACCACGTCGCACTATACCCACCACGCACGCTCATCAACCTCGTTGCTTCCGCGCCTTTGTACCCCACACAATTATCCTCAAGTGAGTGGTGGTACGACAGCTTGCCTGCATTGGATCAGCTCAAGCTCTCGAGTGATATTCCGATACTCGACACCTCTGCGCGAGATAAAATTGAATCCATTGATCCACTCATCATACGTTGTGCTACCTCAGATGCAAATATCGCGGCTTCTTACCGGTGCCTCGTTGCACTTTGTGCTTGTGCGACCACGAATGATCACCGGCCAAGTTGAAGACAATGGGTCTGGGAAATAGACATACGTCCCCCACTCGGCCAATAACACCCGATCAATCTCACCACCGTCATTTCCCCTTCAAGTCGACGCTGATGCAGAGGCTCCATTCGATCTTTGTCAGAGATGACTCGCGCTCTCAAAGTCCCGAACCAATTGATGACGACTGTGGTGACATATCAACGTGGCCTTCCACTCTGTCCGACAACCAGCAGAAAAGCCCACCATCGTCAAAGGACAAGGTCCGGCCAATTGCCAGCTTGCCACGCCAGGCTACTTTCAAACGGCAGAACTCTGAGCGTAGGGAAAGACTATGCCCCGTTGAGCCACCACTCCAGGAAAGACGGGCCGTATCTGCCTCACGAAATGTCTCGACTAGTTGCGTGAGAGCACCACGGACGAGATCATCGCCGCCTCCGATGGATCCATGTCGCTCATCAGCACCGGCTGTGGCCTCCACCACTGAGACCACACAGACTGCCTTTTTCCCGATTGACATTTCGAGTCCGGACGGTGAGGCAGAACCACCATCTGATCAGATACATCATGACAGCGTCTTCGACTACGAGGACAGGTCTTCCCGGCCCTATTCCAGAACCTCATCTGTGTCGTTGTTTGACGAGGAGCAGCAGCGAGCTCAGCTCCAGGTGGAGCTTGACACTCGGTGGATCTTGAACTTGAGTATGCACTTTCGCGACAAGTCTGATCGGGAGAAATTCTTCGTCACATATGCTGAGACTCCTACAAGATGGCGGCGGGTCACAGTGTCTTGCGATTACCGTAATGCCGAGCCTGGCTCTTTGGAATTAGATCTCAAAGAGCTTCAATTCCAACGTGACAAAAGTCTCGCTATCTACGAAGCGATTCGCGAGTCTTTGCCAGATATACAGTTCTATGAGACTGTAACTAACCTGAAGCTCGAGACGAGTGAAGGTCGCTTGCATGTCCATGTCACAGAAGATGTGAACGAGATCATCCCGTATCCTTCGCGGTGTATGGTGAGACACATCCTTGATGATCCAAATCTTGATGCAAAACCACTGGAATTGTGCGAGAAGGACATCTCTTTCGATGCACATCTTTCGGGCTTCGTCTACCGGGTGTGGCATGAAGATAAGGTCTACATCAAGAAGGAGATCCCCAGCCCAGACACGATCGATGAGTTTCTGTACGAGATCAACGCACTTCATGCCTTGCACGACGCAGAGAACGTCATCAAGCTCGAAGCGATTATCCTTGATGACTACAAGCAAGTAGTGAAGGGACTTCTGATAAGCTACGCCGAAAGAGGTGCTGTTGTCGACCTCCTTTACGACAACAAAGGTAGGATTCCTTGGCATCACAGAGAGCTCTGGGCTCGTCAGGCGATACTGGGTCTTCGCGACATCCATGAGGAGGGCTATGTACAAGGCGATTTTACTCTTTCGAATATAGTGGTCAACGAGAACAATGATGCAAAGATTATCGACATCAACAGACGCGGATGTCCCGTTGGTTGGGAGCCTCCAGAGATCGCGCAGAAAATCGCCAGTAACCAAAGAATATCGATGTATATCGGCGAAAAGTCCGACTTGTATCAATTAGGTATGACTTTGTGGGCTCTCGCTATGGACGACGATGAACCTGAAAGACACGACCCTCCGCTTACGACCACCGATTTCCCTTCCGAGGTGCCTGAATGGTTTAGAAACATAGTTCGAATCTGTCTTTCGCAAAGACCACGAGATCGACTGTCGGCCAAGGAGCTTGTCAAGTTGTTTCCTACACCAGTCGATCCTGTTGGGTACGCCCCTCAGCAGGTGGGGATTCCGCCTCGATCACATGCCTTGCTACGAGCAGAGCCCAAACAGTACATCGATCCAAATGCGGCAGTCGAACGCGATGATATCGAACGCTTCAAGCAAGAGGAAGAGCTCTTGTATTCGCCACAGAGCTCAAAAGACGACTGGACCTTCACTTACCCAATATCGTCAGATCAAGACTTCGAAAGCTTGGCTTCTGGCGCTGAGGGACTTCGTGGTCGCAGGCCAGCGTCTACCATTGAGCGACCGTCCATAGGTGAACAACTAGAGTTGCTTCTTGAAGATCCTCACCTCGACTCCACATACAGTGCTGCTGAACCCCAGGACTTCAGACCCAGTCTCAATGGCGATGTGGGACATGACCGAGTCCAATTGGATGGCAAGTCTGCCCCACTCATCGCTGATACATCCAGCCTCGTCAAAGCGGAGATCGCTAATAAGCACGAACGATCAGTCGACAATGAAGGGATGCGGCGTACGGGATGCTTGACGACTATGGCACTTGCACCCACGATTATAGCCAAATCACCGAGTCCATTTCGACTACCTAATTGGCGTAGGTCACATTCAGAAAGCACGCCTCGCACTAGTCGAGTGCACTTGCTCTCCGAAACTGGAACCGAATCACCTAAGATCAGTCCCCGATCTAGTTCATTATCCTTGCCTGGCCGTCCCCAATCTATCGAGCCCACGACATCTGCACGCGTTAGCAATGAAACAATATCAGCTTGTGGTGCAAGTATAGGGGAGACCACTTTCTCTGGCACAACCTGCTTTACAGATGATTCGACTGGTGATTGTCTTCGGCACAAGATTTCTCAGCCTCAGATATGTGATGACACCGCCGAGGGCGATACAATAGAAGCTACATCCGGCCAGCTGCTTATCATTCCCAGCATTGCCGTACAAGATAGTGGCTACGACGAACCTGCGCTGCATGAGATGACGAAGACATGAGTCGGCGACACAAAGTATACAGGTGGGTGACACTAAAACGTTTGCGTTCCTTGCATTGTGGGTTTCGGCGTTCCTGGTAAATGGTTGCATACATGTCAAGGACCACAGCTCGACTTGACAGGGTTTAGTACAGGGTTTGCATAATCTACAAAATGAGTGATGCTTCACAGCAGCAATGAACAGTCAATGAACGACACGATGATATGAAGGAAGTACAATTACGGATGGATCAGAAGGTATCTTTAAATACGCCAGAATTTTGCATTTTGTCATCTGTCGGCGTAATGTTGGGTATGCTTTGGATGTATAAAGCCAGCATCTGGTTGGAAAAATTCCATTGCAATTGAGCGAGCGTCGAGTATTGTCCCTGTTGAAATGCTTTGCTGAGGACAACGCGAAGAGTTGCGTTCGAGGAAAGCCTCTTGTTCGGTATGTGCCAATGATAATGACTTGGAACACCAGCACTCAGCACCACGACGAAGGCTCGCAACACTGCATCTTACTCTTCCTTTCCTACCGAGGCCCTGAGCAGGTAGATGCCTCGATGCCGGAGTAAATTCTTAGAAGAGCGACCTCGATCGTGATTGCCGCCTCTGGGATCTTGTTGGACGCGGAAGGTAGCCCGAGCGTTCTGCCGTCTGGCTTATCATCATTTCGTTCATCATAGTCAATGCACCTTTTGCTATCGAATGTCGAGACTGCACAACGCATTGCGGCAACCCACCAGTCTTTCGCAATTAGGCTAAATGCGAAGCTTCAGCTTGATGATGCCACATCATGTAGATCTCGAAGAATGTGCATGATATGAAGGTGAGCACCGATGACGTTTGTGCGCAATGAGCATGCATGGAGCTCTTAAAGCCAATCACTTTGCAAGCTCGCGCACAACTGATGCAACGAGGGACCGAATTGGCAGGTGACTAAGTTCTCCCACAGCGTGTGTCAAGGAGTGCCATAGCAAGAATATGTTTAGGTTCAGATCGAAATTTTGCCTTCAAAACTCGTTGCAAAGCATTCAGAGAAGAAGCATTGATCTTGCCTCAACCAAGGTCACCAAACTCACGTCAAGCAATTTCCACACGAGTCTGAAACGCTTCACGATGGCACCAGCAGCATCATTTCAACGCGACTTCGCACTTGGCGAAGCTCAACGCAAGCATGACAAGCCTCGAGTCATTGTCACTGGCGGCTCGGGTAAACTAGGACGGGCTACTGTTGCTCACCTCTCAGAGTCTTGGGAAGTTATCAGCATCGACACAAAACGACCACCAGGCGTCTCGGAAGACGGCAAGTCTGGTCTGAACGGGGCATATCGACTTGTTGAGATCGACCTTCAGGACATGGGCGCCGTCATCGAGGCATTCCACAGTACTGATATGGGATATGCAGGCATCGATGCGGTCGTGCATCTTGCAGCTATCCCCAGTCCAGGTCAAACAAATTCGAGCACACAGTTCCGTACGAACGTCATGTCTACCTACAACGTTCTGGAAGCATGCCGAAAGCTCGGCATCAAGAACATTGTGCTGGCAAGCTCGGAGACGTTGATTGGCATTCCGTTTGATCCTCATCCACCAGACTATTTGCCTATTGATGAGGCTACGCCTAGGAGACCTGAAAGCGCATACAGTTTGAGCAAGCTGGTTGGCGAGACCATAGCCGAGGAGTACACCAGATGGGACCCAGCGGCCAAGATCGTCAGCCTCAGGTTTTCGAACGTTATGCTTCCGGCCGAGTATGGTAACTTTGAGAGCTGGCAAGACGATCCCATGCTGAGGTATTGGAACTGTTGGGGCTATATTGGTAAGTCGAGCCTGTATTCGGAAAAGCAAGTGCATCAATGCTGACACGTTTCCAGACGCACGCGACGGTGGTCAAGCAGTTGGTGCTGCCCTCAAGAAGGATTATACCGGCCATCATCAGTACCTCATCGCAGCGCCTGACACCTGCATGCGCATGAAAAACGACGAGCTGGTCAAGAAAGCCTTCCCGAATGTCAAGTACACACCAACCAACGGGCCAAACGACACATTGCTTTCGATTGAGAAAGCTAAGAAGGAGCTAGGATTCGACCCGCAATATACATGGCAGCAGGAGGCTAAGAAATTATGAACCAATCAATCATTTGGCCTACGAGATGTCCGACTCACTATACCTTGTTCGTCTGTTGCCAGTAGGTCAATCATAACGGTGCAACCTCCGGTCATGTCGATATCACGGCAGAAGACTCGTTGTAGAATGCCCTACACGTGATGGCAAACAGCAGCTGAAGCTCAGACGCCGCCGGAAGAAACCATCGCTTCCATTTGCTCCCCACGTCTGGCAGGTCCTTGAGAACGATGAAGTCTGAGTAGCAGAGCTGTGGATTCGCTAGGGGTGTTTTGGGCGCATCGTTGCGGCCCTCACGCGATGTGCTCAAGCTCTGTCAAAGACTGGCGACGGTAGTCAACAGCTATGGCGCTCTTCGCCATGCGAGGACGTAGCTGGTAGACTATTCGACACCACGAATGAGTTGGTGGATGGGAAGCCGATGAGAATGGGAGCCTTGTTTTCAGAACGAGCAACTTCACCGAGAAACATTTGGAACGGCTCCATCCAGCCTCATGTGCCATCAAAAACAGTTCTCTACCCCTTCGTTTCATACTTGCTACGCTCCTTTTGCCCCATTCCCCCATGCAGCATCACATCCCAGTCTTACATCTGGCGTACTCCCTGCACCGACATGGTGCAACCACGAGCCGCCATGAACCGGGAGGCCGTCAAAGGGCGATTGGTCATTTACGCGGGGCGGAATTAAAAACCTGCATATCGTGACATTGCACGGTGTCAAGTTTTCTGCCCCGATCTGCTGGCCAAGTACGAACTGAAACCGTTGATGGACCATCAGTTAGCCATTGTCGGGACCTTGTGTAAGCATGAAGGCGGCATTAATGCTGACACATTGCCAACCATAGACAAGTGCATCATCGCGGAGGACAACGGGATCTTTGCAATTCGCGGCGGGAGCGCACGACCTGTAAGTGCAAAGAGGACAGGTACAGGGTCAACTAGGAATGAAGATTCTCGGCGGCTTTCGTCCATTATTAGAACCGACTTGATGTGTCTGACAAGAAAATGTGCACAGCTCCAACACGAGTCTGCCCACAACAGCCGAAAGAAGAACGACGAAGCATGCCTTCATGAGCGGAGAGACGCAGGAGTTTGGCAACCACGGAATTCCGGTTGGCACCTACAAGCTTGACCCGCTACCTAAACGATTCGTGACAGGGACGATCGAACCCAATTCCCAAAGCATTGCCTACACCGTCCAGGATATTGACAAGCACTTCGTACAGGTCAACACCCACAAGTCCTACGCAGTCGTTAGTGGCAACACATAGGCGTCGACGGGGGACATCGAAAGAGACAGCAAGGACATCCCGTTTCTGAGAGCTCTGCAGGGAAAGACCTTCCAGCATCTTCAGCGGGACATCTTCGAAGGTATGGGAAGCAATGGCCAGTTCCAGAATCATTGGCGCTCACCCGAGGACATGACGCGGCATCCTGAATTGATGAAAATGGCGGCAGTCTTTCGATCGTTCGTAATGCTTCCTGGGGCCACGAAATGGCTATGTGACGTCAACCTTTAAAGCTAGCGCAGATGTGCTCGATTTCCTGCTGGCATATTTGAGTCGTCCCTAGGCTGAGATTGGTTATTGACCAGTCCAGCCATGGAGGCAAGAACTTTCGTTAATCAGCTAATGTCTTGAGATATATCAAAGCATTCTGCGGATGCTTCCGCTAACCTTCACCGTATAGCAACAGAGCACCGTTATAGCTGGCCATAGTTCAATACCTGATCGTCTCGCTCCAAGAGTAATCCAGAGACTGGTGCTGGAGATAATTGAAAGCCATTATAGCTTCTCTTCGAAGGCGTATGATACCGGCAAAGCACAAGATCACTGACCAGCGACTTCGAGGCGTGTTCGCATACTAGCGTTTATCCTTAGACTAGTGGGGTGGGCTAAGTTGTGGAGAGCGGGCGGAGTGTTAGGCGCTACAGTAGCCCGTAAAAGCTTCGCCCGCCAATGAAATATGGTTTGGCCACCTTTTCGTTCTCAGCCTATGGCTTGGCATTGAGATAAGCTTACAAGTACAAGTAGACACTTCACAAACCATCGCCCAGTTAGGGCAACTTCAAGGACTCCACTTCACAGTAAAAAGGATAGTGACGCTGATGCTGCGACGACCAAATCACAATTTGTGATCAAACATTTTGATAGCAAAGGATACACGACTCTAGCACACATGTTAGGATTTAAGTGGCTGGGTGGTAAGAGGATCGGATTGAAGCTTCCCCATTTCTTAGCCCCCTCGCAGCCTGCATCCTAGATTAGCGAGTACAGCCACGAATTGAAAAGCTAAAATATTTACGCAACCAAAAGCCGACGAATTGCTCACATAGTAGTCCCGGTCGAGAACATGAAGTCCATAATGTTCAAACTCCTCGCTGGTCGAACATGTGTATCAGCCTTGGTGGCATTTACCCTGATCGAATCTCTCTACCACAATCTACTTTCCATGCTAGGCTCCATGGCTGATAATACAGACTTCACCAGAACTTTTACTTACCAAGCCCGTAGCACAGTTTTGAAGAACATTCAGTCACAAAGGGATTCAAAGCGTCAACCTTAATGATGCGAGAGTCATTGCTGGGTGGGGAAAGGGTCAACGATGAGGAGGATATCGACAGCATACTGCCCCTAGCCTCGAGTACTGCATACAATCACCAGGAGAGCCATGAATTCCAATTTGCTTCAGGCAAGGAACCGAATACTCTCGAGCCCAAGACGCGCAGTCCTGCAACGCAGCATCTTCATCGACAAGGCTACGTTGTTTGGCTCGTCTTGATATACGCAGCCATGTTAATTACGGCATGGGCGATCCTAATCGTAACGAGTAGACGCCCAATTGGACGAGGCTCATACGGGTGCTTCGATGGCCAAAGCTATTGCAGATTCTCTTCAGAACAACTTGTGTATCAAAACGCACAAACCGCTCGATACATTCGCAACGCACAAACTCTGCTCAGTGCCGTCTCCCTGCTGACCATTCCCCTCACATCGGCAGTCTGCGCGGCCGGTGTAATACCATGGTGGCAAGAAGCAGGCCGCTCGATGACTTTGAGGCAAGTCATCACGCTCGCGGACAAAGGATGGACTAGTCCCTACATCTATTACAGGTTGCTTGCACCCACTGGTTGGAAGCGATACGGGTCGTCCTTCATTGCTTTGGCGCTGCTACTGCACGCAATAGGTGCAGCTCTGTCTCCTGCCATCAGTCAGCTGTCGTCCTTGGTGGACGTGAAGGTTCCGACAAAATCTAATGCCCCTTCGATACCGAGATTGATCTCGTTGCACGATATGTTCGACAGTCTGGGATATAACGACCGAACAGCCATTTTGAAGCTAAGAGCTGCGCTCAACGGAGTATCTCCAAGTCATATCCAGCCACAGATATGGGTTTCGAACGATACAAAAGTCGATTGTAACAACGAAACGGCGTGGACCCTTAACCCGAACGCCAAAATTCCTGCAACATCACAATGTCGCAACAGTGGCTTGACGTACATGAGTCTCATCGATCAATCAGAAGCATGGGTATCTCAGTTGGGCTATGGCTTCGCAACTGGCGTCAAAAGTAACCAATACATTCCTCGAGTTAATACATCCGTCAACATCGAATTCATGGAAGAGCTACCAGACCAGTGCACCTCTGAGGAAGCGGTCCTTCTTATGGACTATGCAGGAAAGGTCACATGGTACGACAGCACCGAGAACGAAACTGTTACCACGAGGCAATGGTGGGCAAAAGTCTGTATTCTACATTATCCCCAAGATTCAGGCTTCAACGACACGGACGACGCACAAACACTAGTGGAGTCTGCCTTTCTCGATCTCTACAATTACGATATAGGCTCAACCAAGTCTCGCAATGTCTCAGCCATAACCATGTCCACCACCGTCGGCTACTTCGAGCTCCCAAATTACAAAAACAACAACGTCCCTGGGCCCTCCTGCAAAACTTCCAGCTGCCGTCCGAGCACAACTCTGCTAAACGGGAACAACAGCATCGGCGTCGCCAAGAACAGCTATACACACAACCATCCGGGAACATCAGCTCAACCAAAAACTCCTCTCAATCAATCAGCGAGCTTGAAACTCTCCCTAACAAAGGTCCCCTCCTAAAAATAATCTATGCTCTCTTCGGCAACGGCTCCATGCCCTCAATCTTTGGGGTCGAGAATGCCACATACAATCCAGGTGTCGCCTGGTCTACCGGTCTTCGCCACCGCAACGCACCCTGACTCGAGTTAGTCCCGCTCTCTGGTCTTAATAATGCTGTTTCTAACACAGGCATATTCTCTTACGACCCTACTTTCACTAAAGAGTGTGTCTCGTATCAAGACCTCAGCCTCGGAAATTCAATGCTCTATTTCCTCAGCAATTTCTTTATTCCCACCGAGGCACTGACTCAAGTGTACGCGCCGCAGCGTATATTTCCCACGATATTTGGCTTAGTCCAATAGGTGGCTCGTTATCTGTTGACTACGATCCGGGTCAAGACCTTCAACGACCGGGATTGACACGGAACTCGATCATTGGACTGAGTCTTGCGATCGCGGTCTTCTTATTTAGTCTGTTATTGTTGGCATTCTATGCGAGTTTCAGTCGGACATGGACGTATAGTCTGGATGCATATGCATTATTGAGGATTGGAGCAGAGTTGGGCAGGGAGAGTTTGCCGTTTGTGCTTGTGAGTGATACGCATGGGGTTGGGGAGTTTGATGAGTTGCCCGGTTGGGTTGGAGACGTGACAAGTGCGGGTAACGAAAAAGACGATGAGATAGCGAGAGAGCTGGGAATGGCTTGGAACGGGACGGAAACAAGGAAGATAGAGGCTGTAAGGCCAAAGGCACGGTATATAAGCTACCCTAAAATACAGAGTCGCAAGGGTTTCGATGTGCTTGTAAGGTGGTGCAACTTTGTGTGGAGCCTAGGCGGGACAAGGCAGACTAGAGTGGGTCAGAAGATATTGAGATTCAGGAGACGATGGAAACAGTCCAACCTGTACCACTGGTTGGACAAGAATTTGATACCTTAATAGAAGGTGAGTGCTGTTCGAAGTTCGAATTGGAATTCCACTAGCCAGACTTGATATGCTAGACGCAACATGTTCTCCCTTATCAAGACTGTGCCTGGGACTGGTGGATTGTCAAGATCCGAAACAGCTTCATGCTCAAGGATCTGGACATAGATCACCTTCTCAGGACCAGCTTTGTATGGGTTGAGATAGCGAGACCGCAGGTTGATGAAAGCACTTCTGACGCTCATAGATAGTCCATGACTCCATCGAACGATTGATAGTTACACACCACTCACTGTATGTGTTTGGTCTCGTGCTTTCGTCCCGTCTCTCTTGAGATCCTTTGGAACGCAAGCCTGATCGATCTCTACAGTGTCCCTGCTTAGAAAACAACTCCGGAACCCTCTTTCCACAGAGGGGATCGTTCTTAGGCTAAGTGCGACATCCAGAGGAGGTTCGGGGAACTGTTTGAGGTGTTTCTGACTGCGAGAGAAAAACACAAGCAAAACTTGATTAGGTCGGTGTCCAGGAAACGAGCAGTGTGGAAGGTACCAGCCCCGCAATTCTGTCCGGTGGCCTGCGCCAGGCTCAAGTTTTCTACGACAGTGTGAAGTGATTTCCAGAGCAGGCACAGATATTGGCTGCTTTACATTGCCGAGATGATTGTTTCAGTGGTCTTGCAACGAGAAACATTCACAAGCAATTGCTTTATGGAATCGAGTCTGTTTGGATCAAAAGTCCTGATCGATAAGAACTGCTATTGTCTAATCATAGGTCTATCGAAAGTCCTCCATACACTCCATTTCTTCATGCTCCATGCTCCAGACCCACACATCCTTACTCTTGTCGTCTAGTCCGCCCTTACGCCACGTTCAATCAATGCCTATACCAGCGGATAGTACTGCTGCCCAGATGCTGACGGTGGAGGGACGTGGAACTGGAAGCTCGCCATATTCGGGTGTTGGCTTGGAACATAAGGGGGAGGAAACTGGAAGCCCGCCATGTTGGGGTGCTGGCCTGGAATATAAGGTGGAGGAAACTGAAAGCCCGCCACGTTAGGGTGCTGCAGCGGGATGTAGTTGTTGTTCGGGGTGGACATTTCTGCAGTTAGGGATGTGTTTGTGAAGTTCAAAGACGGATGTAGTCTCTTGGTAAGCTGAGATGCTGAGGTACTTTCGAGACTAATGTTGCTGTTAAGCTTGCTAACACCATCAATTGTGTTAAAGATCTTGCAAGCCCAGACAGGTGAGGCAATTGCCCTCTTTTAGCTTCATGGTTGCCAACGCTGGCACTTTGGCGCCATCAAACCGTGTATGTTCGCATCCTGGTTGTGTATCCCGAATAAGTCTCGTCCCTGTACCCAATACACTCCCATTGGCTGAATACAATGGAAACGAACGTTGTACATTGACACGTTCGCCTCTGCCGTTGCAAGTAAACTAAATACACAGAAGGATGGCCGACGGTTATGTGTGATGGTTTGCGTTGCGTGTTCGTCAAACTCTGAACGAAAAGCATCATCCATGCTTGCGCGAACGGTGCTAGGTGGCCGTGCGGCTTTGGCGGTCGCAGTCCAACAAGGAGGACGTGGGTGAGATATCGTTCTCCTCGACAAGATCTTCCAGCTGTTTACCTAGTAATCAGTAGTAGTAAACCGTGGGCTAAGTAAGTTGGAAATTCGAGCTCACCAGCACAATGGCAGGTTGGGAGCTGTGGTGGCATCGTTCCAAATACATTTTGTACATTCCTCTTCCTTCTTCATCAAGCATGATTGTCTACACCTCGCTTGACGTGCTCCCCCATGCAGCCTGTCCCCCGGGGCAAGGTGTTTTGCGGCGCTAGCAGAATGGCTTGGTTGCGTCCTTTCAGCCTCTTCCCGCAGCCTCCTGTCTGGGCATATCTACATCCTCGGCGAAGTCCAGTCCATTCGCAAGCCTCATCCTTGGAGCCCCCTAAGGTCCAGAAGATGTTGAGCGCGCTGCAGCAGACGTCTCCTTGAAGGGATATTGCACAGCATCGCCCTTCCTCAACCAGATCTTGGTCCTCTTCTTGCTGACTTGATGCTCCACGAATGCCTCTCTCGCATGTTTCGACTTCCACTCCCTGATAAACCTCGGTTCCCACAGTTCAGACGCGATTCCCAGATCTTTGCAGCAGCGAACCATGGCATTAGACTTGCAGCCTTCAGAGGCGGTGGGTATGCCGTCCTTGGAGAAGTAGTCTTGTTCGCCTCGGGCTATGGAGACCAGTCTAAGACGAAAATCAGCATTTATCACCAGTATGCGAGCACCCAGACCCTCCTTACCTTCCGTGTGCAACCAGTGCGTATTCCCGCGTAACGGCTTTGTCTGTGACTATAGTTTCACCTCTGGGGGCAAGACCCCAGGCGCCAGGTCCAAAGGCCTTGTTCAGCGTCCGCCTGTACCATATTTCGGGCATGTAGACTATCCCATCAGGTTTGATCTCCACGGATTGCGGGTTTATCGGCGCGAGGAGGACATCTGCGGCTTCCTTAGGGAAGGCTTCCTGACTAAGGCCATGGAAGGACTTTGACCAATCGACTTGACTAGGGTCTGATTCGTTGAGGGATAGGGGCGAGGACTGAGGAGTAGAGGAGTCGGGAGATAGAGCATTGTCGGTTGTTGCTGCTGATGCTGAGGCCGGCTTTGCTGCAGCAGCTTGGGCGAAGGAGGATGACCGGGTGTAGAATGTCCGTCGACATGAATTTCCTGATTGTGGCTGCGATACGGGGCACTGTCTCTGCGGAAACGCTTCACATTGTAATCGCACCGGTTGCTGTATCGACCGCCATGCTCGCAGAGCGAACCTGGATGATTGCGACATACTTGTGTGGATGTCTGCTACGTACAGCACGACGAGGGTTGCAGCAGATATGCTAGGTACTAGTAATTAGACAACGGACGCGAGGCTGGAGGCAGGCGCGCGCACTGCACTCGCACTTGCCGCAACACCAAAACACCTGACTCGCTAGGCATCAGCCTGCCTCTACCTCTGCAACCATCAATCTACATCGCCTACTATAGGATACAAGAAGGCCATCTGTGGGAGTGATCATGCTCTGACGTCCTTGCTTGCAGTCCTCTGGTCGTTGCCATGCCTTTTCCAGCATTCTCGGAAGGCTTCCATCTATCAGTCGCGACTGTCAGCAATTGACCGAGGAGACCGAATGTTGGGCACTTGGGGATGCAAGAACTGCTCACCTCTTTCCTACACACTCGCCAATCCTTAGTATCGTAGTAGCAGTCATTCATCCGCAGCTGTTCGTCTAAGACACTTGAGCAGATGACACAGTCCATTGTTTCTTGACCTCACCTCTGCAGCCAGTGCTGAAGATTCTCTTGTCCCTGTTCGACAGCGTCAGCGCTTATCATCCTCGACCTTCAACATTGCCCTGACCAGTCATCGAATTCCTCTTCTATCTCTTCTTTCGTGAACTTCTTCGCCGCTTCTGTCATCTTGACGGGCCTGAGGTGGTAGTGGTTGTTGTGAGTCGAGAAGACGAACGGAGCTTATCTCGGAGTAGAAGATCTTGCCACGGAAACAGTCATCATAGATCATTACACCACCTTTGCTGCGACAATGTCATCTCGACGAATGAACGTTCTGGTCTACTCCGGTGCGATACAATCTCACGAATCATGGTGGAAGAACGAAAATCTAATTTTGTCCCCAGGCAATGGCAGCACTGTTGAATCAGTCCGACACTGCCTCTACACTCTCCGACGACTTCTTTCACCAAACTATGCTGTCATACCAGTCACCGGCGACATGATACTCAAAGAACCATGGCAGGCAACCTGTGCTGCTCTAGTGTTCCCTGGTGGGGCCGACCAAGGATACTGTCGGACCTTGAATGGTGCTGGCAATCGGCGAATACGGCAATACGTCGACCAGGGCGGGAAGTATATCGGCTTGTGTGCTGGCGGCTACTATGGCACCGCAAGGGTCGAATTCGAAGTTGGCAACCGACTACTAGAAGTGGTCGGCGATCGGGAGCTCGCATTCTACCCTGGCATCTCTCGTGGTTGTGCTTTCTCCGGCTTCGTATACCATTCTGAAAAGGGTGCAAGAGCGTCAGAACTATCAGTCAACAAAGGCGCCCTTACCTCTGGATCCATACCGAACGTCCTCAAGTCGTACTACAATGGCGGAGGTGTCTTCGTAGACGCACCGAAGTTCGCCGACCGAGGTGTCGAGATCTTAGCCGAGTACAATGATGATCTCGATGTTGATGCTGGTCGAGGTCGCGCCGCTATAGTATTCTGTAAAGTGGGTGAAGGAGCGGCGTTACTGACAGGACCCCATCCAGAGTTCGTCTTCGGTTTCTCCAAGCCAGCAGATAACTGGTCACTAACCAAGCCCAGATTTGCGAGTCAGAACCTACAGCAGCCAAAGGAGAACGTACCCGGTTACAGAAAGGTCGTTGAGGAGCTTGCAAGGGATGAGAAGCACAGGATGGACTTCCTGAAAGCATGTTTGACGAAGCTTGGTTTGACGATCAATGAGGAACAAAATGTACCGTCCCTTTCCTATATTCACCTTTCTGCTCTCCAGTTTACAAGCACAAAGAAGATCGTGCAGGATCTGCAGGATGTCATCACGCCAGACGAAGGAGAGGATAGAATCAAGGATGAAAATGATACATTCCGTGTTGTACAGCCATCGATGTATAGTAAAATGGAGTTGAAGGAAGCACTCCCTGAGTGGCAGGCCAATGCGTCCCAAGCACAAGAGACACAGACTGACCAGACCTCTGTCAGTTCGAAGCAACTCCAAAGCCAGAACTCCTCCACAGCCTCAACCTCGAATCAAAGCTCTAGCACCACAACCGAAGACACCCCCGGATCTGAAATCCTCGACTACAACGCCATCCCGAAGACCCTCGTCATCCACGATACAGCCTACCCTGAAGCCAAAGAAACGCCCTACTTCAATCACCACTCCTTCTACTCAAACCTTGAATCTTACACCACCGCCCAACATCTCGACTCCTCATCCTTCGGGCGCCACCTCCTCTACGGCGAAGTCGTGACATCCACCAACACCCTCCTCGAGAAAAATACAAAACTCCTCCGCCGTCTCCCCCACGGCACAACATTCACAGCAACAACCCAACTCGCCGGCCGCGGCCGAGGCAGCAACGTCTGGGTCAGTCCAGCCGGCAGCCTGATGTTCAGCGTCGTGATCCGCCACCCAATGACCCACCTCTCCTCTGCACCGGTCGTGTTCATCCAGTACCTTGCCGCAATGGCCATCGTAAGCGGCATCAGGAGCTACGACGGCAGTACATACAAAGGCCTCCCCGTGAAACTCAAATGGCCCAACGACATCTACGCCATCGACCCAACCAAAGCGAACGAGACCGGTCTAAGCGAGAACGAGAAGTACACCAAAGTCGGCGGCATCCTAGTAAACAGCCACTACAACAGCAAAGAATACATCGCCGTCTGCGGCGCAGGCATCAACCTAAGCAACAGCAGCCCCACCGTGAGCCTGAACGACCTAATACCACTCCTGCCCCGCGCGCATCGCGGCGCAGCGCCCTTCCAGCTCGAGAAACTCCTCGCCAGCATCCTAGTGAGCTTCGAAAGCCTCTACCAGCAATTCATGGTCACGGGCTTCGACGGCGTGATGGAGGACATGTACTACAAGGACTGGCTGCACATGGATCAGATCGTGACGATCGAGTCCGAGGGTGGCGCGCGCGCGCAGATCAAGGGAATAACGAGGGATTACGGGTTGCTGGTGGCGGATGAGCTGGGGTGGGAGGATAGACCGACGGGGAAGAGGATTACGCTGATGAGTGATTCGAATAGTTTTGATTTCTTTAGGGGGTTGGTGAAGCGCAAGGTGTAGCATTTAGTCCTGTAGATCACATACAGTTTTCCCATGTAAGCGTTTCCCAGCAAGGCAAAATGCTAGTTCTGGCTTCCCATTCTGATACGCTGATGCATAAGTCTTAACAGCCGTGGTACCCTAACCCAATTTGGCAGAACCATAGAAGGGAGTATATGTGAGGACCTGGACGTGAAAACCTGCTCAGCATCAACAATATATGAGGCCGCAAACATGCTCGCTTCATTGCGGCCATAAAGTACGGTACATGGTAAACTTATGTGGCCGTCACAGAAGTCCTCCTGATCACAAAAATCTTACACATCCGCACCGCCATAATGCCTAGTTTACCCTACGCCCCAGGTACAAACCTCACGCCTAGTCGTCATCTACCACCCAAGCCAGCACGTACTACCATTCATGCCGATGCCGTTCTCGCAGAGCCGAAGCGAGTCATTGTCACCAAGAAGCCAAAGCTGGAAGACATCCATACACCAGCCGGCCTCGCCAGACTGCAGTCACAACGTTCTGCGCCAAGTGGCACGGAGGATGAATTTAAGAACAAGGATAAGACTGCTGCTGATACGAACGCTCTTGGGTACTGCCACTGCATGCAGAACCTCGACGGGAAGATGGTGAAGTTTTGCGGCGCTAAATGTGAGAAGCCATAGCATCGTTTGGGCTGTACTGAACGCAGAGGCACTCCCACGCCGAGTCGGTCGTGGTACTGTGATACATGTATGAACATTGCTTGGCCTGAAGAGGTCGTGCGGGCCAGACGTTCGATCCAGGAATGAAGTAAGGTGGTATTGAAGGTGGAATATGTTATTACGGCATGCGTCTCCCGGGCGCGATGCAGTAGTTGGATAGGGTGGACCCGTCGGACAGTTTGCCGAGTAACATCACCGCCGTCCTCTGCCAGAAAAAGTCTCATACTGTCCCGCGCGAACAAGGCTTCTGAAGAAGCCGCCATGTGCAGGCGAAAGTTGTGCTTGACTTGCTTGATCAAGTCATGCCAAGTCACGATATGTCTACATGAGACCACTCCGAGTATACTGCAGAAGCGACAGGAGGTCTCCAACCGGTCCAGAGCCGTCCTTCTGCAAGCCAACCAACGCGAGCAGCCATCCTTCCACAACAAAGCGGCTGATCATACCGGCCACTGCTAGGCCTGTTGCCATCAGGTATCCACAGTCGAGGAGGATCAGAAGTGCTTCGATGTTATTGACTAGTACAACCCAGCCGATGTACGATGCTGCTCGGCTTGCAAATGGGCCTGTCGAACCAGCGTCTGTGGAAGAAGTTGGCCAGATCACTAACAGGATCGGAAACAGCTTCGTACAGGATGAAACAAGAAGGGCGGTTGAAATAGCGCTCGGTGTTGCAAACCCTGGTCTTGGAGTGTTGTACAGGTCCGTGTCAGATTGTGGGCTGTACGGTAGGGTTGAAGTGAGACTTCGGTCGGTGGATATCTGTCGACTGTGAGCGGTTGTGTTGTCTTTAGCTGTTGCTGTAGCTTGCGAAGATGTTCTTGAATGGCCATCTGAGCGCGCAAGTTTAGCGAGGTCCTGCGATGTGCCGAGCAAGTAGTGTGCTAGCGTGCGGATGGTGACATGTTGAGCTAACGTCGCCACAATGTTGAGTGTGAGGAAGAAGAGGTATTGTCCCACAATCGGCAAGGTCGTGAGAACACTACTACTGAAGCCGACTAAACCCTCCGTTGCTGAAGTGCTGCCTTTCTCAATACGGGCCCAGGTGATATAGACGTCGAAGAGGACGAGGAGGATGCCTAGGCGGAGAATTGAGGGATCAAGTCTGTCCTTGCGCCCCTGTGCAAATGAGGTGGCTGTATTGAGGCGATTGAAGAGAAGATGGCGATAGACCTAGAGGGCGTAACAGTGTTAGCTCTGGTATAGGTCAGAAAGATCAATGTATGATTCGAGAGCTTGCCCCATAGGATGGTCTGATGAACTATGCCGTGGATGGAGAGGAAGGTCAATTACGACAACGGCAGCGACTGACGTTCCCAGCTGTCGACAATACAGATCTTGAACTCATGTGGCATTCGCGATGGTGTCGCCCTAGTCATCAACGTTGAATGGATGAAGTCGTAGGTCCACAAAGTCGCAGCACGTAGTCGCCAACTCTTGTTTTCTGACCGAAGTCCGTAACGGCGACTGCGCGCTCTCTGGGGCCATATCAAGAAAGTGCTTACCTGAGGCTTGATCAACACCAGATCGATGAAAAGCACAACATAATCATGCTCAACATACTTGTCGGCGAAGCGTTTGCAGTTCGGACACTGTGTCAATCTTACGCCTTTTCCAAGCGTGCGGTCGTCAGCTTTGCTGTAGGTTGTGTACAGGTGCGGGAGTGGTTGGGAGCAGGTGATGCAGAGCGGCATGGTGGCGGCAGGAGCGTGATATCAGACCTCATAAGCTCAAGATCGGCGGGTTGATGTCCAACGGTCTAGAGCACTCATGTAGTTGGGAAAGAAGAAAGAAGGCTAAGGCGCAAGACTGCTGCGGTTGAGGTCGTTGGGGGCCCTTACTTGCACGTCGAAGCATCGCTGATTGTTCCCGTTCCATTCATATCACGAGCATCGCTTACGACACGCCAGCGTTTCAATCAACCCTATTGATGTGTGCAACGTCGAAATGCCTAGTGCTGTGTGGTCGGCGTGATATTGAAGAATAAAGAACAAATTCACGAAGTCCGTGAGGTTCCGCGCCGGCACTTATGCAACATTCGACACATGAAGGGCGGCTACGCTACTACAATATCAGCGGGGTGTCTTCCATCCAAGCCTTTGCACGAGTATGTATAGGCAGCTGGCGCATGAATGTTGGTGTAGTACATGATGTCTCGAAGAACCAACCCAGGCCAAAAGATGCTCGCAGCACTGCTCACACCAGCGCGGAAAGTCGCCTAGCAAGGCACACAGATTCCCGTCTGCGAGGTCCCGGTCGGTACGTACTGCACAGCACTTTGACCGACCGAGGCCATAGCCGCCCAAGGTTGGTATGTCGAAGGGGAAGTGGGTAGAGCACGAAAGCATTCAGTCAATCAATCTATGATCGTCTATCTACCGTGCTGTATTTATGCATCACGCTGCGGTATTCATGTCCTTCAGCTTCTTGCTCCACGTACTCATGAACTCCTGAGACTTTTTCAACATGGGCAGGCTCCAGACGAAATGCGGCATGCCGACCCATTCCACGTAATCTGCTGCCACGCCTTGCTTCTTGCATTCTTCGGAAAAGAACAAGGTGTCTTGATGCGTAGGATCTTTTGTGCACGCAGCTATGTAGCATGGCGGAAGGTGCTTGATGTCGGGATGAAGAAGAACTGAATAGAGCGGGTCTGCTGCAGGAGCACCGTACCATTCTGTCGCAGTGAAGGGATTGTGTAAGTAGATCGCTCGCATCGAGAACAGACGTGACACGTAGCCGGAACAGGGAGTTGACTTACCTCTTGCTTGTCTTACCAGGTCATTACCTAATACCGGCGCATCTTCGTACCTTTCAGGCGTGTACTTAGCTTTGTACTCATCAGGGAGCGCGCTTGGATCACAAGTCGCTGGAACGAAGATGCACAAGCCTTTCGCCTTAAAGTCGGCATTGGTAGCATACTTGAGACCAACAGCTGCTGTATAGTTGCCACCTGCTGAGCCACCCATGATGAACTTTTGGGTTGGATCAGCACCATTCCCTGCAGCTGTCTCATGCATAAACTCGTATGCGGCACAGACATCATCCAGCCCAGCAGGAAACGGGTGCTCCGGCGCAAGCCTGTACTCCACGCTGTAGAGGACCATCTCAGCATTCTCTGCGACATTCCTACATAGGAAGTCCTCATTCTCGATAGATCCTGAGTACCAACCACCTGAGTGTATATACAGCCCAACAGGAAGCTTGCCTGGTGTCCTGGTAGGATTGTATATCCTGACTCTTTGTCCTGATGAGGGCACAGTGACATCGGCCGTGCTGACGGCGTCGGTTGGTGGGGGCAGGAGAGGTTTCATTCCTTCGAACATCGCAGCGAACCTGGCGCGTGACTGGTCGACAGGTTCAGCTGGCATAGTCTGGCGTCCACCCATCATTTCTTCCGCCTGCCATCTGTCAGCTTCTCCAGTACTCCACCAAAGAGGTCAAGCCATGGTAGTGTACTGCTAGCCATTCTGGATCGAATGGTGGTAGGTCTGCAGTCATATCTGCGAATGTTCGGTGATCATCACTCGATATACAGGAGATTAAGCCAGATTGAGCCACAGAACTTCGTGTCTGCAGAGTGAAAGCTTCACGGCACCTTGTCGGAAGGAGCACTCGGGGAATTTTTGATCATCATGAGCCCCTCACCCTTCATTCTTGCTAGCCGACGTTAGCACGTGCCAATACAACGCCACTCAGAAGACAGATCAACAATCAGTCCGATTCATGTCAGTCAGACTCTAACTTAAGACCTCGGAATCATGATGTGCTCTAGCCTCTTGGAGAACCTGACCGCGCTTGGCGGAATTTTCCAGGAAGCCTAGCGAGATGCCGGGAGCGCCGAATCTTCGGCTTGTCATCCTTGTCCCTGCCACGCGAGCTGAGGGCCTCGTCCACGTGCGGTTGAGCGACTCGTCAAAAGCAAGGTTCCGATTCGCCTCAAACATGTTCATGATAATCCAGTAAGGTATGACTACGGCTCGAGAGCACGTAGCTCTAGGTGAGCCTCACAAAGCACCATCTACGCCTGGACCAGAGACTCAACTCTCAGATATCTGCAACCCTCCAGTCATTACCGGGGAAGGGTCTGGCGGTGATGCCGCCAACTCAAGCCAAGTACAGCCGGAAGTGACTGAAGGCGATGACACTGATTCCGCTTACGGAGACGAGATCTCGACCTACACGGCCTCGGTAAGATCATCAATCTACGACTACCCAGAACGATACGGACGTACCTACCACGCCTACCAGGAGGGCAGATACACCCTCCCCCCCGACGAAGCCGAACTCGACCGTCTAGACATCCACCACCACCTGATCCTTCGTGCAATGCAAAATCGCCTCTACTTCGCGCCCATACCCGCCGATTTTGCCGGAAGAGTTCTCGACATCGCGACCGGGACCGGCATCTGGCCAATCGACTTTGCAGACACGCACCCCGCAGCAACCGTGATCGGTAATGATCTAGCTCCGACCCAACCAACGATGGTCCCGCCCAATGTAAGCTTTTACATCGACGACGTTGAGGATAGCTGGAATTACCCGGAGCGCGAAGCATTCGACTTCATCCATGCGCGCTTCCTTGCTGGCGCCATCGCAGATTGGCCGAAACTCTTGCAACAGTGTTACGCGCATACTAAACCGGGCGGGTACGTCGAGTTCCAAGACTGGAACACCTGGCTCTACAGCCAGGATGGTACCCTACCAGTTGAGAGTGCACTCAACAAATTCCACCAAATCAGTTGCGCTGGTCGGCACGCGCAAGGGTACAATATGCGCCCCGGACCTGATCTCGAGCAATATTTGAAAGACGCAGGTTTTGTAGACATTGAAGTTCAAAAGATCCTTCTGCCGCTGGGCCCGTGGCCGAAGGATAAATTCAGGAAGGAGATTGGGATCATCAATCTTGTGCAGATGGAGAAGGCTGTTGAGGCGATCTGCCTTGCGGTGTTGACTCAGTTGCCAACTGAAGCGGGTGGGCCTTGGAGTTGGGAGGCTGTGCAGGTTTTCCTGGCTGACATTAGGAAGGACATGCGCAACAAAAAGATTCATGGGGTGTATGATTTCTTTATTGTGCATGGGCGGAGACCTGAGATTTAAGCGCGACTAGTGTTAGACTTCATGATGAGAGAACAGAATCATCGGCGTGATCTACTGGACCAGCCTCCTGGTGTACTCTTAGATGCAGAGCAGGATCAGTTTCGTGTACTGGTGTTCAGGGGGATGTTGTTTTCCAAAACCCTAGCGGTGTCGAGTTTAATTCTGCAAAAGCATATCATCGTCTTGCCCGTCAACTGCATGATCCCCCACTCCCCCGGTCTGTCGAGCTGACAAAGGTGACCCTCCGTCTTCAGCACCCTCCTGCGCTAGCTGAGAAGAAGGCAAAAAGCCTCCCTGCCCCCTCGGCACGAGAGACGACCTGCCAGCATTCCCAATCTCAATCTCGTCTTCATCTTCGCTATCCACGACCTCATCAATCTTCCTCTTCGTGGCCTTCAACTCCTGAGCAGCCGAAGACGATAATATGTCCTCTGGCATACGCACGCTTTGATCTTCTACTTCTTCAGCATCCTCGAGGCCGAGGTTGCCCATAGCTTCCTCGTTGTCCTGGCTTGGTAGTTGCGGTGAGCTTGGTGGTGCTACGTCAGTGATCGTGATGCTGACTGGTTTCGGTGGCTCAACTGCATGTAAGCGGTTCTGCACATAGTCAATTCAATTCCACCTGGTAGCCGTCGTTGTATATATCTTACCCTAAGTATCACAAACTTAGTGCCCTCAGCACTAACTTCGATCCCATTCAACTTCTCCACCTCCGCTATCCTCAATGGCCACTTCTCCCTCTTCCGCTGTTTTCTCGCTTCCTCCCGGTCAAGGTTTGTCCAGTTGGTGACAGGCCAGAAGTCCCTGTAGATCACGATCCTTGTGCTGACGTTCTCATTCCATTGCTGGACGTTCAGAGCCGATCGGAGAACGGAGGTTTTACCGCCCTGTTTTCGATGTGAGCTTGTGTTGTTGATCACCACGACAGCGATGTTTCTGGAGGCGGCGAGGCGGGCGAGGCCGGAAGAGATAGCTGAGAACATGGCTGCGCGACGTGTTGCGATGGATTTGGCCAATATGTCGTCTCGCGATAGGCAACCGTTTGTGGTGGGTGGTCTGCTACTGATCGTGTCGTTTTGGGGCAGGCCCAGCAGTGTAATATTGGAAAGGCCGTCGATGACGAGGAGGGACGTGCCATCAGGTGGGAAGTCTTCTGATGGATGGAGGACCAGAGCTAGAAGATGTGGAAAGCTGGAGATGTATATGTGTTCGAGCCTCTCGTCCAGAGTGACCTCTTCGTGCTCGTTGACGCCATTGGCTACTGGTGCATCGCCAACAGGAGTCTCTTGAGGCGCTTGCAGGAATCGCCGTAGGCGCGAATAAGGCAGTTGGGAGGAGGTGTCGATCCAGACCACTTGGGCGTCGTCACCATCACGCAGAGCATTTGCCGCAAGTTGGATTGCGAAATGGGTCTTGCCAGAGCCAGGTGCACCGTAGACTTCTGTCAAACGTCCCCGAGGAATCCCGCCCCCGGCCGGTAGCGCGTCATCTGTCAAGCAGAGAGTGGCATCTAGACCAGCTACGCCAGTGGAAATAGGTTTGTGCTTCTCGATCGCGTCGAAGAGAGCTTGTACACCATTTAGTGTCGGCAGACGATGTGCTGGTGATGATGGCTGAGAGAAGTTGTGTTGGTCTGACGACTCTTGGTCATCCATGCTGAACAAGACCTTTTGCGGATGTGTCGAAGGGCACGTGATGATTGTGTCGGCTCATTGTGCCCACGTACTCACCCAGCGTGCAGTAGTCAGCTGGAGAGCTCCAGGAAGATGGACACTGTACTGTAAAAAGGGAGTTTGCATTGGCAGTGTGGAATGAAAGGAATGTGGTATGGACACAGCGACGCGTTGAGTGGACGCGCGAGCATGCCGATCATTGTGTTTCTACGCCGGTTTGACACGGAGCGGGTATTTCACATGCCGTAACGCTCATACATAAGCTTGTCCGATGCCACTGATGCTTCGATCTTGAGACAACCCACCCTGCGTTCTACGTACGTGCGAAAATGGCGCAGGACTTGACAGAGATTGGGAAGACACCGCACTCGAGAAAACTGTTCCTTGGTATTACGTTCGAGCAATTGCTCCTCATCCTCTACCCCCTCTTTCTGATACCGGCTGTATTATTCTGGTATCGAGGTTTACGCCGAAGACGATCTACGACCGATGTGCCGGCAGGATGTACTCGACTAGGACTGAAAGGTGCTTCTCGCACACTCGATGAGTTTGACAAGAAGTACGATAAAGGGAATGACGACCAGTCGACATGGTGTGTGAAAGCACTCTTCGCCTATCCGATCAAGAGTTGTGCGGGCATCGAGCTTGACGAGGCCGAGACCAATGTTGAAGGCTTCACTTACGATCGCAAATTTGCGTTTGCCGAATGGTTGACACCTCCAGGCAAGAAGGAGGCAATCTGGACGTTCCGTACCCTGCGACAAAACGGGTATGAGAAGCTCGCTCTTGTCAGACCTGAGGTATGGATACCCAGGCAGGGTAATACTACCACTCAAGGCAACCTGAGACGAGTTGAACAGGAAGGGTGTCTCATCATCAGATATCCCAATGTGCCTTCTGGCTTTCTGGCTCTTGTGGACCGGCTGATGCTGAAATGGGGGGTGATTCCCAAGGAGAACTCGTTCCGAGTGCCACTTCATCCTGGGAAGAACCACAAATATCCCATCGAAACGGTCAATATTTGGAAGGACTACCCGGATTGGATCAATATGGCGGAGCATATTCCGAACGACTTCAAGAAATGGCTAGGGGTCAAGAATCCTCTTGCACTCTTTCGAGCTGCTCCAGAAAATTATCGGAACCTGTTCAGATGTGCGCCTCGAAAGGAGGAGGTAGGGTTCCAGCCTGTTGTCGCATTCCCAGACTCCTACCCGCTACATCTCCTGAACATTGCTTCGGTGCATGAAGTAGGCAAACATGTCGGCCAGGCCATTGATCGGCTCTCTCTCCGTCGTTTCCGGCCAAACATCCTTATAGAGGGGCCGCCAGTCTATGATGAGGATGACTGGAAGCGCATCGCTATTGGAAGCAATCACTTGTATTCATCCTGCCACACCACTCGATGCAAGGTATGTATATCCCGCGCTTTTTGCTTGTTGTACTGATAGCTGCAGTTGCCAAACGTTGATCCTGATACGGCCGAGCGTCACTCGGAACAGCCAGAGAAGTTCTTAAGAACCGAACGCAACATCGACCCCGGAAACCAGACATCGGGATGCCTGGGCATGCAACTTGTGCCTGCGAAGGACGGGAGGTTCTCTCTAAACGTTGGCATGGGGATTGAAGTGCTTGAGAGGGGTGAGCACTACTATCTGAAGAAGTGATGGAGACCACTTGTAGGAGTCGTCAGCGATATCTGCGGGATCCATTCTTGTCATCTCGCTAAGAAAGTGTTCAAACGAGTCCTCAGAGCCTCTCATCCTGGTCTTGCTCATAACATCGTAAACACGTGTTTCTCGGGAAGCTAAGTAGGTTGTGACCAGCCAAGGACCGCCTATCCGCGACTGACGTCTCTACGGTAGCGTGCCGAGCGTGCTTGATGAATCCGCTGTATTGCTTACCTTGCACATGCACGCAATAAATATCACAAGACAAGCTCGCTGCAGTGTGACCATGCCCAGGGTCCGGCGCGATTCCGTACTGCGGTAATCGAGGCTGAGCATAATAGATTGAATGACATCGGCTGCCCAGACGATGGAAATACAGTACGATGCATTCGGGGCACGAACCGCTGAGCGAGTACCCCGCAGCGGGTGTTCCTGTCGGTATGATTTGCTTATAAGAGGTGCACAGTCGTCGGCATCCATAAATCGGCGTCGCCAAGCCATGCCCAGATTGACCGTCCCTTTACCTGTCAGCTAACTTACAGTAAGTTAGCTGGACCTCCGCCCGCCTATGACAACTCGAAATTCTTCCATGACATGAGACATAGAAGGCGGCCACATGCGGTGCTTCTGGGCCCTGCCTCATCATTGATCTCGTGCTCGTTCCTGCTCTGTCTGACAATGTCTTGCTTCACGTGCGCGTTGCTAAGATTGCTTTGTTTCTCTGGTGGCAGAACAAAGTACGTTCAGGCTGCTCATCGTCAACTACCTTAGCTTATCTGGCATACTGGCAATTTGGACTTATTTAGCGGACACAAAGGAAACACCGTCCTCAGCCCACCTTTGTTGGCACGACCGGTCTTACAGCAGTGTGGTGAACGTCTTACGAACAGCTACCAGCAAACATACATCCAGTCGATCCGGGAACTTTGCTTGACGTCTTCGTAACGTTGCAGCTTGCAGACAGCATTTAGCTGCAGCTACAGCTGTCGGTGAGACTGCTTTCGGCTACCCCTCCCTTGTCGTCAGCAAGACCGACGACCTTCCACGATCAGACAAGCCGGCGACCAGAAGCCGTCACTAAGCTTGCCAGACTCACTAGGCAATACGTTTGCGATAGTGTCGTCGACCTCTCTAGCTGTCTTAGCGACCTCATCAGCCTCTTCCCTACCCGTATCAGCACATATCCAAGCATGTCTATCTACTCGGCAATAACGCAGGCAGCCCCGGCGGTCCCACAGTCCTCCACTGCCGAAAGCACAAGAGAGGCGACCACGAAAGAAGAACAGGAAGAGCTAGCCTTCGGCCAGGTCTGGACCGGCGCAGGCCAGCAGCCCGCACCTTCAAATAGTCAAAGCCCTACCGTGAAGCACCCTACAAGACCCAGTCTACAGGAACGGAGGAAAAGTAGCGTTCAGTTTAGTACCGGCGCAGCCGAAGAGACCATCCGCCGCGAATCGACCTGCCCACCCATTCCACGCCCATCCAACTCCTCCATTCACAGGGTACCTAGCCCCCCACCACCAATTCCTTACACAAAGGGAGTGTCATTCGACACCTTTACGACGCCAGACGCGCCAGCTGAAGCCTTCAGCATCCAATACAAACACAACGACTTCAACTACACCCCGCGCACACGAACCTTCATAGTTGGCACCGACGCGAAAGATTACTCGGAGTACGCACTAGAATGGGCGCTCGACGAATTGGTCGATGACGGGGATGAGATCGTTTGCCTGCGTGTTGTGAGCGAGGAGAGTCAAGAGCGGCGTGAATATCGGCGTGAGGCGGATAGATTACTGACTTCTGTTATCGAGAAAAATGCCATTGAGCGAAAGGCTATCAGCTTCAAGATGGAACTGGCGGTGGGAAAGGTGACAGATGTCATTCAGAGTATGGTAAGTGTACCCTGATGATACCTTGATGCTCCAGAGCCCCAAACCTCCTGACGGTGTACTGACATTTTTGCTGGCAGATACAACTCTACGAACCAGTCGCCATAATCGTAGGGACCAGGGGAAGAGCATTGACCGGTATGCAAGGGCTCATGGGCGGTTCAGTCAGCAAATACTGCCTCCAGCGCAGTCCAGTCCCCACAATTGTCGTCCGACCTAGTACGAAACGCACGAAGAAGAAAATCAATCGCCAGGCTGAAGCAGGTCGATCGGTGTACACTTCCATCCTCTCGAAAGCGGAAGCAAATGGTGGCAGACACGTGAGAGATCGGAACATCGACACTGGCACATTCGCCACAAAAGAAGCTGCAGAAGAGGCCGAAGCTGTCGAGAAGGCCGTCGGCAAACCAAAAAGAAAGGGCATACTAAGAAACAACTATGGCGGTCCCATCGCAAGAGTCACGAGTATAGCTTCTGATGCGGATGACGAAGACGACCAGCACACGACATTTGCATTACCGCTCGGATTCCTCTCCACGGAATCAGCCCCAAGAGCAGATGTAGCAATGAAGAGCGCTATCATTCAAGCACTAGCCGAAGAGCCCGATAGTCCGAGGGGTGGTAGCAGGACGCAGAGCCCAGCCAACCACAAAAGGGCAGAATCTGAGGGAGCCCTCACAGACCAGTCGGACGACGACCCAGAGATGATGCCAACGATTGTGGCCGAGAGGAGACCGTCCACGAGAGCGCAGACGCCGTGGCTCAACAGTATCTTGTCGAGGCCTGAGCCCAAGAGGCCTATATCTAGGGAAAGAGGGAGTCGGAGCAGGAGCAGATGACCTTGCTTGCATGTTGGAGCCTCGTCTTCTCTCTTACGCGGTATGATGATGAGTTATGAGCGATGATTTTGAGATGTCCCGATTGCCAAATATAGCAATAACAATAGCAATAGCAACAGCAAATTCTCTTCACTCTGTTCAAGAACACATTGGCCAAAGACATGGTGCCACTATGACGCTGGAGCCATCAATTTGTGGATTGACCTTCAGCCTGCATCCTCGTGCTACATCTACTCATTCCTCATTATTCGTCACTGTACTGCCTGCAATCTATTCTTACAGAGATGCTCCTTCCATCTCACCTCTTCCTATATCACCGCACTCACGAGCGCTTCCCGAGCTCGATATCACCGTCCCAGCCCGTGTCATCGACCAAGTTGCTACTCCCCACGGACCGTCCGATGAACACGCCAATCGCGGTCAACACCACACTGCATATGAAGAAACCATCGAACCATTTCTGCACCCACCGTGGATCGAGCATGCCTGATCCCAATGCACCGTTGATCACACTGCCGACCTCTTTCGGCATCATGCCTCGAAGCATGAGCGCCGAGCTGATGACGTACATGCCTGAGATCTGCGAGATGAGAAGCGCGAAATTCGTCCTTGTTGCGTGCAACAGACTAGGCAGGAAGCGGGAAAAGAGGTGGAAGGTCTGCGTAACTGCACTAAAGCTTGCGAGAAGCATCGCGCCGGAGAGCAGGAAGGAGATCTGCTGTGCCCAGCTCGCCTGGTCGAGACTTGGGTAGATGTGGCGCGCGAAGAGGGCGATGGCGTAGGTGATAGGATCAGTGTCGGTGTTTGGCGCGCTGCTGAAAGTCCGGCGGAGGATCGTGATGGTTGTTGTGATTATGCGATAGACGCAGTAGAGTGCGAAGGTGTATTGGAAGGCTAGCATGGCGCGGCCCAGGGCTGTGGTTGAGCGGAGTTGTTCTGTACGGCGTTGGCGAAGGATTGTGAGGGATGATTCGAGGCTGTCGGCCATAGTTTCGAGACCACTGATTTCCATTTCGAGGGTCTGCCGTGCTTGGAGGTCTGTATTGCCGCCGCGGAAGGTGCCGATGACGCCGGAGAGCCAGCCTCTGGTTGGGGGTGCTTGAGATATTTGTCGATCTAGTTGTTGGAGGCGTGCCTTCTTCTCTCTCATCATGTCTGTCGTAGCGTCTAATCCTGTTTGCTTCCTTGCGATATCTGACTCAGATACCAGCTTGGGCTTAGGACCAAAGTTGTGCCAGATGGCGGAGACGGATGCAAAGCCTGCGAGAAGGGCCATGAGGGCAACACCTGTGATTCCCACCCTATCCAGACACGCCTGGAAGACGTTCTGTTTCTTCTGCAGGGTATCCTGTATGCTCTTACTTTCCGGTAGCCAGGCGCCTATCGTCCAAAAGAGGAAGAGGAAGGCTGCGTAGCCGATGAACTCGAATATCCATGCTAGTCTTCGCCGTCCCTTGCTCTGTGAATCTAGGAATTTGTAGCCTGACTTCGAAACGACGCTGTAGATGCCCAGCAGAGGTATGGCGATCACTAACAGGCCAAGCAGGCTCACAACTGTGATCTGGAGGGCTACACTTCGAGCAGTGGGATTGAATGAGTTAGAGATTTCGCAGAGAAGGAGCTCGGTCAGAACGGTGGAGAGGGCGATAGTGGAGGAGAAGGTGAAGGCTGCGATGCGCCTGGCTATACTTTGTGTCGGTGGTTCGTCATGGCTGGACGTTGCTGGCTGGGGGCTTTTGCTATTCGCGCCAGTTTTCGAAGCACGCTGCTCGCTCTGGGAAAGTAGCAGAGGGTAAATCTTGCGATATGCGATCAGTGTCGCGACGATGAATGTTGCGACGAAGGGTAAAGTTGAGAAGGCTGCTTTCGTCCCAAATGTCGTTGTGTATGTTGGTGTGCACTCAGCACAATCATCTGACGCCGGCAGCATAGTGTCCCCACGAGGTTCGGAAAAGTATCAGCGGCGACAGATACATAACATCACTTCATGATGGTGTCCTTGTTTATGTGATCGCACGTCAGTCGGCCTGGTCGGGACTACATACGGGTACTACCTTGGTAGTACATGTGACGAGGCCTGGGAGCGTGTCGTCCCGGAGTACTACGGTATGGCAGGTATCTTCTACACTTGATCAGAATGCTGTGCCGTAGGATGCCTGGCCGTAGACTGCCCCTCGCCATTTTCGGGTGCCTCATCCTACTGGATCTTATCTGGAACCACACGACGATCTACGACGCACTTTTACATCTCTTGACACCTCTGTAGTGTGGCCGATTCGACAGAGGTGACAATCTGTACACGTCATGAATATGTCGAAACCGCTTCCACGGGTTAATTTGTAGGAAGGTCCTTGGACATGCGGTCGAGGACTCCAGAAGCGGAGAGTGTCAAATTTATTCGTTTCAAACCCGTCGGTAGACCCCCATGCAACCACGCCGCACCTGGGCAAAGGTCGTACGTATTGCAGCGACTGATCTGGCGATGAAGAGGGCGATGAGTGAATGCCTCAGCTAGCTATCCCTTCAAGACACAGGATACGCCTGCCAAACCACGGTGAGCCAATGTCGAATAGCTTGAAACAATATTCGGTTTATACACTGTGAAAATAGCACTGTTAAAACCCATGGTGAGTGACTTGACGGCAGCATACGCTAAGAAGCACTTTGAGGCGGCCGCAGCACCCCGACAATGGCCCTCATCACGGCGGCTGGAATAACGCATACACTGACACGAAGGGAGGCGGAGAAGGGAAAGTGATGCGACTGTCGTCACTATCTTACGAACATCTTGGTTCGGTGGCGGTGGTGAGCCCTGTATTCTTCAAGTGAACACTGTCGCGTGTGATAGTTCCGTTGTTGCAAAAAGTGTTGATGGTGCAAAGTTGAGCCTGAAAGTTCCATTATGAGACGTCTTGCTCACATCTTGACAGCGCGTAATGCCTACCGTCAATAGCTCTAGTTGGCACCAATGCGGCATACGCTCCACGGGCTGCGGAAAAGCTCGAGAGCATGATGCTGTTGTTGGATAGGTGACGATGTTACGAAGACCAAGCGGCCATAGCAATGCAATTACAGGATCGAACAAGAACTGCGTTATCGTTGTGCTCATAGCATCGATTCTTTCAGGAACAAGAGTTTGTGTACGATCACAAACCACGAAGGTAGGTCAAAAAAACTATGTAATAGATACTCTACTATGTAAAGCACTATGTACATCCCAAAACCAATCCGGTCGTCATGCTCTCCGTAATACCTCCTCTCATTACTTATGAACAACCGCCACCAGGAAAGATCCCAAGAAGAAATTTACAGAAGCATGGCAATACCAGCGATGGCGAGAGCACCCATACCGGCAACCTCCTTGCTGGCGGCACCAGTGTACTTGGCAACTTGTGGACCAGTGGACGTGGCGTCAACTGGCTTGCCAGCTGGGCCGGAACCTGAGCCAGTAGCGACACCCGAGTCAGCAGCTGGGGTCTTGGAAGCAGCACCAGGGCCGGCAGGGCCAGCTGGGGCTGAGGTTGGGCCAGCCTGGCATGTGCTTGGGTAGATGGTGTATGTGCTGTAGTAGCAGCTGGTGGCGGCAGCTGGGGTGGACCAGGCGTTCCAGTCGTAGCTAGAGGCGGAGCTGGTTGAGACAACAGGCTTGCTGGTGGTGCTGCTAGCGCTTGAGGTCCATGCAGTCCAGCTTGATGGGTCAGTGGATTTGGAGGCGGAGCTGCTGGTGCTGCTGGATGCCCAGGCAGACCACGTAGCATCATCCCGCTTGTAGTTGGACCACGCAGTTGGGTCAGCGGCCTTGCTGGTGGTGGAGCTCGAAGCCCATGCAGACCAGGTAGGATCAACGGAGGTGCTCGAGGACTTCTTCGAGGCAGAGGAGCTCGAGGCAGAGGAGCTCGAGGATTCCCAGGCAGACCAGCTTGAAGCGGCGGCGCTGCTAGATGAGCCACCGGTCTTCACAGCTGGAGTGGAGACGGCGCAGACCTGGGTGGAGGTGACAGTTGGCTTGCAGCTGGCTGGGTCGACCCAGCTGTTCCAGTCACCCGAGGTGGCGGAGGAGGAAGCGGAAGCCGAGGAGGAGGTCGGCACATTTGGCTTGCTGGAGCTGGTTGTTGAGACAACAGGCTTGCTGCTGGTGGTGACGGTGACCTTGCAGTCGGTGACGGTGGAGGTCTTCACGACAGCAGTGCAGGTCTGCTTGCCCTCAACGGTCCAGCATGGGCTGGTGGTGTAGGTCTGGAGAGCTGGTGCGCACCCGACGGCGCTGGTAACCGAAGAGGAGCTGGAGCTACCCCACGCAGACCAGGAAGCGGGATCGGTGCTGCTGGACTTTGGTGGGTGGGGTGGCTTGGTAGCGGAGCTTGAGGTGCTGCTGGAAGCCCAGGCAGACCAGGTGGGGTCAGCGGAAGTGGTGCTGCTGGACTTTGGTGGGTGGGGTGGCTTGGAAGCGGAGCTCGAGGTGCTGCTGGAAGCCCAGGCAGACCAGGTAGGGTCAGCGGAAGTGGTGGTGGTGGTCCATCCGTTCCACGCGTTGTCGGCGGCGGAAGAAGAGGCGACAGCGGAGGCTGAGGCAGCGCCAACGATGGCGGCAGCGGCAATGACGGACTTCATTTTGATGGTTGGGGTTGGTACTCGAAAGAGTGACTGTGGTCAGATATTATTGTAAAAGAGTGACTGTGAGTTTGGGACTGCAGGAGAGAAAAGGGCACAATGGGCAAGTCCAAGGGTAGAGTACTTATACAGCGACATGTCAATTCTCCTGAGCGTGCATGTCCCCGTGCCAAGTACGCGATGTGGTGGATGGGAGTGCTAGCAGAGATTGGTGGCGGTGATCTAACAGCAACATGGTGTATGGTCTGTCGGGTGATCAAGCTTGTCGGGCAGGATGAATAAGGTGAAGCTGCTGATGGGGCGGTAGCAACGTAGTAATTTGCTGCTAGCGCCGAGCTGTTTGCAAGCCATTCGGATACGAGATCGCGAACGTGTTAACAAGCTTCTTCCTGACCTAGCTAAGCCTCAGCCGTGATATTCCCGAATCCAGTTAGAATGAGCTTCTGGGGCTTGGGTCAGGTCGCAACTTTGCTAAACAAGCTTGCTCTTGCTGGATGTGGCTTCAACCTTAAGGCTCAGGATGGAGACGTGTTTCACGATTTGAGGATTGACAGGGCTCTGAGGAGAGACCCTCGACAATCCTCGTGCAAACCAGAGGAGAGAAGACAGGGATCAGAATAGCAAAAGTGCTGCATGACAATCCAACCTGTGCTTCGCTGATGCAGTTGAGGTACTCGGTCCTGTTTGGAGCTCGGATCCCGCGTGCCTTGTACAGACAGTAATCTCGGCGTCGCCCACTAATGACACACCTAGGTGAATGACTAAGGCAGCCATATAGATGGCGCCCAGATTCGTCCCGCAGAAGAAATGCTGCGGGCTGTTCTAGGTTCACTGAGAGCTCGAGCGGACGGATGGAAGCGGCCAATGGGTGAGTCTGCAACGTCCAGGTGAGCTTCTACCGTAGATTACTGGAATCGATAGCGAGATAAGAAAAGGAAATGATTAAGCAAGTGTCGTGGAGGGAACCATCGAAGTTCGCTAGGTTTGCTCCGAGATCTGCAGTTCCCAATCAGAATTCAGCAGCCCCTGGATAACGGGAAATTAGTCGTAGGCCCCTGGCTTGGCAGGACTCACGAGCACCGCCAGGGGCACTTTCAGCCGCTCAAGTATCCACCGTGGATCTTTCAAATCACAATTGAATTTGGTACTACTCGTTGAGGAAAGCGCATACAAGCATAGGATGAGCAAACAGAGTGTCAGTCTGAAACTTGTATTCCTGCTCCCTCATGAGTGCAATGAAAGCGGGGAGCTGTCAGCGAGTATGTCGACACATGATGCGATGCCTCGACTGCCAGCCTACTTGACCTGTGGCGATGCAAGTCCTTCGGAAGGCACGATACATATGATGAAACACCATGACAGCTCTGGGATGTTATCACGATACAAATGCGACGCAAAACCCCTGTGCTAAACCTACATACGGCGTAAGCCACAAGCAGGCAGCTCTGCACCTCCGGTCTGATAATGGCCCTCACGAAGCAGATTCATCTCTGTCAGCGGAACGCAGTTTGCTGTAGCGCTTTGCGCTTCCGGTCGACACCTAGAAAATGCGCTCTTTTGCAGCCTTATGGGACCACCGGAATCAGCATGAACATCCTGACCTGCAACTGTGTCTAGGGCATCGCGACATGCCTTTCGTGTTGTCAGGAGCGCTCGAATGTCCAACTACCTCGCCTGCTCATAGATCTAGAATGTCCGTACGATCCAGCATGAGCTAGCCATGCATTACCAGACCTCAAAGAACCCCCCGGCTTCTTCTACCAGATCTCATGTCTTAAATCTTGGTCTTCCACGCGCATCTGATCGCAGCTAATGCAAGATAGAACATGGAGTAGATCACTCCGGCGATACTACCGCCCGATTACGACCTCTATATACACGAAGAAAAACGTTGTGCAGTGTTTGACGATGGTTCAGTCCTGCAACCGAGAGCAGCAACATCATATTCTTCGGGATCACCGAAGAAAGCTCTTGACATCTATAGTCTTGCAGATTATCCGCTATTACAAGACATTCTTGAAGTTCTTGATCATCGCGAGCGACACGTTCGCCATACTTTCGTCCATCTTCGAGGGAAATGATCTCACTTGGTGGCTGGAAGTGCAGCCTGCCTTCCATTGTTTAAAACGACAAGGGCACCGGCAGAGTAGAAAATCCTGCAGATGGCCAAGTAGTTCTGACCACAAAGATGGTGTACCAGCTAGCAATAGTTAACAAGAAGGATCGCGGCTGCTGACCAGGTGTCCCGTACAAAAGGGTCCTACCGATCAACCAGAGTATGAGACGATTCCGAGCTGGTTCGCCAAGGATCACATGGTTCGCGTTTAGCAGGACAGTACGACCTCGGAGGCTCTGATCGTTCTCGTCCACACGTGTCGTCTGGAACCGTATGAAGAGATGGAGCAGTACGAGCAGACACCACGCCACTTACGAAGAAATTCAGTAAGAAAGACCAGCACCACCCTTTGCCCTCAATCAGAAATCTTTGCAGAGCCTGTCGGAAGATTCATGGATCATCCTACCTGTCCCTTAGTCAGGCTGCTATTGTCTCCGCCAATGAACGAAAGGAGTCCAAACCTGACACACAGCATATCACGCCGCACAATGCACGGCGCAGCACCAACGACGATAGTGGAGTATACGTTTGCGCTCGCAATCGCTCATGCGGACAATACTCGAAGCCTGCAACACCCAGGCAAAAGCGCAGTGTCAGGCTCAGAAGCATGGTGCAAGCGTGAACCAGTACTCGGTGTTATAGGAAGCAGGTTTTGCCTGAGTGTGTGTGTGTGCATGTCAGACCTTGCCCCAGAAGTAGAAAATCGGCCAACGATGTGCTTGAATGCATAAAAAAAGTTTGATCTGCGAACACTTCTACTACCTACTGACCAGGAGTCTCTGGACGGGCTCACGCTCCGACGGACTGCAATGACTTGACGAGATCCGTGATACTCTTCTCCAAATCCATGTACTTAATACCCAACACCTCCTTCGACCTTGAATTGTCATACTTGAACGGATCCTCGGCTGGTTCTCTCTCATACTTCTCTGGCAACTTGCTCTTCAAATCCGGAAAGTTCTTCTTGATGATATCAACAACCTCGCTGTTCCTGTACGAACCAGCCGTGATAAGGAATCTCTTCCCTGCCGCCTCTGGCCGCTCGATCGCACGGACGTGAGCAAGGGCCAGATCTCTGACATCGACCCAAATGATAGTGCGCGTGGGTGGCAGACCTTTCTGCATCTTTCCCTGGATCAGGTCCCGGACAAGTTCGTTAGAAGTGTTGATGGATGCAAGGTCATTGAGGTAATGCACGACTGGGCCCAACACGGTTGGTGGGCACAACGTTGAGATGGTAAAGTTTGGCTTCTCCTTCTCGACGAAGTCCCAAGCTGCTACCTCGGCAAGCTTCTTGCTACCCCTGTACGCAGTAGAGCCATCGCCGTTTAGCGATTCTTCCATGGTGATGGGGTTCCATACTTCTTCGTTGTACATCTCTGGATGCCCGTTTGGGTTGATTATTGACGCAAAGGAGGACGTGATTGCCACGTGCTTGACAGTTGGTGCATTCTTCTTGATGGCTTTCAAGATACCTGTTGTCCCGATAATGGCGGGGTCGAGGAGATCTTTCTTGGGATCTGTGGCCTTGAAGTGGAAGGGTGAGGCTGTGTGAAGGACAGCTTCGAATGGCGGATCTGACTTGACTGCCTCGTCAAAGGCATCTTCCTTGGCAATGTCCTCGACGATCACATAGGAGACCACGTCCTGCCAGGAGACGTTGGGGTGGTTGTTGAGAATTTTCTTTCCCTTGTCGTGGGATCGGACGGTGAAGACGACGGAATGGCCGCCCTGGAGGAGGTAGTCGACGCAGTGAGCGGCAATGAAGCCACTGCCACCAGTAAGTAGCACCCTCATGTTCGGTTGCAATGTAACTATAGCTAAATGCGAGTACTGTTTGGGAGCTTCTGAATCTTAGCCGTAAGGTGTCTTTGTCCTGTGAAGCGTGAGTTGAGTTTGCCGTTTCGATTGTAACCTTCCAGTATGCGCTTGACTTGGTCTATCATATACCCACGCGGAGCAGTTCGATGTCGGCAAATATTTAGCCTAGAATGACGACATCATGGGCACAAATCATCTTTTGTAGCTCCCGTCTGAACGGCATTGCTCCGTTCACAAGTCCGTAGTAGTCCTTCACGTGTGGAGTTTGGAAGAACGTGGTCCTAGCCCTATTGAACCTCTGCAAATTACCGGTCACGCTTTCACGGCAGATGCAGGTTCACTGCTTTTGGATAGTACGAGTCTCGAACCTCTTTCGGAGGTCATGGGATAACGTGCGGTCAAATGATAGCAGGAAGGTAGAAGGGTTGATAGATACAGAAGCTCGAGTAACTTGAGACGATCTACCCGGGCCGAGGCCACGGAAGGAATGGCTCGCCTTCGCTCATGGTGCCTCAGGCATCTCAGCATACACGTACGGACACGAGACCATGGTCCAAAGCACGCAAACACATTTCGACCCGACAAGAGTTCAGCACGTTAGATCTGTACAATGCGCCCCGGCCATCTCTGAGGATAAAGTCACCCGAGCACTATTGTTCCAGTGCGTTAATACAGCATCAACGATGGGCAATGATGGCGGCAGCATTCCCACGCGCCGCGAGCTCGTCAAAGAGTCGGCGAAACCGAAGACTCTGACAGAGATGAAAGAGAAGCAGCAGGAACATCTTGCGCATCGCTGGTCGCAATGCCCACTATCTCACACCGCGCTCAAGAAGCCTATTGTCGCTGACTACGCAGGTGATCTCTACAACAAGGACGCTATCATACAGTTTCTACTCCCAGACGATGCGAGTACGCTAGACAAAGCAGAAGCGGAAGTGTTTCTCGGAGGGCGAGTCAAGGGGCTGAAGGACGTCGTTGAAGTGCAGTTCGAGGTCGAGCACGATGAGAGGAAGAACATTGACAAATGGGTTTGTCCTGTGACTGGCAAGGAGTTAGGACCTGCCGTGAAAGCAGTATATCTCGTGCCATGCGGGCATGCTTTTTCGCAAGAAGCAATCAAGGAGATGAACAGCAGTGACTGTGTACAGTGCTCACACACTTACGATACCACGAGGGATGTGCTTCCCATACTACCTACAACAGAAACCGACAAGCAGTTCGTGATTGACAGAATAGAGAAGCTGCGTGAACAGGGTCTGGCTCATTCGTTGAGGAAGGACAAGAGTGGGAAGAAGCGGAAAGCAAAAGACGTTGCAGATGAAGACAAGGCTATGAACGGCAAGAGTGTAGACAGCGTCAAAAATGGAGATTCAAAATCAGCCGGAATAAAAAACTCGTCAACAGCAAGTCTTGCAGCAAGAGTGCTTGAGGAAGAAGAAGCGAGAAAGAAAAGAAGGCTGCTCAATGAGAACGAAACCATCCAGTCGCTGTACTCGAAAGGCGACAAGAAGCACAAAGACGCAGACTTCATGACCAGAGGCTTTTCCATACCTGCAGGTGCAAAGCACGGGTGAAAGGCATGCTTCGCTGCAACCCCTGTGTAGCAGACATTACCGAGGACATGTGCTGCTAAGCCGACATGCATCGCAATGAGAAACGGCATCCGCAGGCAAAAATGCTCGTCGTACACGAGCTTCTACACGGTCGTTGGACTTACAGTATTGCAGCTATTCTGCAAAGCAGCAGATTAGTCTACTTCACCGTACCCGAAACAGCTGGCGACTCCATGAACGCGCCAAGGACACGAGCTCGCTCGTCGCCCTCGATCGCTTTTCTTCGGATCTGTTCGCTCACGTCGCTGTGGACCGCAAGACACGTCCATGCCATGGTATCACTCCCTGAGTTGCCGTTTGAAGTACCGGCCGCCATAGTCGAACACCTCGACTGTGAAACCCAATAAGGTGGCGAGTTTGTTCCTGCCTATGGCGGCCAGGTCTTTGCGCACTGGCTACCAGTTCCCCGTCTCTAGCTGCAGCTGTACGCGAGGTTCTACTTCGCGGTTTCTATGCGTGGCCCGAGTCGATTATGTTGTCACAATCAGCAGTACAAGCCATCGGCGTTCTATGCTGTTCACTAGATCGTACCACAATAAGCCAACAGCCTAGCAGCGTACAGCTTGTGCCCGCATGAGCTGGCTGCGGAGGGAGCATGGTCATTCCAAAGCCCTGACGATAGGCGTAACATACTGTGCTCAGTCGCTCACGTGGATTTGCCGGGACGACATCCAAAACTGTCCATGAATGGACACCGTCGCACCTTCACGCATTTCTTTCCCAAACCCCATGGCATCGAGCTCTGGGGCGACAGCCGGATGGAGAGTCTCTTGACTAATATCCTCACATGTGCACCGGCCGTTAGACGGCTGATAATCCTGTATCTGTTTACGGAATTGTTTCAAGCTCTCAATGTAGAGGAGGGATTGGGTCACGATTTGCAGGAAGTCGAGGACAATGCAGCTCAGCAGATTGAGAAATTAGAGGCGAAGCGGGTGTGAAGAATATGGTGGACTAAACGACTTGCCAGTTTATGTGCACCTCTGCCTGAAGCAACGTTTCCCAGTGACCTATCCATCAACGCTGCGTCGTCAGTGACATGTGTGATATACGCTAGTAGATGGTGTGGCTCGCCGTAGGTTGATCTGCATGACGCAGTGCTCCCAACCTGAGATCCAAGATCCTTTTGACCAGATTCGGAATTCAATCAACAGTTGTCACTCGCGAACTTCCTGAAGAACTAAGTCTTCTGAAGACTGCCCAAACTGGAGCTGCGCCGAACACAACACGTCAAGCACGATGGGCTACCTGGCGTCAGCAACAGACCTCACCTCCACACTCTCCTCGATACTGGTAGAAGGCCACAAGTCGGAACCGATCGACCCCCATGTCACTTTCAAGACGCTCGACTCCTTCCTCCTTGAGGCGAAACAGATTGTACGTAGGAGCTGCCTGGCGGTTGATGCCATGTCCATGTTTTGACAGGATCATAGAACAAGTCGATTCGCGAACTCCTCTCGTACGTGCGCGCGATTCGCAGCCCATACCTCTCCACTGCCCCACCACCACGGCGCAATCAGAAACATGAGAGAGTCCCGTCGCAGATCCAGACCCCTCTCGGCGGCGTGCCGGCATACATGACAGACGCACAGCGTGACGACGTGACCTCCCAAACCAATGTTCTCATCAGCGACGTGCACAAGAGCATCAAAAACCTACAGACTGCGGTCGACATCCAGCATCAGACGGTGGAGAAACGGCTACAGCAGAAGTATGGCAAGTCTACGAACTTCCTTCTACGCTGGGCGGCTGGCGGAGAAGACGCCAATGTGGGTGACGCCGGCAAGACGCAAGAGCGAGTAGAGGAGGAGGGTAAAGAATCGGCCATTCATACATTCCGGTCTGGTGTGCTGTGGTACCTTGGGCATGGCTTCGAAAAAGTCAGTAATATGCACAGGGAGATGATTGAGAAGAGGCTCGAGAGGGAACGACAGAAAGCGGCCAGCATCTTGTATGATGAGCGCAACAAGAACGTCCAGGTGCAGAGAAGTACCGAGGATACCAGTGACCTGGACGGGGCCTCGAAATACGGCAACATGGATATGAGAGGGCGCGATAGCTACAACGCAGCAATGGATCCGTACGGCGAAGCAGGCGCGCAGGAGCTTTCACCGGAACAGCTACAGCTATTTGAAGAGGAGAACTCGAGTCTGATGAACTACTACAATGAGACGCTGACACAGGTCACGCAGGTAGAGAAGAGCCTGCACGAGATCAGTTCATTGCAGCAAGAGTTGATTGGCCATCTAGGCGTCCAGGGGGAAATGATCGAGAGTCTGGTGACCGATGCCGAGCGGACGGATGAAAACGTGCAGCGGGGAAACAAGGAGCTGAAGAGAGCGACAGAAAAGACGAGGATACCGAAAGTCTTGTACCACACCACGTTATATCTGTGTGCGGGCTTGATAGTATGGGATTTGATCTTCTAGATGACCATGGCTAGAATAAATATGAGTAGGGCATTCCCGAACATATATCCGCTGTCCGGTCCGTACCTTGCATAGATGTGCGAGACAAAAGGAAAGGAAGCCATAAGGCAAGGAGCGACGAAATGGATGCCTCGGTTGAAGGCCATGTCATGCTTTTGTCCACGGCACTGTTGCAGGGACAGATATAAGCCCCGCTGCCCCAGATCTTACCGAGTATTTAGCTTGAAATAATAACTTTTGTCGCTAGCCTGTCCGCAACACGCGAATTCGGGGAAGCGCGCCGCATGCAGTAACGTTACGCAGCCCACCGAGCATAAGTAGTATTCAAATCTCGGTGAGAACACTGTGAAGATGTCTTCCAAGGACGAAAGGTAACTCACACCACGAACCATCACGTGAAGAAGCATCTGCCGCCATCTGCCCCAGGCGCGACTTGACCCCTGATAAGTTGAACCCCCTCCGACTTCGCCTGCTACTTTCTCAGAATACAATACTGACAGTCCGCCACAGTACCAACCAGGCACAGACTCGACTAGAACAAGTGCAGGGCCATACAAATAGCAGCAACATGGGTTCAGTCGGTACCTCAGCAACACACTTCTCGGAAGATGCCTGTCCACAGGCTGCAGAAGACCCCCTCTTCGGCCTGATGGCAGCATACCGCAGAGACACATTCGACAAGAAGGTCGATCTCGGCATTGGCGCCTACAGAGACAACAATGCTAAGCCGTGGGTACTGCCAGTGGTCAAGAAGGTACGCATACCCAGCTGCCACTCTCACATCATGCCAAACTGACGGTAACGACAGGCAGATGCACTGATCAGAGACGACCCAAACCTCAACCACGAATATCTCCCCATCGCTGGCCTTCCCGAATTCACCCTCGCAGCCCAAAAGCTCATTCTTGGCCCCGACAGCCCAGCAATCAAAGAAGGCCGAGCAGCCAGCTTCCAGACCGTCAGCGGTACTGGCGCTGTCCATCTCGGCGCTCTCTTCCTCGCCAAGTTCTCCAAGTCTCAACCAACTGTCTACCTCTCCTCTCCAACATGGGCAAACCACAACCAGATCTTCAGCAACGTAGGTGTCAACATCAAGTCATACCCCTACTTCGACAAGAAGACCAAAATGCTCGACTTTGACGGCATGCTCAGCACCATCAAGTCCGCTCCTACCGGTTCAGTCATCCTACTGCATCCCTGTGCACACAACCCGACAGGCGTAGATCCAACGAAGGAGCAGTGGCACCAGATTGCAAAGGTTATGAAGGAGAAAGATCTCTTCCCGTTCCTAGACTGCGCATATCAAGGTTTCGCCACCGGCTCTCTTTCTCAAGACAACTACGCCATCCGCCATTTCATCGAACAAGGCTTCGAGCTCTGCGTCTGCCAATCCTTCGCCAAGAACTTCGGTCTCTACGGCCAGAGAGCAGGCGCCTTTCACTGGGTCGTAGCTCCAGGCTCAGACGGCGCAGACGCCGTAAAGCGGATTGCCTCACAACTTGCCATCCTGCAACGGTCTGAGATCTCGAACCCGCCGGCCTACGGCGCGCGGATTGCCTCGAAAGTTCTCAACGACCCGGAACTCTTCGCCCAGTGGGAGGATGACCTGAGAACCATGTCCGGCCGTATCATCGAGATGCGAGAGGCGCTCAAGAGCGAACTTGACAAGCTGGAGACACCAGGCACCTGGGACCACATCACGTCTCAGATCGGCATGTTTTCTTTCACTGGTCTCACTGAGGCTCAGGTTAAGCAGATGCAGGAGAAGCATCATGTGTACATGACTAAGAACGGCCGTATTAGCATGGCGGGGCTGAACACGAATAATGTTCAGTATTTTGCCAAGGCTGTGGATGATGTCGTTCGCAATTCGTAAGCGATTGAGAGGACGCTGTGGTGGGAAGCTAGGCAGGTTGACTTTGATGGCGGCAATACCGTTACTCTGGAGGGATTCTGGAAGACCACATAGTTTGGCAGGGTCGAAGAGGACGTAGGAGATGGAAATGAAGTATGAAGGAATAGCTACTGGGAATGAACATGAGCGAACGTACGTGATTCATAGCAGGCGGGTATAGAGAAAATGCATTTTGTTTGCGATCATGGCGAGTTCCTATTTCGCCTTCCTCACATACACCGACAATGAGGGCCGCCATGGCACACCCTGCACTCGAGCCACCGCTTCGGAGAGATAGCAAAAGATGTTGAAGAAGTTAAAAGCGCGTTGGGGCAGAGATCAGGACACCTGTTGCTGTCTTTGTGCAGCACATCAAGATGTACTTGCTACTTGGTTTGATCTCTTCTTTAGCGATAGTGCATTGTCGCACTCTGTGTGTCGCCCAGCTGTTGGTCAAAAGTGCCGTTCGTGGTAAGCGGCTGAAGCTCTCGTGCTATGACGGAGGTCACGGTAAGGGGTGTCAGATGATTTGGAATGTCTCGATGACTAGATCGTCCTGGGATCCTTCACCATTCGTCGGTCCCAGCACAAACCAAGGTAGAACATGCAAGTATTCAGAGCCGTGTCGTCGCACCACCAACGGAATACGGCATCGGTGCATTACGACAACCAGGTCACCATCTTTTGCACCAGATCATGCGAGACCTAGATGTCGTTCATCAGTCGGCAACAGTCTTGGCTCCCGCGATCTAACGTGGGACAGATCTCGCGAGCCGGGCTTCTGGGCAGTGCGAACTTGCATTTATCTTGCGGTATGACTCATGTACGCGCCTAAGCAACATGTGGTGGGATGAATTGGATTGGAGCGGGACCTAAGAGGTAGTGAACATTGAGTGCAGCACTAGTATCGTCAGGCTCAATCGGCGGCTATGAAACCGCAAGATAGCGACCCTTACAAGGATAGGCATTACAATGCTGGCTTCCTTTCAGCCAACTCCACCTGAGCCATGATAGGAGGGCAATCCATAGTAATTGGATACCTTCAGCAACCGTTTTGAGGTTATCTGGAGGTGATTTAGAGGTTGCCCTTTAGGATAGCGTCTTACTGCCCTTTAAGTATAGTGCATTATGCGTGTTAATCTCGCGATAAAGCTTATATTAGCTATCGGCCTATAGGTCGTTAGGCTTACTAATCGGAGTAATCGACTAGTAAGCTCTACGAGTCGGAGGCGTATACTTATAGAAAAATACTACTACGAGATCTTAGATAGTAGTATTAAGTAGTTTATAGTATAGTACTATAGTTATAGTATACTAAGATCTCTTATAATAAATAATTAAGCGTTAATTAAATATAAATATAGCTTTATACCTACTAGTTATAGCGTTAGTAGCTTATTATAGCTAGAGCTAGTACGAGTAATAACTATATAACTAATATACTTACCTCTAATATTACTTAATATTAAATAAGGCTTATTACCTTTACGCTTAATTAAGTATACTCTAAGTTACTACTCGTCTATTATACCCTTTAAAGCGGATTTAGAAGTAGCTAGTAGCTACTAGTTATAGTCGCTAACGCCTAGTATACCTTAGTTAAGTCTAATAGTAAGCTTAAGCCCTATAAGCCCTCCCTTCTTACCTACTTAAAAAACTAATATAAAGGGCTAGTAACTAAGTAATAAGAATAAAATAATCTTACTTAAGCTAATACTAAAGTATTATAGTACCTTTAAAAGATATAAAGGCGTTATAGAGTAGTAGGCTCGCGTTAGTATTAAGTTCTATTAAGAAACGAGTAAGAGGTATAATAATACTATATAATATATAATAAAAGGCCTTTATAATAAATAAGCTAAGAAAAAAGCTTTTAACTACTTTAGCGAAGAGCCTAACGATAACTCTTAGTTATAGTTAGTAACTAAGTAGTATAGCTTTTATACTAACTTCCTTAATAAGAAGAAAGTAAAGGTAAAGTAGAATAGTATATAAGATACTATTAAAAAGTAGATATAGTCGTAATAAACTAAGTCTAAAGAAGCTAAGTTTAAAGTAGTTAAAATTAAAGTCTTTAAGAGTAGATTATATTAATAGTAATAATAGTAATTAAGCTAATAATAGTAATAAGAGAGCTAACTCTATTAGAAAATAAGCTTATACTACTACTTAATAGATAGCTAAGAAAGAGAAGCGTTTTAATAAGTATCTTAAAGGCCTAATAGATAAGCTAATAACGGCTTCGCTAACGATTAAGTCTAATACTATTACTATTACTAATTTTAATATACGGCTAGTTATTACTAAAAGAACGATCTCGAACCTTTAAATAGAGGTAAAGGCGATACTTAGGCTTAAGGCTAAAGTAAAGATACTAGAGAAGTTACTACTAATAAATAAATAGCTATAGAGAACGACGATAATATTAAAAGAGGTAGAAGAAGATAATAATAAGTAGTTATATAGTATATAATAGCTAAAATACCTTTACTATTAAGTACTATTAAGTAATTATCTATTAGTACTTTAGCGTATTTAGACGCTTATTACTACGATTAGTTTAAGTAAGAGATTACGATTTTAGTAACTTATAAACTTTATTTATTACTACTAATTTTAATATTATTTTATTCGTTTAAGTCTACTAATTATAAATTTATAATCTATTAATAAATATTATAATTATAGTAGTTATAAGTACTATTATAAAGAAAAGTACTAATATATAATTATATATTAACTTAAAGTTATATACGAGAATAAGAATTTATTATTATTTAAGTTTATTAAATTTAATATATAGATTAATTTAATTAATTAAAGGCCTATAATAAGCTATAATAAGGAATTTTAACGTTATTTAATATTTAATTAAGATCGTAACCCTATTATTTCTTATAAATCTAGCTACTAAGATCTAAGTATTCTTTAATAGTTAGCGGTTTATAGTTATATTTCTTTATATATTAGTTTATACCCTCTATATATAATAGATAGTTAGCTAGTAGTACTAATACTAACTAAATTAAATTAATAGGCTATAAGCTAAGCTTAAGATTATTCTTAAAGTAATTTATCTAAAATTATTATAGTACCTAACTAAAACCCTATTTTATAGTAAGTTAAGCTTTCTAGATCGATTAGTTAAATAAGTCTTAGTTTATAGTTATCGACTTAAAATACGAGAATAGAATTAAAGAGTTATAAGAGTAGGTTTAGTTACTAAAAATATATAATAATTAATCTTTTAGTATACTCGTAAAGATCTCTTATAGCTATTATTATACTTTAAATTATTATAGTATTATTATATTATTAGCTTTACTCTTATATAGCTTATCTAGTAATATAATTAAGCTATTTAGCGTTACGATTACTTACTACTTTATATTATACGCCTTCTTATAATTTAAATATATAAGCCGCTACTCGTTAAGTAGTTAATAAAACGACCTAAAGGTACTATTAATAAATACTTAAATAACTCTTTATTTACTATATAGTTTAATTATAGCTATATATTTCTTTAGCTACTCGATATTATTTAATATTAAGTACTAGCGTAGTATTTCCTTATACCTTACGAATAAGTATAGTACTAAATTCGTAATAATAGTACTTATTCGCTTTATACTATAATAGAAGGTATTCTAGTTTTACTAAAGGTATAAGAGCGTAGCTAACTTATATAATAGTAGTACTAATACGTTCCTTACTTTAATCCTTAATCGATAGTAATATTATACGCTTTCTAAGTTAAATAATTTAACTAACTTATCGATCTATTACTTACTAAACCTTATATATTTCTTATACTTATTATTACTCTAATCGTTAAAAGACTACGAGCTACGATTATAGTTAATTAGTAGGCTATAAAGCCGTATATACTAGCGCGTTTAAGCGTTTCGTCGTCTTCTTATCTTAAGGTATAGTAGTATAATAGCTACTACTACTCTCTACCTTTAAGCGTTAAGTATAGGTATTACTTACTATTAAACTACTACTAAAGTAATAATTAATAGCCTACTATACTACGGTAAGGGTTTTAGTAAGAGATTAAAAAAATTTTATAATAGATTACTACTTACGCGTTACTCTAGTTTCGATTACTAAATATACTTTACGCCTTACTTAAAGGGTAGCCCTAAGGTAGGGCTAGGCTTAAAGGGTAACCTTATAGCTCTCTAGAGGTCCTCTAGACAATAATAAGGCGGATCCGACCCGCTTTACCCTTTAGGTTAGCTATCACGGAGGTATTACCCAAAGGGTAGGGCTAAACCTAAAGGGCAACCTCCAAATCACCTCTAGATAACCTCAAAACGGTTGCTGAAGGTATCCATTCATCGACTCCTTTTCGTCGCCTAACGACGCTTCGAATCCAGATAACCGGACTCTAGGCTTGAGGAACCTCCTCATCTATCAGATATGCCTTCTCTTCAACACAGTGCTTCTGTCGTCGAACGATGGCCCTCAAGATCCCACCCTAGCATGACTTCTTATCCGCCAGCAGTGGTTGGTTCGTCAGACGTGGTTCCATGACTCTTGCGTACGGAGAGTGTTATTAATGCAGTCACGACCTACAGCAGTGTGCTTGTCGAGTACATCAACAGACCGTCCAGTGACTGCAAGAGGCAGGGCCGATCACACGGATCAAGCAGGTAGGTGTGTGAAGCAGTGCTTTACCTAAGCTCAATGTCCTAGGAGCTGTCATCTGTGAGCGCGTTGTGAAGCAAAAGATGCAAACCGGAAGCCCTCGGTCATGCCATGAATAAGGAGTGAAAGGCATGCTAGTAATGATGACTATCGAGGGCGTCTTGCTATTTCACCGTAGACATTCAGTTTCCTAGGTACTGGATGCAAAGCTCAATTGAGCATAACAATCGCGTCGCACTCTTCTCGAGGAGCTCTAAGAGCTTACGCAGCCCGACCGAGCGTGGAGTGATAAAAGCTTAACGAAGCCCCCTAATATAAGGTAAACAAGAAGCGGCAAAAGAGCTTCGTCAAGCTTGGAAGGTGGAACAGTGGCCCCAACGTTGGACGCTAAAATCTAGGTAGACTTCACCTTGCAACCTTCCGTGTCGCAAGAACGAACGACCGCCTCCACGTGCGATGAGTGCTCCGCTGCGGTTGTGAAAGAGTCTACAGTAATGGCTGGTGTCAGTAAGTAGGGATGCGCCGGCTTCGTGTTTCCAAGTTGACAAAACTTGGAGTGACTGCACGTTTGCCTCCGCTGCAAAGCACCACTGCACTGCAGCTTCTCCGCGACTGCTCCCCACCCCTAAGCGGTGATACGTCACCTGTAACTCCAGATGCCATAGAAGTTCAAGATGGATTACGAGGCCATTCAACGATTTGTCTCGGCCATCGGCTGACTAGGTTAGCTTTCCAGATTCTGCATTGGCTTCAGATCCTTCGTTTCATTCGCTGAAGCACCCTAGAGGTTCTGCTTGACGTGGTTACGACAGTGCCTCCTCCGGGACTGCGCAAGAGCGACTTTGCGACTCTCTAAAAACCTAGCTGCGTTCGTTATGTAGAGGTGAACAGCAGATGCTGTGCGACAACAAGATGCAGTACTTGCTACTCTTCCTAACGACGCTCGCTTCAGCAATAACGCTCGATGTCACCAGTCAGAGTGATGTCAAATCAGTCGCTTCGACGATCGCATACGATATGATGACCGTCTACACGGGCAATCAATCTGGGCAGGTTCCTGGGTTGCTACCCGGTGGTCTCAATTGCAATCCGAACAATGTCGGCACCTACTGCTGGTGGGAGGCAGGCGCCATGTTCGGCGCTCTCATAAATTATTGGCAATACACTGGCGACACCACGTACAATCAGGTCACATCACAAGCAATAGAATTTCAAAGAGGCGCCGATGACAATTTTAACCCGGCCAATCAGTCCAGGAGTATGGGTGTAGACGATCAAGGATTCTGGGCATTTACTGCTATGGACGCCGTCGAAGCCAACTTCCCAGAGGCTGGTGGCAATGCCCCTTCATGGCTTTCCCTGGCGCAGGCAGTGTACAACTTTCAACAAGACCTTTGGGATACGGACACGTGTGGTGGTGGTTTCAGGTGGCAAGTGTTCTCGATAAATGCTGGATACAACTTGAAGAACGCCGTTTCAAATGGTGGAAACTTTCAACTCGCAGCACGATTGGCATACGTTACCGGCAACTCCAGTTACGCCGATTGGGCCAACAAGGTGTATGATTGGATGGCTCAGAGCAAGCTGATGCAACAAGACGCGCAGTCAGGCATACTATACATCTGGGATAACACCGATGCCAACAACAACTGCACGGATCAAACCAACTATGTCTGGACTTACAATTACGGTATCATGCTTGGTGGTGCAGCATACATGTACAACTACACCAATGGTAGCGATGTGTGGCTAAATCGAGTCAACGAGATATTGAATAGTACGTATTCGCTCTTCTTCCCCGCCGAGTATGGCGGCAACATCATGTCAGAGCTTCAATGTGAGTCTACCCTGGTCTGCAACGAAGACCAGAAGAGTTTCAAGGCATACCTGGCGCGCTGGATGGCTGTCACGGCTCTGCTAGTCCCATCGACAGCTGCAACGATCGTACCGAAGTTGGCCGCCAGCGCACAAGGTGCGGCAGGTCAATGTGATGGCGGCAGTACGGGACGGGCATGTGGGCTGCAGTGGTACACAAGCACTTGGGATGGAACGAGTGGTGTTGGACAGCAGGTGAGTAGTAGCTACACTTTCGTGGCGGTTTGGTGCTAACAGGAGGTAGATGTCCGCACTATCAATAATAGGCTCAACACTTAACAGACAGTCCATTGCGCCTCTTTCACAGGCCAGTGGAGCGACATCGAAAAGCAACCCAGACGCCGGCTCTACAGCAGCGAAGGATCCAACGACCGAGCATGCACCTATCACGACTGGCGACAAAGCTGGGGCTGCTATTCTCACTATCATCGTGGTGTTCCTTGTTGTGGGAGGAGCGATATGGTTGGTCATATAATTGCGACATGTTGCTGCCACGGCAGTAATGGAACGTACAGCACGACATGAAAGAAGCCAGTTCTCTCCCCTGTCGATAGACGAAGAGCGCCTAGTTGGCCATTGCAGAGCTCGCCTTGCGCTAAGCCTCCGATTTTTAGCGGCCGGCGAGGCACAGCAATGGGCTCTGAAGGAGCTGAGAGTGTGGCAGCGCCGCAGTGTCGAAATCTGGAAGACCCCCTAATGACTCGTTCGAACGGAGGCGTGATCTACGATGGCGCAGAGCCCGTAGGGATCCAAGGAGCAGCATCTGTTGCACATAAGAGAAGCGATTTGCGAAATACAGTTAAGGAGAATCTGTACATGACCAGAACACCCGTATATTGATATGAATGAACGATAGTCGAATCAAATTCAAACCTGCAGCAAGCGACGCTCTCCAAATTACTGGACGCTCCTGCGGCCCATTTAAGCCACATGTGTAGTCTTGAACGCGATCGCTTCGACAACATCAGGCTACTCTTTCTCATTGTCTATCGCTCGACTCTCACCAATACACTGGAGAGCACGCTCACCTCACACTGTTATCGTAAATGAAATAAGTCTACAGTCGATGGGACTACGAAGATCCCGCTCCATCCTCACAGTCTGCAGCATCGGCATACGAATATCTCTTTCTTTCCCTCTTTCCATTGATCGCCGTGCATCTGCGCTCGATTGATGCTATCAATTATTAGGAGCCTTATCAGCAGGCTGTTCACAACCAGAGCTTGAGTCTGGACCCTCAAATCTGCATCTGCTGCCTTGTTTCACTCTCACCTCCATCGAAGCGTTCAGCCACTGGAAACTCCCCATGACTTACACCCGATCACTGTCAGAAATGCACCCTATCGAGAACGGGATCCTTGATTTACGCTCTATTGCGCCCAGGAGAACAGCTGACGGAAATAGGATAGCCTTACGAAGGGTACAAACACAGAGCGTGGCTAGCACAGACCTCTTCAGGGTGCTTTTCCATATCGTTACTGGTTCAACCAGCACTGTAGTCGGCACGAGGACGATGCACAAACCTCTCACTAAGACGCCAGCACTCCCTGTGTCCACACCTGAGCGCTCCCAGGAAATCGAGATTGCGAAGATGAAAGAATCTCAACATTGGCTACCACGATACCGCAACTATGTAAGGGCCAAGTACTTTATCAAAGGAGTCTCTATCAACAAAGGCACATCAATTTGTGAGGACAGCTGCAAATGACCTTCAGAAAATCCTGTTCTCAGCCGTCCCGAGCAACCTGATTCTGAATCTGATGCCACTGGATTGGGGCAACCTAGATACTGCGACTGTTGCTCACCTCCATCGTAGGAGAAGCTGCTTCAAGAGCTTAAGTCGCCTTCGAGGTAGCAAAAGTGTTCAAGCCGTGCTAACCATCGGATCTATCCCTAAGCTTTTGGTGGAACGAGAAAAGAAGCCGCTCGATCTCCGTCCCCAAGGCTACCGACGATCTCCAAATCTCCACCTCCGCATTCATGGGCGGTCATGGACCGACTCTATTCACTACCTTCATCTCACATAAATGCTTATTTCTACTTCTTGATCCCTGACTTGTCACTTGTCAGCATTTTGAGCAACCGGACCTCGGCTGTAGCTGTTGCGATCTCTACCCATTCTCTCACTGGCCTCGCCAGGGACACTGACACTTGGCAGGTTGCCAGCAACTAACAAGCACAGATTGGCTCTACGACGGAGCTCTCGCGTTTCTCTTGCCACGATGTCCACCAACATGATGAACGGTAACCATACTGCCACCGAATATCCTGGCGGCCAACCCAGCGGAACCTCCCATAGAAATGACAGCCAGCCAGCAACGACAAATGGATTCGACCTCTCAGACCTCTTCGAAGACATTCCGGCATATACACCACGGCGGAAATTGAAAGTTGTCACAGTCGGTGCCGGATTCTCCGGCCTACTTTTCGCTCACAAGCTTCAACATCAGTATCCCGACATGCAAAACATGATCGAGCACAAGATTCTTGAATGTCGAACTGAGCTAGGTGGGACGTGGCTTGTGAACACCTACCCCGGCATCCAGTGTGACGTGCCGGCTCATATCTACGCATTTCCGTTCGACCCAAATCCTGATTGGAGTCACTTCTATGCCTCGGGAAAGGAGATCCACGAATACCTGGTGAGAACGACAAAAAAATGGAATCTGGATCGTGACATTCAGTTCAGCACACGACTGCAGGAAGCAAGGTGGATCGCTGATAGAGGCCAGTACAAGCTGACTTTGCTGAAAGATGAGAAGGAAGAAGTTGAGTATGCAGATGTGCTTGTCTCAGGTCAGGGCATTCTCAAGTACATTTTTACGCACCCCTCCTTGACCTCGGCTAACCAACCTAGCAACTGGAAGTGGCCCTCCATCCCCGGGCTTCATGACTTCAAGGGCGAGAAAACACACTCCGCATACTGGAATCACGTCCACGACTACAGCAACAAGCGAGTTGCAGTAATTGGCAATGGCAGCAGCGGTATACAGATCATACCACAGATGGCGAAGTTGTCAGGTACCACAATCATCAGTTTTCAAAGAAAGCCAACCTACATCTACTACAGAATGCCCCCATCGAAGTTGCTGGGTAGGGAAAATATTTCTGGCAATCCGGAATATACCGAAGAGGACAAGAGAAAATTCAGAGAAGAGCCAGGCGCGCACAGGGCGCATCGGAGGTTATTGGTCCACCGTATCAACAAAGCGTTCAAAATGGTAAACAATCTCTCTCTTCGTCGTGGCGTAACCGACTGACGTACGATATGCAGTTCGTGAAAGACTCTCCCCAATCCGAGGAAGCGACTCGCCTAGCTCGAGAACAGATGGCCGAGAAACTCAATCACGATCCGCGACTGTGCAAAATGTTGATACCGGAGTGGTCGCTGGGGTGTCGACGAATCACACCTGGCGAAGGGTATCTCGAGTCATTCCTACGCGACAATGTCCACGTTACGCAGAGTCATATCAAGCAGATCAAGGCCAACTCGATACTGACAGAAGACGGCACGGAACACGAAGTAGACGTCATCGTCTGCGCGACAGGTTTCGAGGTTTCATTTCGACCACAATTCAAGCTTTACGGCATGCAGGACAAAGAGAGCCACAGTGGCGAACAGTACGAGCTTGGAAAGCTGTGGGAAGATGAAGCTGAATCTTACGTGTCAATCTGTGCACCACACATGCCTTCGTACTTCATGTTCGGCGGACCGAACGCTGTTATCGCGCACGGAAGCCTCATTGAGGCGTTCAACTGGACAGCAGATTACATTGTCAGCTGGCTCTATAAGATGGCAACGGAGAACATCAAGAGTGTGACGCCAAGGCAGGATGCTATAGATGAATTTGTAGCATATGGTGATCAGGTGCACAAGGGCCTAGTGTGGACGGATAAATGTCAAAGTTGGTACAAGAAGAACCGGGTCGATGGACGAGTGACGGCTTGTTTTGGAGGGAGTGCAATGCTTTATAAGCAGTTGATAAGTAATTTGAGGCCGGAGGATTTTGAGGTCGAGTACAGAGAGAGGAATAGGTTCATGTTTATGGGCAACGGGTTCATGGATTTCGAATTTGACGACGAGGCGGATTTGGCGTGGTATATTGAGAGGTGAAGGGGGTGAAGGCTGTGGGACAGTGACTGTGCATCGCATTTGGAGCGCCGGCGAACACGTAGCCGGGTGCTTGCTGGGCGCAGAGCAGAGTACACAATGGGCGCGGAGTCGTTTGTCGCATGCAGGCCCATGTCTTTCGGCACTGACCATAGCGATTCAACTCTTGCCTCATCTATGCTCCCTACAAACAGGTACAAGCATGTGATCAAGCCGTCCCATTATCCACTAAATTCCCTGCCCATCGGCGCTTTAGACTTTCTCGTCAGCAGGCAAAGACTAAGATGCACGACGGTGTTGACCACAAGTGTGAACCCAACCCTAGCATGAACGTTCGGTCAAACAAAGGCGAAGGTCAAATCCACTCTCGGGCGTCGAGACGACGAATGAGTCGCAACTGAAAGGCATACTGAGGAATGCCGGTGGAACAGCGCCGGATGAGACGGGATTATATACATTACATGGGAGAGGAGATGCCCATGACAGCGATAATATCGCAGTGCGCATGCGAGCCTGTAGGTCCGGCAAGTCAGCCCACCACCGTCATGCTGCCTCAAGCTTTCGCATCAGCTTCAACCTTGAGATCGTGCAGTTTCAACCTCAGCCCGTTTCGCGGCTTGATGGTTATAAAGCCACCCACCTCAACTTTTTCATCTGGATCTGCGATCTCAAACGTGAACCTCATCACTAGCGCTGCGAGCAGACATTTCATCTCTGTGCGGGCAAAATTTTGTCCAATGCAGCTTCTTGGCCCATGGATGAATGTAAGGAGGGCGTACGGACTCTTTGCTCCACCGTTTGCCGCGTTTGGCCCGTCTAGCCAGCGGTCCGGATTGAACTTGTCCGCATCATCGCCCCAGAGCGTGGGGTCGCGATTGATGGCCCATAGAGAGATCAAGGCCGTCGTGCCCTTGGGAATGTACTGGCCACCGATCTTCGTTGGTTTGACGGAGTAACGGGCTGTAGCGGGGGCTGGAGGGTAGAGGCGTAGTGTTTCGTTGCAGACGGCTGCGAGGTATGGCGTGGCTTCGGCATCGAAGTTTGACGCGTCGATTTCTGAACTGGTTTTGTCGGCCAATCGGTTGTTGCACTCGGCTCGTAGGCGGTCTTGCATTTGAGGGTTCAGAGCGAGCAGCCAGGTTGTCCATGTTAGTGCCGATGCGGTTGTGTCGTGACTAAATGAGTATTGTTAGTACTTGAAGCTGGCAAAAGATGTGGAAGGGCTAAGGAGGTGGAAGGAGAAGAATCACCCAGCAGCGAGGAAAGTGAGCAGTTGATCGACGAGGTAATCGTCCGAGAAGTCACCGGACCTCAATATGATCGAGATGATGTCCTTTTGTTCGTCTAGCTTGTCCGGAGTCGAACGCCTTTTCTCCTGGATCAGGTTACGAACGTCGCTTCGCAATTGTTTCTGCGCCTCCGCAACTCTCGCGTAGCGCGTTCCTCTCAGGCGTTCAATGAACCACGTTGGCATCGTTGTATTGATTAAAACGAATAACCAAAGTGGACCTCGGTCGGAGCTCGTTATCCTAGCATACAGGTTCGCCAGCGGATTTTTGTTGTTCTCGATCGTGTTGAAGTCTTTACCTATTCCTGCTGCACCAATAATGTCGAGCGTGACGCGAGACATTTGAGCCAACATCTCCACTTTTCCATCAGTAGATTTTGGTGCTTCACGAGCCAGTGAGTCTGCAAAAGCTAGGCCTTTGGCGTAGAACAGGGGGACGAGGTCGCGGACGTGGTGGCCGGAGAAGGCAGGAGCGACGGCCTTTCGCATGGCCTTGTGCGTGTTGCCTTCAGTGACAACAAGCCCTTCACCCAAAGTTCTGGCAAGGAGCTTCTTTGACCCTGGTGGCTTCTCCCAATCATAGTTGTTCGTGTTCAGCACGTCCATGACTGTATCAGGGCGGGTGGGCACGACCTCGCACCAAAGGTACATTACCCGTAGCACGAGAAGACCATCGTTGGGCGTCTCGAGCATTTTCGCAATGTTGTCCGTCGGAGGTTTTCCTCCATTGAAATCCAAGTGGCCGGTCGGGAATCTCTCGCCTGGTGGTGATGGTAGGTGATGGAGCGGCGAGGTGAGGAAAGGGACGCTGATCTGGGTGACTATATAGGTCCATATTATGGCAGTGAGGGCGAGCCATGATGTATTCGTGAAACTGAAGTACTCAGGATCGAGAAGGTATCGCACAGTCAGATATGTAGGCTGGGTGAGTACGAGGATCGCGTGTACGATGACGCCTTTCCAGGGAAGCATCTTAGCGAGAGTGCTGCCACAAGGGCGACCACAGGTGAAGTGCTTGCTCTTTAATTCTGATGATCTTGTCGCCTGGAGTTTTCACCTCTGGTAGATGTCATGGATTGCAGCGAGCGGCATAACGGCATCCCCTATTTATCCCATCAATGTTGGACCGCACCCTAGACCATGAGTTCAAACATAGTGTCGAACAGGCTGAAGAGGCTCGTATACGTACTACTGAACGAGCGATGGAGTAAGTACGGCACACCGTGGTGAATCAAAACGACCACTTCAAGTACGCTAACGTCAGGTACCACCTTTTGACCCAGGCTATGCTTTTGACCCAGGACTATACAAAATTGCAACTTTCCCGAACAATTTTTAACGGCAACTTTAGCGACGTAAATAGCGAAAAGGGATGATTTAGAACCCGTTACACGCACGCTTTTAACCACGTTAATGGATAATAAATTAGTATGTAGACGTAGAGAATAACGTAAGCAATCCTAGAATATAAATTATATAAAATGATTCGTAACTGCGTTGTAAGAACAGCGGCTCTTTCGACGTAAGTAACTGGGTCAAAAGCATAGCCTGGGTCAAAAGGTGGTACCTGACGTTATGATCCGTTTGAGTTTACGGGCCGTTTTAGATCTGGCAGGTCACGCCTCAGGCAGCCCGCCACTGGCAATCCAGCAAGTGTGTCATGCCCAGAGCTTTCGCCTAAATACCACCTTCCCCGGAGCGTACTGCAAGCGGTTACATTTATTAAGCACCTTGCTCACGTTAAGCCAGACACAGCTTTCGAGGTCTAATTACCGTACTTGGTTCGCGTATCTGCCCACTACCTAGGTAGATGCATACGCGTATAGCTTCTTTGCTGGCAGCAAGCACTACCCCAGAGCCATGAACACGCTTCGTGTCTGCGGCTTCTACTACGATGAGCATAAAGGGTCGGACTAATCGCCATTCGGGCGCTGCCTGTTTGCACCTAGGCTTGACGCATACGATAAGTGACTGCGTGCTTGAGGCAACTACTCCAAGCCCGATAATGTCGATGCTGATTGGCTTACCTCCATGATCGAGCTTCCGTATTGAACCCTCCGTGCGGTAGACAAATAAACCGCAACTTAGCTGTACGACTTTACATGCTTCGGGTTCCTATCCGGCAGGCATGTGCCGCGACTTCCACGGGGTTCAATGCAGTGGTGTGACAGGAGGATCAAACCCACAATTACATCACATGTGTTACGAGCGATTTCGACGTGAATCTAGTATGCAAGGCTATCTGTAAGCAACTGACTTCGACTTTTGGCGTACACCAGTGAGTGAATGAATCCTCGATACAAGCTTGTCTCAACCACAAACAGAGGTTTCAGTATGTCCGACATCAAGACAACCATCCGCGTTGCCCTCGATTGGACCCCCAACACAATCCATTCGGGTCTCTTTCTCGCTCGAGCCAAGAACTTGTACTCCGACGCCAACCTCGACGTCCAACTCCTGCCACCAGACCCAGCCTACAGCACGACTCCAGCCAAACGCCTCGAAGCCGGCGAGGTCGAGCTTGCTATCTGCCCCTCCGAAAGCATAATCGCGTACGCCGAGTCGAACAAGCCAGATTTCCAGCTTCAAGCGATCTATGCTGTGCTCCAGAAAGACGCTAGCGCTATCGTATCGAAGAACGATGAAATTCTTCGACCAAGAGATCTGGAAGATGCCGTCTATGGCAGCTACAATGCGCGCTATGAAGACGCCATCGTCCGTGAGATGGTGAATGCGGGTGGCGGTGATGGTAGCAAGGTCAGGATTGAAGGCAGCAAAGGCAAATTGAGTCTCTTCGAAGAGCTGAAGAAGGGTACGATCGACGCGACGTGGATCTTCCTGCCGTGGGAGGGTGTTGAGGCGCAACTTGAGGCACTGTGTCTGAATGTGTTTCGGACTGAAGATTCCGGCGTCCCGTATGGATATTCGCCTGTTGTCGCGAGGAATGCTGTTGGGAATAAGGTAGATGGGGAGACTTTGAGGAGGTTTGTGCAAGCGACACAGAAGGGTTATGAGATGGCGAGGGCGGATTCTGCGACGGCGGTGGAGGTGATGAAGGAGCAGTGTTCGGGTAAGTCAACGGACTTTCTGGAGATGAGTCAAGATGATATCAACGGGTTTTATGGCGAGGCTGAAGGTTCAAGTGAGCTTGGAAGGATGAAGGTGGGAAAGTGGCGGGCATGGCTCGATTGGCTGCAGGAGAAGAAGCTTGTGGTTAAGCAGGATTTGCGCCTCGAGGAGATGTTCACGAATGAGTTCTTCGGTTGAAGAAGGTCAGGCCCAGTATTTCGTGTGGCAGACCCCATCATAGGTATCGAGAAGGGTATCAACCGGATATCAGCATATTTCGTGCAGAGGATGTGAAGAGGGTGCTCGTACTAACGTGCTGATCGATTGATCGAGAGCATCTTCATCAGTAAAGCCGATCGTACCTTCGGTCTTTCATACACCAGCCCTGCACTCGCTGCTTACGCGGAGTCCGAATATTATTGGCTTTCTAGGGGTGGCCATCAGGCGGGAGATTTCCGGAGCTACGAAACACGAACCCGAAAGCAACAGCACTTCGAGCACAGCGGAGAAAAGACACCTTGACCTTCATGCGTGGAAGGGGCCACCAACTGGAGCCAATTAGAATGCATTGTACTTGTGAAAGATACTCAGATAAAGTACATAAATAAGAGTGACCAAAGATTGCACAACCTTCTGCTAACCTGCACTCCTGCATCACCGTCGTGAAAGCGGTTGCGTACGTACTACTTACGCATCCCCACTGAGCAAGATGGGAGCAATAAAAATGGGCATCCTTGGACAGGAAGGTAGATATACCACAAGGTGCTAGATCTGAGCTGATCATGCCTCAGCCAGAGATTTCATGTCGAAGAAGCTATCCAACACATACCCAGTTGTCGACCCACTATAAGTCTGACTTTTCCGGCAAAACAGTCCTTATCACTGGCGCCTCGAAAGGTTTTGGTAAAGCTATGGCGACATCATTTCCAAAGCTGGAACATCAGACATTGCGATTCTTGATCGAACGGACCTGTCCAAATGTTGTCAAAAAAATGGAGCGGGCTGCTAGCGAGGCCAATCGATCAAAACCGAAGATCCTGATGATTAAATGCGATATCACAAGCGTCGACAGTCCTTTGGCCATCTTGACACCCTCATAAATAACGCCAGATACCTCGGGACATGGAAGGAGAACCAGGAGAGCGATCCAGACGACTGGTAGAGGTGTTTCGAAGTAAATGTCAAAGACATCTACCTCACGACGCGAGCTTTTCTCCCAACCATCCTTAGCGGAGGCGACAAAACCATCGTGACCGTCAGCAGCGTCGGTGCAATTGTAGCCAGTCCAGGCGCAAGCGGTTACCAGACGACCGAACAGGTCGAGCTGCGCTTCAATGACGTTGGACAGTGGAGTATGAAGAAGAGGGGCTGCTCGTGTACGCTACACATCCTGGTGGGATTAAGACTGATCTTGCAGGTGGAATGCCGGAAAGCATAGCGTCTATTATGACTGATGAGCCAGAGTTGACTGGGGGTACGGTCGTGTGGTTGACGAAGGAGAGGAGGGAATGGTTGGCTGATCGCTATCTTAGTTGTCAATGGGATATGGATGAGCTGCTTGGGAGGAAGCAGGAGATCGAGGACAATAATCTGCTGCGCACGAGGCTCAGGGCGTGGTAATTGAGGTTGCGGGTGTCGGACACCGTATATCATAGTCGTTCATGCTCATACGATGGCAAGCTCTCTTGCACTGTGACAACTAGTGCTTAAGCTCCTCCCCAGATCATGCGCAATTGAAAACGCAGGGCTGCCTTCCAGTGCTGAAAGGCGCTTCATTTCACTGTTCCAGATCTCGCATGTCCATCCGCCGCCGTCAAATGTGATATTGTCTCTCAATCAAGCTCTTCAATCACACCCTCATCTCTAGGTGTCGCGGTTCTGGCGTACGATCCAGCTACAGTTGTTCTCAGCCCACACACGGTGTTCAGCGACATGTACCCAATTCGCTTTAGACCGAAAACGCCATCAAAAATAGCCAGTGTAGCATCTCGCGCCATCTGTCTCTTCTCCTGTTCCTTCACATTTGCTACACGCTTGGCGTTTGTCACCGCAACGGGATCCACTCGGTGTGCAAATACGTTTGGCCACTCGACAGCCGGGTACCCAAGTTTTTCGATCTCGCGTGCCACATATCCAGTGTGAATAAGAATGATCTTTTTCTTCGCGGCTTCATTGTAAGCATATTGCTCGAGGAGTCTGGCGAAGCTGTTGTCTGATGCTGCGGCGAGAAAGATGGTATGGCAGTGCGGGTTGCCGATAAATAGGTGCGCAGTCGCTGCGAGAATTGTTAGTGTACATCCGATGGGAGAAATTGGAAGCGTACCTTGGATCTTGGAATCTGCTCTCTCCTTACCACTACCACAATCTAAGTAATCGAACAATGGACCGCTCTCATTAAAAGCTCTGGCAAACTCGCTTAGTCTGCCCTTTGCTGCGCGACCAGTGCGTACTTCTAGCGATGCGGTGCCCTGGCCGTTGTAGAAGACACGGGTCACAACTTGGCACTGCGGTGGGATGTACTGCTCCACCTTTCTTTTGATCGACTCTGCAGCATGTGCGCCTGGTGAAGCAATGCTAGGGGTGAAATGTTCGAGTGACCAATTGTATGCATCTCCGTCAACCAGGACAAGAACGAAAGGTGCCGCGGAAGATGTCGCCGTCTTCGAATGGTTGGTTAGCGAGGTGGATGCCAGGCTCTTCAATTGACCGTTAGCATTTTGGAGATCGATGATGATCTTGGCAAAGTCATCTCGTTTGCTGCTGACACTCTTGAGCTGAGTCTGCTGTTGAATGCTCTGACTCTGCAATTGAAGGATTGTTGTAGTGAAGTTTGCCTCCATCTGAGCGAATTTCTGCTTCGTGCTGGCTAGATTGAGTTCCAACCCACGGATGTGGTTTCTTTGCTCTTCGTTGAGCCTCTGAGTTCGAGCTATGAGGGCCTTTTGGTCATTGAGACAGGCGTATGCTTTTGTGAGTTGGGGTTCGAGTTTAGTGAGCTTATCGAGCTGCTTGCGCTGGGTTTGGCACTGGCCCTCGAGTCGCATGAGTCGCTCCTTGTCATCTCGAATACTTTGTACTATACCACCGTAGTTGTGTGTTGCACTTACGTCCTCCCGAGTATCGAGGAAAGCGGGTAGGCCCCGCCAGATTCCTGCCAGGACAAGACCGACAAGGATCGCAGCGGAAGCGACGAGGACATCGATGGCAGAGAAGCCGAGAAATTGAGATGCCACGTTCGGCATTGTGCGAAAGCACTTCCGTCGCAGTTCAAGCTTCGTCCAGTCCGCAAGCGAGCGAGGTATTTCGGCTAAGGTGTGGTCAAGCGAGGCATTGTAGAGAGCCACGATGAACAGGTAGAGTGAGATCAAGAGCAGCGTGACTAGAAAGGAATATATTGTCGAATCTGCGAACTCGCCAGCAAGATTGTGCATGATGAAGGTGCGAAGTCGGTGGTTAGAAAGATGCATAGTGTCGAGATATGGGAGGTTCGCAACGTCTGAAAGTGGGTTGTTTGCTTTGCACGGTTTCGAGTGTAGGCCGGTTGTTCTTCTTAAGAGGTACTCCCGTGCTCCCCACATAACATGCGGCCAGCTTCAGAAGACCGCGCCTCGTGCCGTCCAGCCTATTTTCAAGAATACATTATGTTCCGACCTGCTTATTCAGCTTCTGGGGTCTTGCTTCTAGCGCCAGCTACTCGTGGTCCTTCCATATGCGTAGTTGGCTAGCAAGTACACAAGGTATCGCAGAACGATGGCCAGATCTGTTACAATATCAAATTCGAGAACGACTTAGAAATCTGGGAGGCGTTCACAATTGCTCTAACGTGGCTCTCAGGAGCACATTAGTCCTTGAATTACACTACCTTCGCCATGCTGATATGGCGGAGAGGACACGGAAATAATGATGTCGGATGGGAGTCAATGACGAGGCTCACGACCACAAACCATCACGTGCTAGGCTGAGAAGCCTCCGGCAAGTTACCGGCCTCAGCGGGGCTCGGATCGCGACTGCTGAGAACCATGACCCACGCAAGATGGATGGCACGAGTCCTATTGGTCGGCTTTTGCGGCCTTTGCTTGTCGCCACCGATCCCCCTGGCTCATCGAGATCTACGCCCAAATAATGCTTTAACGGCGATAGCACTGCTCTCAAAATGCTATGTAAATGATTTCGCGAAGATAAAAAGTAGAGACGACTCACTAAGTCCGTTAATGACCGTATGAGGCCAAGGTCCAATATGGCCTGTAATGCTATATAAAGTGCTCTTCCCCCAAGAGACTCGATGATGCGCTCTGCACACCTATCAACTTTGGAGAAGCAACTGGCAACTGCCACGTGAAATAACCAGCTCGGTACAGTAAAGCCCTAATCACGATCATAATGGGATTCCTATACTCTCAATTCTTCGTCACACCGGCGTACCCGACCAGGTCCTTCGCCGGTGAAACCGTCATTGTGACCGGTGCAAATGTCGGTCTAGGCAAGGAAGCCGCACGGCACATCACTCGCCTGGGCGCTTCGAAGGTCATTCTCGCTTGCCGGAATACCACAGCAGGAGAAGAAGCAAAACACGATATTGTCAGCACGACTAAGGTCAACCCAGCTACGATCGAAGTCTGGCAGCTCGATCTCAACTCGTACGACTCGATAAGAGACTTCGCCAACCGAGCATCTGCCCTTCCTCGTATCGATGTTCTCCTCGAAAATGCCGCCATCGCAACGAGTAACTTCCAACTGGTCAACGGTCATGAGAGCACCGTCACTGTCAACGTCATCAGCACGTTCCTGCTAGCTCTTCTGATGCTACCAAAGCTGAAGGAAACCTCCAAGCAATACAACGTCCAACCACGACTAGTCATCGTGTCTAGCGAAGTCCATGGCTACACAGATTTGCCAGAACGAAAGGCTCCCAACACTTTCGATGAGTTGGACAACCAATCTACCGCAAACATGAGCCAGCGCTACCCCACCTCGAAACTTCTAGAAGTCTTAGTCGTTCGCGAGATAGCACCCAAGCTGAATGGATCAGGTGTTGTCCTCAACATGCTCAATCCAGGTCTTTGCCATTCAAGCCTGTCTCGGAACACAGCAGGCCTGCAAGGAATTATATTTTGGCTTATGAAGGCAGTGCTAGCGAGATCAACGGAAGTCGGCAGCCGGACTTTGGTAGCTGGTGCAGCCGCTGACGAGGACAGTCATGGAGAGTACATGCATGATGCCATGGTTGCTGATGAGGCGGTGTCGCCATTCGTCAAGAGCGAGGATGGTAAGAAGGCAAGCCAAAAGATCTGGGCGGAGCTGAAAGAGATATTGGAGAAGATTGAGCCGGGTGTGACGGGCAACTTGTGACCTGCCTGAATTCCCCCTAATGTTTGACATTTTGTTGCTCGGATTTGTGGTTCCGAGCAGCACTGCTCAGGCTGGCATTCCGAATCTGGCTGCAGCCACGATATAGCAAGGACAAATGGATACAGGAAATTATACAAACAGTACGCACGATTCAGCTTTGCCTGCGCCCGGCTTGCCGTGGGATGCCTGACAAGTACTCGACGCTTCAGCCGAACTTAAACTCTAAAGCGTCTAGGTACGCCTGGCTAAGGAATCAAGTATCGAAATTTACGGGCGTAATTTATTGCCCTCGCGTTCAATATTCATCGCATCACTTCCCTCCAGCTCCGGAACTCTTACACTACCTGTATGATCACCGCGTGCTTGATTCGGTGTCCCGTATTTTCCTCTCGGCCACGCATCGTTCACGAGCCCGTCCCGCAGCGAACGCTCGATGGAGCCACGTAGCAAGCATTTCGTCATCATATAGGCCGCTCCCGTCATCGCGAGGTATGGCATGGGGAACGGCGTACAAGCGACTGGTGGGTGCTAGACACATTGATGCCATGTCTACGTATAGAAGTCCAGAGTGCAACGAGCTGAGCGTACACTACAGAGGAACATCGATACACTTCCCTAAGCAGAACAGTCAGGTACACAATTTGTGACCAAGCAAATAAACAGCAACATACGCGTCAGTCGGACAAAATGGCAACACCACAGCAGAAATCGTCACTCAACATCGTGTTTGGGGCAATGACCATTGGCAAAGCCGGCGTCGAACAAACAAGGGTGCACACTCTGGACGAAACAGCCGCGATTCTCGACGTCTTCCAACGCCACGGTCACAATGAAATCGATACTTCGCGGTACTATGGCCAAGGTAGCTCCGAAGAGTTTCTTGGCGACCTCGACTGGCAGAAACGCGGGCTCGCAATGGATACGAAATATTACCCAACCGCCGGCCGCGGCATGCCAGGCTCACAAACGAGCCACAAGCCAGCTGAGCTGCGCGAGAATCTGATGGCGAGTCTGAAAGCACTGAAGTGTGAGAAGATCGATATGTGGTATCTGCACGGTCCGGATAGGACGACACCATACGCAGAAACGCTAGAGGAAGTCGATAAGTTGTACAGGGAAGGCTACTTCAAGCGTTTTGCCATCTCCAATTACATGGCTTGGGAGGTCGCCCAGATCAACGAGCTCTGCATCAAGAATGGGTGGGTCAAGCCGAGTGTCTACCAGGGAGTATACAATGCTATTCATCGGTCAGTAGAAGCTGAACTCTTCCCTTGTTTACGGCATTATGGCATGGCATTCTACAACTACAATCCACTTGCTGGCGGATACTTGACGGATCGATACCATCGTGAAGAGCAAGGTGAGAACATAGAGAAAGGATCCCGCTTCGATCCCCATACCTGGCAAGGAAAGGCGTACCGAGCTCGGTATTGGAACGATTCGATGTTCGACGCGTTGGAGATCCTGAGACCTGTCGCTAAGAAACATGGCTTGACGGAGGCGGAATGTGCTTTGCGGTGGATGACGCATCATAGCTTGTTGAAGAGAGAGAACGGAGATGCGGTCATCATCGGCGCGAGTAGTACGAAGCATCTGGAAGATAATCTGGTTGACCTTGAGAAGGGCCCACTTCCTGACGAGGTCGTGAAGGCGTTTGATGCTGGATGGGAGAAGACGAGAGGCATCAGCGGACGATACTGGCATTGAGTGTGTCCACCCGGCTATCGTCCGGAAGCATCTTATTACACAGAACATAGGACGCAAGCTGTGGCTTGCCGAAGCACATAGTGCCGTTCTGGTCCCGAACAATGGACCTCGATTCTTCCACTGGATTCGCGCCGCGCCAGTCAACTCATGAGTGGGCAATGAACGTCTGGCTGATTCTGGGTGTCATGAAAGCAATGCATAGAGAGAGGTCGAAAACCCCTGCCATCATTAACGTGTATGACCTGACCCATGCCTAGTGAGGCACAGCAGTCCACAAAACAACACCGTAGTTTACTCCTAGTTGTGAGGTCGAAAGATGGACTTGTGGTGCGAGTGGTGTGAGTTATCGAGCCGCCCTCGAGCGATCATTCGGATGCGGGAAAAGCGATCAGCAACCCCGTGGGCGGCTGTTCCCTGCCCCTGGGAATCTTTAACCCCGAACATTTCCGATCCACTTTCTGCTTGCAGGCTTGTAAGCACAGAAGCAAGAGTATGGCCGTTGGATGCCAAAGCTTCCGATAAACCCCGGAGGCTTAATGAGATTCTAGGGCATTGCAAATGGGGTACTGTATTTGGTGCCGGATCTCGGGACTGGGTACTCAGGTCGACCGAGTCATCCAGCGACACGGACGATGCGATGGGCATAGTCAATAGCACGTTGCGGAGCCCATCACGTCAGGAAGAACACGTTCAAGTATACAAGTTCATAGAAGATGGATCAGATTCAGGCAAGAATTTGTTCGACTCCTTTGTGTCTTACACGTTGCTGCACGACTCAAAGCCTGTTTGAGCTCCTGCATATCCAGTACAGTTGCAGTCACTTTCTCTATGTTTTGCACACCTATCGGCAGGTGTAGCCACCGTCAATTAGCAAGTCAGCACCAGTGGTGTACGTGCTTGCGTCAGACAAGAAGTAAACGTAAGCACCCTTCAGCTCCTTAGCATCACCATTTCGGTTCATTGGGATCATGCTCTTCCACAAGTCTTGGGTCTCCTTATCAACGAAGTCGGAGAGACCAGTGTCAATGTAACCCGGAGAGATGGAGTTGACACGGGCAAAGTCTCGCCATTCGTTGGCAAGCGACTTGGCCATGTGAATGCAACCAGCCTTGGCGACGTTGTATGAAGTCTGCTCTTGAGGGTAGTTGGCAATGTGACCGGACATGGAGGATGTGATAACGAATGAACCAGTTCCTCGCTCTCTGAAGTGAGCACCAACAGCCTTGGCACAGTATGCGGTTCCAAGCAGATCGACTGTGATGACCTCGTTCAGTCGCTCGACGGTACCGTCGATGATGCCAGCATCGGCAGTGGCACCAGCGTTGGCGACGAAGCCATCAATTTTGCCGAAGTCCTTGACAACGTCCTTAATCAGCTGCTCCACGTTGCTGTAGTCAGAGACCTGACACTTGTATGCCTTGGCTTTGACGCCATAGTCCTTCTTGATTCTTTCACAGTTATCTTCAGCACCCTTTGATCGGGAGTTGTATGTGATGGCGAGGTCGGCACCCATCTCAGCACAGCCAAGGGCGGCTTCGATGCCCATACCTCGTGGGCCGGAGGCACCGGTGACAACGATGACCTTGCCCTTGAGGGACAAAAGGTCCAGGAGGTGTTCGGCCTTGGGAACTTCGATAGGCATGTTGTCGTTTGGTTTGATGTTCTGTTAGGTTTGGTAAAGATCGAGGTACTCTCTAGACTGCTGTCAGTGTTTGGTAGATCCAAATTTTGTATTGGTGAGGGGCGTTGGAGAGGTAATAAATAGAGCTTCACACAGAGTATTTCCGGCACGCTCGTCAGAACCCAGAATCGTCATCCATCGAGACTATGCGGGGCACTTCCTTCAGTTTTGAACATCCATGGGGCGTGACAAAGCTTCTGACTACTGAGAGAGCTGGTCGGCGAATTAGCCTGGGCCAAGTTGCCCCTTTCAGCATACGCAAACTTTTAAGCTGCATGTGCTCGGCAGTACTGTCTGCTGAATTGGAACAGTCTCTGAAACCCCACGACTTCTTGCGATCGTTCTCCCAGAACAATATGGCTGCGGGGCTCAAGATTTGCATGAAGAAAATATTTGTTGATACGCGCTGACGTGCCCCTCAAGGTCAAAGGGGATGTCACTGCTACGATGCTTCCCATTAGGGTCAAGCTCCGGCAGGTATCCTCCGCTTATCTTATCTTAGGGCTGCCGCTCCAATTCGGACCTGAGGGCTCGGATAAGACTGCGCCGCGCTTTGCTGTCTCGTACCTTACACATGCTGCCCAGGCTGACATAACTTTACCGTTGCACAGCTGCTCTGCTGCGGTTAGAGCTCTGGCTGACATGATGTTACAATCTCGATCCTATCTGTAGCCTCTTTTCGGAAAGCGGCTACCGCGAACTGACTATGCCTACAAAATTTCAAGAAACGTTTCACACGGCATCAACTCCCTATGACAGAATCGCAATGTGAGAAAGCTGCTGTGGACTGTCAAGAATTATAGCTACAGCCTGGTTAGCCGGCATTGCCAACATGTACAGTAAGTGTACAATTCGGCGACAGTACGCTCCCGTTCCCGCCGTCGATTTCGAACGAGACACGAACAAACGCAGGGCTTCTCAATAAACAGTTCTACTGTGGAGAACGAACCAAGGTTCGTCGTTACACAGCATTCAGGCAGTCATGCATCCAGGAGTCTCATCGTGGTTCGATGAAGGACGTGCCAGACCTTGACATTATGTCTGCAAATCATAGAGCAACGATAAACCAGGGTAGGTGTGTCACATTCCCCTCCTCAAGTCTTACTCAGATGGCTGTTCAAGCATATTCGTCGAACCCTTCAATCTTGGGTGAGAGAGACCCTTTCACAGGGCGGGCCAACGGAAGAAGAGTCCATTTAACACTACCCATGTTCGCGCTTCTCATCCGTGAAAATATGGGACCCGTCTTCATTACCTTTCTGTGTAACTCGAACGGCAGCATCACGTGACAGGCTCCGTTTGTCCTACACGAAAAGTGTCACAGCAGCAGGGCGTTGGTGGCTGGTGTTCCTCGCCTGTCACTCGTGCCCCAATGGAAGACGGTTAAAGACAGAAGTGCATGGTGAAGAAGAAGTGAGGAGATTGACAACCGTGGCACGCTTCACAGCGTTTCAATGATGACCCTGCTTACTCACGCTTCTATTGACCTTCCTACTGACTCTTGCACATGCTCTCTACGTTGTCACTTTGTCGGACTTGTTCTCGGCACGGAATAAAACGACACGGGCATAGGAGAGCGCAAAGTTGTTTTCAAGTCCATGCCAACGCAGCTGTTTTAAGTCCAACGCTCCTTCCACAAGACTGTCCGCGTTCTACTTCCAAACTTTCAACTTGCGTGGAAACCCGAACCCACTCTCACAAAGTCCAGTCCACTCACAAATATCATCGTCCCAACCATTCCAGCACTCGACCGTCGTCTACCACTTGGACCACCTACCTCACTAGACAAAGATCTTCAGCCAACATGTGCAGCAAGATCTTCAAGCAGCAATACTGCGACAAATGTCGTAAGCAGCCTACCAGTAAGTTGAAACCTTTTGTCGCACAATACATCCAGTACCATGCTACTCCTTTCTTCATCCACCAAAAGTATCACGAACGGAGTTTGGGCTGACCAACTATGCTAGCCCACAAGACCGAAGAGGTCATCCCCTGCAAGAACCCAAATTGCGAATACCGAGCCAGGGGACATTGGAGTTATGCTGAGACTGAGAAGATTGACTTCATCAGTCATCCATCATGTGTCTGCCGAATTCCAGGAGAGCATGCCGCTGGTAGGCTGAGATCATTATCTTTGAGGGTCTGAGACGGATGACCAGCCCTTGCAGATGCTCAAGAAGAAACAACAGGCGTCGCCTGAAGCAAATGATGAGAAATAGGTTGAGGATGGGCTAGGTTACTGCAAGGACACTGGCCACTGCTGAGCTCTGGACGAAACTTGATGCATCGAACGACATCGTGGAAGAGCAACATACTGTACATTCGCTGGTCTTGGGGCTACTCCTTACTTGATAGCTTGTGGTAGAAGTCCACTTTGAGAAGCATCTTACTATGCAACCATTCTTCGTCCCTTGTGCTCGCTGACCTGAAGTGGCCACGCTAACCATTCCAAGGATAGCTCACTTGTGTTCCTATGACGTACCTGTAGAGCTGCAATCCCTCGATAAGTCGGTGCTCAGCAGACGGGAAACTCAACGCAGATGAAGTCAACATCCTGGTCATCTTTCGTGCTTCAGAGAACACTGCAGAAGCAAAAGACTACCAGATAGTAGCTTGCCCATCTCATTGGCTCATGAGGCCACTCTGAAGAAGCAGAACTTGGCAGAATGCTACACTGTGCTCCCCACTTGCCCTGGTTTCCCGCCGTTTCACGACGTGCTATACCGAGCGCATACAGCTTTACGTCGCATGCAGTATTCTTTGGCTGCTGAAGCTCATGCGTCACAGATTGATTGCTCCCTTCAATCTCTTGTCAACGTCTTTAACATCCTGAGGATCAAGTCTATGCAAACTTCGGGCGATCTTCGACAATTGCGCTCTACCTTGTTTCTCGCAGCGGCGCACCTCCTCCTCCTCCTCCTCAGCGACGTCTTCTACCATCATGCCCGAAGAGATTCTGAACGACATCTCCCACCGCCGGTACAATGCTCTGCGCGGCAGCTGGGTTCTCGTCTCCCCTCACAGAACCAAACGACCCTGGCAAGGTCAACAAGAGAAGCCTGGTACAATCGAGCTCCCCCAATATGATCCAAAATGCTATCTGTGCCCTGGCAACCAACGCGCAAGCGGCGACACAAACCCTCACTACGACTCAACTTTTGTTTTCGTGAATGACTACTCAGCCGTGAAAGAGATGCAGGATGACTACACGACTCCGAATGCGCAGGGATCACTAGAGGAGATGCTGCTCAAGGCGCAGCCGGAGAAAGGAAAGTGCTATGTGCTGACCTTCAGCAAGCGGCATGATCTGACATTGGCGGACATGAGCCCCAGCGGGATAGTGCCGGTGATCAAGATGTGGACGGACATCTATTCTGCGCATCTGTCGTCGACCCATGCGCTGGCGGGCCTCAACAAGACTGACGTTGTGCCTCCGAGTAGTCCTGGTGATCATGGCGGGAAGAAGCAGGATCAATACCGGTACATGCAGATTTTCGAGAACAAAGGCAGTGCCATGGGCTGCAGCAACCCCCATCCGCATGGACAGATATGGACGCAGACGAGTCTACCCGAGGAGCCGGCGGGGGAGTTGGAGCAATTGAAGAAGTACAAGAGGGAGAGAGGGACACATCTACTGGTCGACTATGCGAAGCTGGAAACGGAGAAAGAGGAAAGAGTAGTGTTTCAGAATGAGTCTTTTGTGGTTGTGTGTCCTTGGTGGGCGACCTGGCCGTTCGAAGTCATGATTCTGCCAAAGAGGCATGTCAGAGCTTTAGTGGACCTCAATGAGAGAGAGCAAGCGCAACTAGCGGAAGCTTTTGCTGAGGTGACGAGGCGGTACGATAACCTTTTTGAAACGAGTTTCCCGTACAGCATGGGGATTCACCAAGCGCCTCTGGAGGGAAGCGAGGAAGAGGTTGAGTGCTCGAGCCTGCATATCCACTTCTATCCCCCTCTTCTGAGGTCTGCGACGGTCAGGAAGTTCTTGGTCGGGTACGAGATGCTTGGAGAACCACAAAGGGACATCACACCTGAACAGGCTGCGGCAAGACTGCGAAACTGTGGCGGAGAGCTGTACAGAAACAAGATAGGCAGAGACGAGGGAGAAGAAGTGGAAGAGCCGCCTTCTGATGCGAAGACTACCTCTTGAGCTGTGCTCATGGCTATGCTTTGACATAGTTGCCTATCTGCAGCATGTGCCACACCAGTCCGATCGTCGCAACCGAGACTGGAACAAGCCATGGTCCCCGTGGTTTGGCAGTCCTGTACACGAAAGCTTCCGAGCCGAAGTGGACCAGGCCGATTACGTTGGTATAGAGGGACATCATATACCAGCTCCTCTCATTCATGTGGTATGCTGCTATTACCCTTGCGATCCCAACTGCGAAGTTCCAAGTCCCGAAGGTTCGAGCGGACAGATCGGTAACCGGTGAAGTTGGCGGTTCGGCACTGACAATGGAGGCCACAGAGGGTCGACGGCCTTCTGGCGGTGTGATGTTGTCTTCTTCGAATGTGCGGGTTATGTTCGTGGTCTTGAAGATGCCCTTGAGGCTGTCGGAGGGCTGCGGTGGATTGTAGATGCGTTGAAGGTAGGATATGTCTCTGTAGCATTGCATGGCATTCGTGATGGCTGTTACGCCGACCTGGATATCCTGTTAGAGCAGACTTCGCGCTGACGGCAGCACAGCCGGCGTACAATGAGGACGAAAAGTGGCAGGTAGCCATCTGCGGCGTTTGGCACGTATTCCATAACCTGGTTCATGGCTGCAATGACTATCTGAGCTTATTAATTAGTCGAGAAGAAGACTACAACCACCTGTTGCTGACATCCATATCATGTTCACATGCACTACTACTTAAGCCAACGCTTTCTCAACCAGAACTCCAACACACTGCCAATTTCGGCCAGGATCAACGCTCAAGCGCCGAAGTGGAAACATGACTGCAGAAAGATCATGAGAGACTTATCCCTCGCAACCAACGCAATCTGCGACAGTTGAGTTAGCAGCTTCCAGTAGCACTAATTAAGCATGGGCTACGACCTAGGCCCTCTCGGCCAACAGAGTGCCCTCACAACTGTACTGATAGGTGCAGGAGCACTTTCTCTCGCATCCATCATCTACACCGTAAGCAGAGTGCTCCTCAGCACCTTCATCTTGCCAGGAAAATCGGTGAGCAAGGACCATGAACATTCAGACGTTGCGTGCTAACAGGTTCAGCTCTCCTCGTTCGGGCCTCCGGGATCATGGGCAGTGGTGACGGGCGCATCTGATGGTTTGGGCAAAGAGTTCGCAGCACAGCTCGCCGCCGAGGGTTTCAACCTCATCCTTGCCTCAAGAACCAAGTCAAAGCTCGACGATGTTGCACAGACCATCAAGAGCAGATACTCCTCCATCCAAATCGACACAATACCTATCGACTTCTCCAAGCCGACGGACAACGACTATAATGACTTAGAAGCACTATTCGACCGAAAGAGGATAGCAATCCTAATCAATAACGTCGGACAGTCGCACAGTGTTCCAGTGCCCTTCGCAGACACAGAAAGGCAAGAGGTAGAGAACATAATCAACATCAATTGCCATGCTACGCTACGGGTCACCCAGCTGGTCCTCCCGCACATGCTGCCTACCAAGAAAGGTCTTATCCTCACCATGGGCTCGCTCGGCGGTCTTACACCAACACCACTCCTTGCAACCTATTCCGGCTCGAAAGCATTTCTTCAGCAGTGGTCGAACGCCCTCGCGGGCGAACTCGCACCGCAGGGTATAACAGTGCATTTCGTCCACGCGTATCTGATTACGTCCGCAATGAGCAAGATCAGGAAGGCGAGCATTGTCGTGCCGAATGAAAGGAACTTCGTCAAGAGCGCGTTGAATAAGATTGGCAGACGAGGTGGAAGTGTGGGGTTCTCGTATACAGGGAGCCCCTATTGGAGTCACGCGGTGGTCACCTTTGGCATCACGTATTTGCTAGGTCCGATGAGCAAGGTGTTGATGGGTATCAATAGGAGTATGCATGTTGATATCAGGAAGAGAGCGTTGAGAAAGGCGGAGAGGGACAGGCAGCAGGGCAAGAAGACGAGCTGAACGCGATGAGGAAGAATGGCGACAAATGAGAGTCTCTGTCATGCAATAAGTCTGCTGGCAAAGGGTATTGAGCTGAAAGAGGGTAGTAGAGCGGCGTCACGCAGGCCCGCGTCAGGAGGGAAGTACGCCTGCATGTCCGTGCGAGTGGATGGGGTGCGCCGAGGTAGTACGATGAAGAGGGCTGGTAGAATGGCGTAAGCTGAGCAGCGCATTATAGCAGCATCTCCTCTTGTTGCACCGCTGCTGTTCTACCGGAGCCTCGATCTACAGCAACGGACGAAGAAGAATTGCAAGGTCGGCTAACCGACAGTAACGATTGGAAGGCAGCGTGCGTGCAGAAAGCAGTTATACGATGTGATGAACCCCCAGTAGCGTCTCGGCTTTCTCATTTAAGATCGTGCATCGTAGTTTTGGACTTGTGCACTGGCTTATGATGGCTCTATATGTCATTCACGTATGGACTCGGAGGATGAATTTTATTCCTCAAGCTAACAACCATTACTGCCATTTCGATCAACTAACTTACTTCTGACTTTGTCTTGATAGCCACTGGCCGGTACCATTATGTCAGGCATTTGTCAACTGGGAATAGTCACTTGATATTCTAATAACTCGTGTTCCTGGTGAAAGCAGGCAGATATCGCCTTGCAGCTCGTGGGCTCGGAGTGATACTGAGGGCCGTCAACCATGCATGAAATCGTGACACTCCAGTTTGGGCAACGGGCGAATTATCTTGCAACGCATTTCTGGAACATACAGGTAGGTCGTGGAGACGCTACACTCTGGCAATGGCCCCTCATGCCTGATCAATCGTCGAGCAGGTCAGGCCATGAGTCGAACTTGACGACAGGCCAGCACAAGCACTATCCTGCTTCAACCAGCACGCACTGACGTGCTCTGACCATCACAGGAATCCTACTTCACATACGCACCGAACACAGAGCCTAGCATAGTAGATCATGACATCCATTTCCGTCCGGGAATCGGAACGGACGGCAGTGACACCTACACACCGCGAACCATAATCTACGACCTCAAAGGCGGCTTCGGTACGCTCAAGCAGCGAAATGCGCTCTACGACGACTCGACCGATGCCTCCCAACGTCCGCCAGGTATATGGAACGAAAGTGGGTTGACGACGATCAAGCAACAGCCTATTGCACCAACCTCATATCAGCAAAATCTCGATGCAGGCCTACCCACAAGTCAGCTACGCAAGGAGCAAGTACGATACTGGTCCGACTTCAGCCGCGTCTTTTTCCATCCGAGGAGTATCGTGCAGCTGAACGAGTATACGCTCAATAGCCAACTTACACCTTTTGAATCATGGAACGCAGGTGAAGAATTGTATAAGGATGTCGACAGGGAAGCAGATCTGCTTGATCGCGATATCAGGTTGTTCGTCGAGGAGTGTGATTCTATGCAGGGCTTTCAGATTTTCGCAGGAGTGGATGATGCATGGGGTGGGTGGACGGAGCGGTATATCGACTCGTTGAAGGATGAGTTCGGGAAGAAGGGGATTTGGGTATATGGAATTGAAGATGAAAGAGCAGCAACGAGGGAAAAGAGGATAGCGCGTAAAGCGAACGCGGCGAGGAGCTTAAGCCAGATCTCAGATCTGGCTAGCGCTTATGTACGACTGTCCACGCTTCCATGCCGGCTGCCAAGGTATGTTCAGCTTGATGAAGAGAGTGAGTGGGAGTGTACGGCACTCATGGCGGCTGCTGTGGAGAGTGTGACGTTGCCAATGAGATTGAGAGATGGCGTTGGGAGGGGAAGTTCGATGGCACGTTTTGAGCAGACGTTGAATGCGGACGAGGGACGGAACGTGTGGCAGCTGGGGTTGAATGTTGATTGGGAGAATTTGGAGCAGAAGGTCACTGGTCAGGCAAATGGTGACCCACGAGGAGGAGAGGTGCGAGGTGAGGATGAGGGAGACGGGGATGATGCTACGACTTTCGACATCAATTTCACGCCAGAGTCATCTTCGCTATTGCCGAACACATTGGCGCTAGCAGACAGGCGGCAACAACGAAAGCATATCTTCGCGCAAATTGACACGTCTCGGCATCCCAAACGATTCTCGAACGGCGTCAGCCCATACCAGCCTCTCGACCATGAAGATCTCTTGCGCCGTCGATACGACGAGAAGGCTATTGTTGAGCGTTTCGGAATTCCTCTTGGCTTCCAACAGCTCGATGCTTACCCTGCTGATCTCTTCAAGAAGCCGAGCCAAGACGCTGCACACACAAACAGAAGCCAATATCTGGCGCTGACGGCCGGATTCACGACGTCCAGTGTTGCGAGGCGGACTGTGCATGAGTTGAGAGATCTTGTAACAAGATACATCAGAGCTGTGGATGTTGAGGAGAGGGAAGAACTGTACAATGGGCTCACCGAGGTGGGGGAGAAGTACGCATTCGGATGGGAGGAGGAGGACAGTGGTGAGGATGGTTAAACGGCGGCTAACGATCAGCACGATCATCAATGTGTAACGATAATCAGTCGAGGTCTCTTGAGCGGCGATTTCATGTCTAACTTTCGTGTTTCTGCAGCGCCGATGGCTAGACCGCGCGTATTTCACAAGATGCTGATGTCAAGGTAGCTTGCAGCACGATATCGCCTGTCGCGGGGTACAGTGTGCACGTCGAGCACATGTTGCTGCCTCTGTTTGGTAGGGTTGCCGCAGCTCGTGAGCCGATTTCTGATGAGGGCTTTTTGTGCTTTTGTGGGGACGTTGAGGGCAATCTCAGGGGCGAACCAATCGCAAAATGCTCACTTACGAGCTTGGCTTTAGACGATTGCGGCCCAGAGGGTCTGTTTCAGGGTTGTTTGAGGCGCTCAGCCCTCCTCCAACGAGAGCGCCACCCGAGCTCCCGCAGGAAGGACTACGCCCTTCCAAGCGCCAACTAAACTCGATTTGTTCAGGTAAACAGAAAATCTACGGCAGCGGAAGCAGTGTGATGGAGTTTGTGGCACGTAGAGATCCGAGACCTCTGGGGCAGCCTGCGCAGGAATTCGAGAATTTTTGAAGTTGTTGTTACGTGTCGAGCAGGTGGGTGTGTGTCAACGAGATCTGAAGGTGTGAGAAATTTCTGTCTTTGCGTCTCGCATCAGAGATCCGATCGTTCTTTTGTGTGTCCATCATCTCGATAATCGCCTCTCGTTGAGCAAACAATCGTTCTAGCTGGTCTGTACTTTTGTGAAGAGCAAGCGCAGACTGAATTACCCTCTTTCCACCGGCTTCAACTCACCATATAGCACACTCGCTTCACAGACACTTCAGCGTATACAGTAGACGCACTTTGGTCGTATCGAGGTCCGTGCTGTGTTTCAGGGGATCGCCCGCATTTAGCAATTGCATAGCATCCAGTGTCAGTTTACACCATCGCTTTCCACTTTCACGATCAACTCGGTGGCTGGCCCTCGACTGTACATTCACGATTTTCCTTACCGATATGTCTTTGAGGTCCCCAAGATCGCCTAAGAGGTTCTCGAAAGAAGGGTTCCAAAGACTAAACCCTACCAATTCCAACGAAATGTCACCGCCGCCACCACCTCCGCCGAGCGGTAACCCCAACGACGTCACCATTGATATTCCTCTTACGAAAGTTCCTACCTCGCGGAGCACTGGTGCTCGCAAAGCCAAGCCTGACGCCGACATTGACTCCTCGAACGAGAAGACAGACCCAGCCCTAGATGGGCAAGCAACAGTCCATCACTCCCGCCCTCACTTTCGCAGAGCAGGAGGAAGGAGACGGAAGCTGGAAGCACAGGGGAAGGGTGCGAATGCTCCTGAAGATGGGTCACTTACAGTGATGGGTCGCATTTACAACAAAATCTACCATTTTTCCCTCATCACGAGGTACCTCCTCTATGTCGCGCCAGTGGCGTTGTTGATTGCTATACCCATCATCGTCGGAGGTACCATAGGTCCGGTAGCCAGAATAGGAGGAACTAGAATCACCTTCTTCTTCACCTGGATAGAGGTTGTCTGGTGTTCTATCTGGGTCGCGAAGCTGGTCACTCATTTCCTTCCTTTCGTCTTTCAATTCATTGTCGGTGTTGTCAGCTCGGGTACACGAAAATATGCCCTCATCCTGGCTGCGCTCGAGATACCCCTCTCGCTGGTTGGGTGGGCCGTTACGAGTCTTGTCACTTTTAGACCGTTGATGACTCGGACCCCAGGGCGTGGGCCAGCGAACTATACCTGGATCGACATCATGGAGAAAATCTTGGCTGCCTGTGTTTTCTGCACTCTCGTCCTGCTGGTTGAGAAGGTCTTTATCCAACTCATCTCCATCAGCTACCACCGAAAACAGTTCGACTCGAAGATCAAGGATTCTAAGAGAAACATCTACCTCATCGGAAGGCTGTATGAGGCCTCCAAAGCCATGTTCCCTACATACTGCCCAGAATTTGCAGAGGAGGACTACATCATTAGCGATGTGCTTGGCATCACCAATCTCGCACTCGCAACGCCAGGCCACAAGCGCTCTGGTAGCGCCACACCCATGAGAATTCTTCAGAACGTGCAAAGAGTTGGGGAGGAGATCACCACAGCATTCGGCAATATGGCCAGTGAGATTACCGGCAAGCAGGTCTTCAATCCTACTGCCTCCCATTCTATCGTCGTCCAAGCTCTCGAGAAGCGACCATCGTCCGAGGCTTTGGCTCGGCGGTTGTGGCTGTCGTTTGTGCTAGAAGGCAAGGACGCTCTTTACCTCGAGGATATGATTGAAGTCTTTGGCGTCGAACACGAAATTGAGGCCGAGGAGATTTTTTCCGCTCTCGACGTGGACGGTAATGGCGACATCAGCTTGGACGAGATGATCCTTCGAATCAGCGAATTTGGTCGAGAGCGGTCAGCTTTGGCGAACAGCATGCGAGATGTCGATCAGGCCATTTACGTTCTGGACAACCTTCTCTTGACGGTCGTCTTCGTTATGTGCATCTTCATCTTCGTGGCAATGTTGAACCGGAATTTTACTACCACTCTGGCTACTACTGGCACCGCCCTTTTGTCGCTGTCTTTCGTTTTTTCGGCTACAGCTCAAGAACTGCTTGGTTCTTGCATCTTTTTGTTTGTCAAGCATCCGTACGACGTTGGCGACCGTGTGGACATCTCCAACGAGCAACTTGTGGTCGAACGAATCAGCTTGCTTTACACGATGTTTCGCAAGGTCAAAGACCACAAGCGAACTCAGGTCCCAAACATTGTTCTCAACTCCCTGTGGGTCGACAACATCAGCAGGTCCAAGGCCATGCGAGAGCAGATTAACCTGTTCATTAGTTTTGACACCACTTTCGAAGACATTGAGCTTCTGCGAAAAGAGATGCAAGACTTTGTCAAGGACAATGCTCGAGACTATCAACCAGAAGTCGATATTGAAGTGCTTGATCTTGCCGAGATGAACAAGATGCAGCTCAAGATTGAAATCCGACACAAGAGCAACTGGTCCATTGAGACGGTTCGCGCAGCAAGACGAAGCAAGTTCATGTGCGCATTGGTCCAGGCCATGCGAAAAGTCCCAATCTACGGTCCTGGCGCGGGTGGTCCAGTCGCTGGTGATAAGGCAAATCCAACATATTCTGTTGCTATTTCTGACCCTGAGGCACAAGAGAACAAGGAGGACTTTGACAACAAGAAAGAGGCCAAGCGCATGGTTCCGACAGTGAAGCCTGAAGTGGCAACAGCCACAACCAGCTCGACCGACTTCCTCGGCGGTTCGTCCTTTGAAGCGAGAGAACAAGCTCAAGTCCAGGCACTAAACCAGCGACGAGTAGTGATTGACCCAACCAACCAAGGTCGCGATGATCTCAATCCATCTGCAATGGACCGGCAACGATCAAACGATCTTGAAGAAGTCAAGAACATTATGCGACGACAGACTACTGTTGGCCGCAGAAAGAACAACCAGCAAGCAGTGATTGAAGAAGAAGCGCCGGCATATCAGACAGAGACACAATCATCGACCCTCTCAGCTGCACAACCTCCGCGGATCCCGAGCTATTACGAAGACAACGCGTACGCAGGTCCCTCAGCTGGTGGTGCTCCTGCTATTCATGTCATGCCCGGTAGCAAAAGCTCGGTACCTTACCCAGCTCCTCTGCAAACACAGCAAGTTGGCCGATTTCGATCGGAAAGCAATGCACAGACGCCAACCACATACGAAAGTGTTCCAGGTAATGCCTTTTCTCAGCAACAACAATCACGGTCGCCGCCTCGACAAGCCGTGCCAGGGATAAGTCAGATGAAAGGCTCATTGCAGCAAGGACCTTCAGGTCAGAGATAGAATCCTCTTAGCCGACCTGGTCGTAGTCGACGAAAGGCAAATGAAGATGACGGGTATTATTGGGACGCATAGTTCCAATCTGTCAGAGCGGAGTTCAGGTGGAATTGTGGTATTCGATAGCTTGTGTACATGATGTAGCGGGCATTGAGATTAGATAGAATAGATTGTGAAGATCAGATAGCTTTTGAAGCAATATCGAGCAGCAATCGAACATGTCAAAGTTCTCTTCGCAGAAAAGTGCATAGGCTGAGCCGTAACGTGACTGTTCATAGACGAGAACGCTCCTAGATTAAAGGTGCCTGGAGAATGTATGAGAATATCTCACGGCGTCGACATACTGTGCGCTATTTCCGCAGACTCACTGAGCGTGACACAATAGTTCGGCACAGCGGCTACGTGTATGCTTGTTGAGAAGAAGAGTTTCGGATTCTTGCGAAAAATGTACCGTTGATCAGTACTCGAGTTGCGTGGGGTAGAAGACTATATCAAGTAGACAATGGCGCTTCGGGATCACAATTCTCACGCACAGCCGCGCTCGTCAAAACCACGAGCTATACTATAATTTCTTCATCACCAGCAGCTTCGCTCCGAGGTTAGCGCTGGTACGATACCCGACCGTGTCTGTGTGCAGAACATCGACTTGCTTGGACGTAGCTAGGTGTTCAACTTCAGCCTTGTATCCGTGGCTCTCCCAAATAGCTTCTATCACAGTTGCTACAACCAGTCCACCTGGCTTGGTGACCCTGACAAATTCAGGCAAGGCTTGTGGCCCGACATGGCCATGTGTCAGGGTCCCAACACAGGCAACGACATCATATGATTCATCTCGTTTGTCCATGGGCTTAGAAAGGTCCGATTCACCTAGACATTTGTAGATTCCAGTCTTTCGTGCTACTTTCAGCATTCCTGGGCTGAGATCGAGACCATCAATGGTAGATGCTCCTTCTCTTGCAAGCAGGACTCCGACGAGTCCGGTGCCGCAACCTGCATCCAGGAATGTCGCATTTGGCATGTCATCGGCACCGATGTACTGGACGATAGCCTTGACGGATTCAGTGGGACCTGTGTATCCGTCTGCGATGGTGTCGTTGTCATAGCGGTCGGCCCATTCGTCGTAGAATTTGCGGGCACTTTCGACGTTGGAAAGTGCGTAGGCACGCTTGTAGTATGGGTTGGTGCTGGGGCTCTGAGTGTTGGTGCTGGGGCTCTGAGTGCAAGTTTCGGTGCTAGACATGATGTCTATGAAGCTGCTGCAATGGGATGCTCTGGGAAAGCGACTGCGGGAATTTGGATTCACTAATGGCTGCCGTGAGTGGTCGCTTTGGGTGGTCGCTTTGGGTGATCGCTTTGGGTGGTTGCTTTGGGTGGTTGCTTTGGGCTGCTTGAGATCGTTGGATCAGATGGCTGCTTTGGGGTTGCTCTGGGTAATGCCGGGGAGTTCACGTCCTAGGTTAGAACTGGGGAAGAGGAAGGATCTGTATATACTCAATTACTCTCGGTATATCAAGAGCGGACCCTGTCCGTATGGTATTGCGTGCTTGGTGTGCTCGTTCGCCGATCAAAGCCTGAATGCCGTGCATTGTGGAGATCCCCTCATGTTTTCCAAGGAATATAGCGGCAGACTTCGACACGGATACCATAGAGATGTGGAACAGATGAGCATTTCAAAGCGAGCTATCCGGCGAGCCGACCTCGCATGCGAATGACGAAGTTTGACATGCCACAGGTCTGAGGAACGGCAGTTCACCCTCGGTTGGGAATGAGTGCTTCCCTTTTCGATGGATGGTGAAATTTGCATTGCTCCGGTAAAGGACGACTGTGGTAGCTACCGTCTAGGAATGCTGTGGATAGGGCGGAATTTTCCTTCCAACCAGGCCAGCATTGCAGGCCTTTTCGAAACGCCTCGTTGGGTTATCGCTGGGCAGCGCTGATAACCATAGCAGAACATTACATCTTCCTTTAACCACTCGAATAGAGCCCAAGTTAAGGAGACATTGAAATCCTATTCTGTAACTATTGTCTTTGTGCTGCTGTTGCTCGTTGAATTCCTAGCGTCGATGACGATGCTAGTCGCATGGCATCGCGGTCCACAGTGATGGAGCGGTGACGATGAAGGACTCGGAGCTCTTGACTCCCTCACCAATTTTCTGTACCTGCACAAACACATGCCTAGGTACATACATTGATACCATTCGAAGTGACACTCAGAACCACCCAACATGCACGCTCTGATGTTCGTGTCGCAGCCCTAGGCATTGAACCGCCTCGTAATATGCATCTGTTTCCTTGCTACCCGTCTGCGCTCTTCGTGCGGGACGGAACGTAACATGGCTTCCAAACTCCGCCATGAAGGCCAGCAGCTATGTCGACATATCCACCGCCGTACTACTTCTCTTGAACATGCAGCACAGAAGTCCTGGGATCTGAGCTCTGCGACGAATCGGGGCTACGCTTCAGCTGCAGCTGCCGTTGACACGAAGCACTGTGACCAGCATCAGAATGCTAGACGTATTGCAAGGAGCCCCCTTGGGCAGCGGGCGCAGCAGAAGGAGGCAGATAGAGTGAGCTGACAAGGACGCAGCGGGTGATTGCGACTAACGGCAACAGGAGTTCTTTGCGGACCTGCTCAGCTCAGCAGCCACGAAAAGAGACGCCAAAGCCTATCTGACACGCCTCAAGAGTCCTCCGAAGACGAAACCGGTTACTACAAAACCAAACCTTCAAGTTTCTGGCTCCTACGTCAATGTCGGCACCCTCTTTCGCGGCAGTCGAGCTGCAGAGATGAGCCCTGTCTTCTCGCAGTCCGCCCCCGTCGAAGCTGACTTTCACGAGCAGGAAACCCTTCACGTGGCATTGGTCAAGATCAAAGATGTGGCACAACTAGCACAGAAGACTCTTGCTGGAGTTGCAGAGACATTGGCTCAGCTCAACAGGCTAAGTATATCTCCTTGTGTCGTGGTTGAGTCGACAACAACAGACCGGGGTCAGCTCGGAGAAGAGATCGACCGGCTTGTGAATGCCGTCAATGAGTTCGGTAATATTGCAAGAAGAGTCGATAATGCCCTTACCATCGGTGGGACTCAGACGCGTGTATCGCAGCGGAAGCTCCTGATGCGACCACTTCGACGAGACAAGATACCTGTCGTCGCCAATGTAGCATACAATGAGGACGAACAAAGGATGACTTTGATACCAGTCAATGATGCCGTGCTCGCTCTCACGACCGACTTCGCAGGACTGAATATCAAGCCTTCGGAGACGGTGGACTGGGACTCGAGCACAATCAAGGAGGCGCAGAAACAGGTCTCGCTCGACCGCATCATCACCATCGATGCAGCAGGCGGCATACCGAACGACAAGGCCGCAGATGGCAGGCATGTCTTCCTCAACCTCGAGCAGGAGTACGACGTTGTTCGCATGAGACTAGAAGCGGAAGTCGACAGTCTTGCTGCTACCACCCACCTGTTCAACCTTGATCTGCTCCACCAAGCCCTTCAACTCCTGCCACCTTCCGCCTCCGGTTTAATGACCACACATGATGAGGCATCCAACCGCGGTCGAGTAGATGCGGCATCCCACGATGGCTCCAATGTCGGCACTCGTCGCCAGAAGAACGCCCTCATTCATAATATCCTGACAGATAAACCAGCATATTCGTCCTCACTGCCCCTCGGCCGCCTCACTAAGAACGAACCGACTGGCGAGCAATTCCCCTTACCCTCTCACTCCTCCTTCGTCAAGCGTGGCATGCCCGTCACCATCTTTCCCAACCCTTTCGAGACGCCCTGGAACCCACATGCGCCGCGCCTCAAACTCACAGACCCTCGAATTGACCTTGCGCGTCTTGTGTATTTAATCGAGGACAGCTTCGGCCGGAAACTTGACTTAGCAGACTACCTTCGCCGTGTCAACGACCGTATCGCGGGTGTGATAATAGCAGGCAACTACGAAGGTGGAGCGATATTGACGTGGGAGACACCGCCTGATGCACCGGATGCTGAACTAGTGCCATACCTCGATAAGTTTGCGGTGCTCAAACGCAGTCAAGGTGCGGGAGGAGTAGCGGATATCGTGTTCAATGCTATGGTGCGATCATGCTTCCCACAGGGCGTCTGCTGGAGGAGTCGGAAGGACAATCCGGTCAACAAGTGGTACTTTGAAAGGAGTAGAGGGACTTGGAAGATACCGGACATGAATTGGACCATGTTCTTTACCACACCGGGAGTCGAGGTCAGCGATCGCAGGTTCAAGGAGTATGAGAGCGTCTGTAGGGGTGTGAGCCCAAGTTGGGCGGACAAGAAGAAGCCTGCGGACTGACCGGTCAAGTGGGTCTTACCGAATTCTGCTCGATGCATAACGCCTGATGCGTGCCCTGCGGCTGTTGCTGAGCCCTGGGAGAAGTGAAAAGCACATTTTCGCTGCAGGTGCGCGAATGAATCGCCCTCTCATGATGGTGACTGTGTACCGGTTGCAGCTTCAGAAGTCACTGATGCGCGTACCAGTCCCGAAGAGAGGCGCTTTGCATTATTTAATCCGACTTGATTGAAGGCTATGGCTGCTGACGAAGAGGGTTGTCGCGTTATACTGAGGCTCAAAGATTATCAAGGAATGCGACGATATGTCTCGCTCAAGTAGCTGTTGGCCGTGAAAAGCTTGGAGAGCTGACACTCCGGGGTACTCTGGCAGCAGTCCCCAGCTGCTTCTCTACCGACTTCTCTGGGTGCGGTTGACTTCTGATTGCAGCCACAAAGGCGCGAGCTCACGCCCCGCCTGGCTCTTGCTCTTACGAAAGACCGTGGCGACTGCACCCATAGATCGAACTGGCTGTTCATGGTGCCCATGGCTACTGAAACTGCACGTCTTCAGACGGATTGTCTTCAGCCGGAGCGACACGCAACAGCGTAAACGGAGACAGGGGACTCAAGGACATCATACGTTACACATGCAAGGAGCTTGAGTAGAATGCTCGACCGCGACGGTCTCGCTGGCAGATCGTTTGGAAGTTTCAAAAATCTACAGACGCGAGATTCATATTGATGTTGTGGACTTCGGCTCGGAGCTAGCGGCATTGATGGGGAAACTTTCCACTGGGTTTCCACCGTTTCCGAAATCTGCCATGACGACATGTCTACTCAGGAAGATACGTATATCTGTCAGCTATGGGACCAGCGAGAACTTCTCTTACTTCTCTAGTTGAGCCTCTAGGCCAATCCACATTCCCGACCATAAGCCTGCCGGCCCGTGTGGTGTTAAGTCGAAGTGAAGCACACAGCCTCCCCCAGCACCACCACTTTTACCGCCACCAGCCGGAGCGGACCGACGAAATAACGGAGACCCGGCTCATCGTCATTGACCTGTCCCTGTCGTAATCTTCCAATGGTCCAAGCCCCAGCCTTCCAGGACTATTGCAACGAGCCATCCGCTTCTGCTTGATCATTCAGTGGAATCAACCGGTACCTCATCATGCTTGATTCAACGATAGACCACATCTCAACGTCTACCCTCCCAGCTGGGATTCCCACTTCATTGGCAATACAAATCCTTCATGACTTCGACACCTTGATCTCACTTAACTCCGACCACAACTCGCACAAGCTTATTCATCAGATCTCTGACACAGAATCAGAATACCAAGTCGACGAGCAATTAGCATTCATACCTCGCAAACTCTGGCATGGCGGCGTTAAGTACAAGAGCGTGTTCACGACGTTCGAGGATGGGTGTGATATTAGCGTCGATGCACCGTTCTTCAAGAGTGTCAACCAGTGGCGGATAGAAAACGGTGAGGGAGGGGAGAAAACGGTGAGGATTACTTCGGATGCGAAGTGTAGTAAGGCTTTTGCTAGTGCTGTGAAGAAGTTTTTGGGAAGTTCCCATGACGAGCTGCACAGAGGATTTGGCGAGCGGGTTGCGGCGATGCAGGATGGTATGCCAAATGGCCACTAAGAACTGAGTGAAAGTATGTATGACCGAGACCGGGAAGCTGAGAGGAGGTACCAAGGTTAGCTGACGGAATGACCGCTACCACCGATCGTGGGTGCTCAACATGAGGCGCTCTCTAAAATAGCACCGCCTTCAAGGTTTGAGGTACATCCTCATTTCATCAGTAAAACAAGAACAATGACAAGAGTCTCTAGGGTTGTATGTAGAGTCTGTAGACTTTCTCTATCTCGTGACCAGCACGTCTGGCGAGGGCAGGAGAAGTAGTTGTATTCCATGATCTCTGTCATAGCGCGTTTTCTGACACCGGCGTTCCTCAGCAATGCCGATCTGATATGTTCCTACCCCGTTTCCAACTACTGACATGTTCGTAGCAGTTGTCCCTTGCAGCTCACTACCAGCCCAATTGCCATCAAGCTCCAGAACTCTGCTCTGCTGCCATGCTCCGTCTACCATCTCGTACTTGCGTCTTGTCCCTTCGCCGCTGGTTTCAGCGTAAGCTGACTTGCTTTCCGCTTCAGCATAGAGACGTAGGCTCTAAATCCGCTGTGCCCTTGCGCCAGCGCCATCTGATGATCAGACACCCGGCGATGCGGCAAGTAGAAGGCTACAGACCTCCGTAATGACTTCAACTCAGTATGTGCTAGCCTGCTGTCGTTATATCCGCTTCACTCCCTTTCCAATACCTCTTGCGCGGTAGTGACGCGAGTGACTGCCCTTGATCTGTTCTCGAATCAAGTGATGCAGGCTCATGCCGTATTGCCATTCTACATCGACGATATCTGGTGAGCCACCATGGGACGACCACAAGGCCAACGAGCGAGGCGAATAGAAGGCAGATGGCGAAATCCAGAGCGTTCGAAAAGCGTCATCACTAAATTCGGCAGTAGTGTGGGAAGAGGCCACTGCGAAAGGAGGCGTGGTTGGCGTAGCATCAAACTGGAGACTAGGAGAGTGACCAATAGCCATAGCAGGGTGTAAAAAGGCACAGATCCCGCCAGAAACTGACGCTGACATGCACAACTGCGGCAGGACGAGAGAGAGTCAGAATTCGACTGCTGCCTTCGAGCAGGCCAGCTTGAGTAGGTGAGAGTTGAGGAGGCTTGGCAGCAGTAAATGGCTCTACAAGATCTGATCGTACCATGGCGGACAAGCCGGTTGCGACCCGAAACTCGGTGTGACATGACTGACATACGGACTAACAATCGTGCTTGTACCCATGTGCCGGCGCGTGAGAGTCACGCAGCACGATACTAACCAAGCCGACAATATGATGCGTGTTCGAGGAGCAAATCAGCTCAGAGTGCTCTCCGGCACACAAATACCCGAGCTGCGGCGTCAGCGCATCGACACTGGTAGTATATGCGTGCTTCCACAGGATCCATGAGGGCCTGAACTGAGGTGAAGTGAATTATATTTCGAGCAAGGCATAGGCTGAACGATATGAAAAAGGCCTCCGCTTCCACGATTGAGCACAGCGAGTCAGCTCGTCGCTTGTTGCAGCTTCCAACTGCACCTCATCCCCGCGCTCTTATCAGCAAGCCATCAATGCCAAAATAACCGAGTCCAGCAGCTGCTGACATAGAACCGAGAATAGCACACGCAAGTGACTCGCAAGCATGGTCGTGGCCTCATGGGAATGGCAGAGAAGACAAAGCCGATAAAGCTATGGTGACATGTCAGTGCGAGGAAGACACGTGTTGCCGGGTGGTAGATTCGGCATCGGTTTCGTGATGGTCTGCTCTCTTGCTGTAATCATGCATTAGAGCTCAAATTTTGCCAAGCTGTTCTTAAATGTTCTCGACCGACTAGCGACGTTGGTTGAAGGCCAACCCTTCTTGCACAGGATTAGTGTGGGTGCCTGTTGCTGATGCTCCCAGTATTTATTGCTCTTGCCCTTGCCGCCGCTGGCGCAAACTACACCTTTTGGGCCTTGTTTACACCTGCTCGTATCAACGGTTTCAGGACTTGTGCTCTCATGACGTCCTTGTCATCCTGGATCGTCGAGTTCGTAACAGCGGAAAGTGAGCGCAGCCGAGTGGCATCGTCTGTAGCTTTCGTTGACTTCCGCGTAGGTACAGAGCATGAAGTGCCGTTGTTCGGTATCAATGGTGATGGCGAGCAATTGACCGTGCTGGGCAGGCGTGAGAGCTAGACATCAGGCTGTGCTCGGCTCATGAACTGGCCAGACATTGTGGCTAGGATGGACAGTGTCCGTCGGTGCTTCAGTCCAAGTTGGTTTGTTCTAGTCCACCGGGGCATAATCTTCGCTGGATGGTAAATGGAAGCAATGCGAGGACTCGACTCCGCCGCAATTTCTGCAGTAGAAAGAGGATACGAGGCGGAGAGGTGTACATGTCGGTTGTGCTCGGTTACTAGACGACATTAGCGAAGCCACCATCGTCTGGATGAAGTCAATTGTGGGAGTTCCATAACATGGTCGCAGACACGATTCCTATTGCTGCACACACGGGGGCGGTCGGCAGTGACAACGATATAAGTTGATGCAAAGAGCTATGCTACTAATGGGCAAGCATCCCAAAGACGACAAGGGCTGTCAATCCAGATAAGGGCAATTCTGGTATTAAGATGGGCTGTGAGCCATAACTCTCTTTCTGCATAGTCAACCACACCATGTGTCAATAATTGATAGCGCAGACGCTCTTGCTATACTACTGTCTACCATCCGTGCCATCTTGATATGGACCTACCCTATTTCTCTTGTTATGCTTCCGGCCCACATGATTCGGTGCTCCACGTGCGGTGATGCTGCCCATTGCGAGCGTCCCGAGCGGTGCAGGACGTCAGGAGGACCGACGACCGTCAAGGGTTGCTATGGCGAGCAAGTGTCCCATAACAACATGAGCTGCGGCTTCAGATATGTGGATGAGACTCGACGAGCTGTGCATCGAGAGAGTTCTCGCTCCTCGAAACGTGGGGAGCCGAGGGAATGATGCGCAGGCAACTTGAAGCGTGCGGACAGGAGCGAGCCGCCCTAGGCCAATGACGTTGCATGGCAATACTAACGCAACTCCGTCCTATGGCAGCACAAGTTGACGATGCATCACGGACAACTTCTTGAACATGGACTCTCTGTCATCCCGCGTTTCCAAGCTCAATCCGTTCGCAGGCTCGAAGACTAAAGACGACGAAGATGTGGGAGAAACTACAGATAAGAAGACGCTAGCTGGTGGAGGTCGCGCCGGTCGCGAAACTGCTGCCATCGACCAACTTCGTGTCAGCAATGCCCTCAAAACCTTCCTGGTCGAGAAGAATGTGCTCTCCAAGGACGAAGCTGGTCTCGACAGCCTCGATGGTCACTCTGCTGCTCTGCGCACCCTGCTCCACAAGCCTCATGCCATAGTCCCCGCTACCCTCACCGATCGATCCC
>Ga0210040_10000126_pt1 | contig 151818 bp, 125 predicted proteins | sample CryGeyCG12114_NA_FD_185462 | JGI IMG/M metagenome (GOLD analysis project Ga0210040, IMG submission 185462) | Groundwater microbial communities from aquifer - Crystal Geyser CG19_WC_8/21/14_NA (SPAdes) (version 2) | ecosystem: Environmental > Aquatic > Deep subsurface > Groundwater | place...
TTCCGTCCGTTCCTCCCGACGACAACGACTGGGTTTCACCATTCACCTTACCTCCTTTACCTGCGTTCAAGAAGGTTCGAAGCCAGGTAGATCGGTCGCCAGAGGATCGGCTGCACAACCGATCTGGCAGCAGTGCATACTACGCAGCTGCTTGGGGCTCCCCATACGGCACTCCAAGCCCCAATCAATCTCCCGCACCTTCAGCCAACCGAAATAGAAGCCTCGATCTCGAATCGTCACCTCTTGCGACACGGACATTTACCACTGGTCAATCACCTACCAGGCATAGCAGACAGCAGTCCTTGCCTAGTCACGACTCGATCAAGCCTGCCGATCGCCACTCCTCGTCGAGTCCGATCGATTCTGAAGGAAAATCGCAAAGACGAAATTGGTTGAGTGAATCAGAAGATAGTGGAAGTGAAGCAGAGGGAGCTTTCGGGCAGACACCAACCCAGCAGAAGTTCCTCAACCAAGATTCTGTTGCCTCAAGTGTCCGCAGCCATCACGTCAAGGGAAGTGTAGATACCATCACGCCGGAGACCTTCAATGGTGCCTCTAGCATAAAAGAGACTCTGGAAGCACTGAGCACGTCGCCCAAGATGGACGTACGATTGGCGGTCACATCGCCTGCTGAAGCAAAACCTTTACCGAGCCTCCCTTCAGAAACGACGACCGGCAATGGAAATATCACTGCGCAATTGAGACCAACTACACTGTTAACTACACAATCTTTTCAGAGACCAAAGAAGAAAGTACCATGGAAGGGAAAGTCGTGCATGATTGCTATGCCGTTGACCGATCGCGAGCAGGCAGGTCTGCCGCCGCCGTTAACAGCGCAGGAGAAGCAGGAACTGCTACAGAAGTGGATCGATCTGGGGTATCCAATCCACGGATTTAGCATCGGTGACTGGGACTCGCCTTTGCTCGGTGCTGGAGCTGGTAGCAGGCCCACCTATCCAGATATGGTAGACCTGGAGCTCGAGCGCAAGAACACACAACCGAGTGTACACATACCGAATCAAGCCGAGTGGGAGGCATGGGTTAGCTACCTGAAAGAGGAGAAGCTTCGTGCCTTGGGCGTCACCCCGAGCACGTCCGAAGCGCCGCCATCGACCTATTCAGCGTTTTCCTCAGCTATGAGCAGGGCCTCTTCAACCTACCCCAGCATCGCTCCATCTCCTCCGATACCGCCTAGGTCCGTTGCAAGCAACCGCGCTCAAATGTCAAACAGTCCTTTCTCGCCTGCTATGACCAACCAAGGCTCCGTGGGTTACCCTTTCCCTCAGAGAGGTACGCCAGGCCTGCCGAACGGTCGACCTATGCATGGCTATACTCAGTCAGTAGCATTCCCCGGAATGGGCCAGCGCATGTACTCTCCATTCGAACAGCCAATGTCCCAACCTAGCGCATACGGCAATGCGCGCTCGCCTGATGGACAGATCAATGGCAGAGGACCGTGGGCTCCTGGACATGTGCAGAATATGCAAAGTATGGCGAACATCCTCTCACCTGTCAACCCTTCCGCACACGACTTTCCTCGTGGTTACTTTTCCAACCCTCAAGTGCAGGCAATTCAAAGACAGCAGGAGATGCTCGCAGGACAGCAGCAAGACATACAGAATCGAATCGCGAACCACCATAGACAGATGTCTATGTTCCCTCTTCGAGCCATGTCAAGTGATCAAGTGCAACAATATGCTAGGACGCCAAAAGCCGCCTCCCCCGAGCGTGAGCCACCTGAGATAATGCAACCGACTCCTCGAAGTCATCGCCATAATTTGAGTGCAGCCCTCGAAAAGGGTGTCACTGATTCTGTTGCAGCTTCGACCAAAGGCTTATCGATAGTCCTGGACGACAACCGACCAGATGAGAAACCAGTGGAAACACAAAACGGCCAAGCCGAAGACGGCGAAATTCAGGACGAGGCAGAGCAAGAAGAGCTGCCAATCCTGCATAGACCAGAAACGATCAAAGACATAGACGAAAAGGCAGAAATCGAAACAAATCCAAGCATTGCTGGTACTCCTCTGCTACTGGACGACAAGAATCCTTTCGTAAATTTCAACCCTCTCCCACCGCCGGACCCCTCCGACAAGCGTCAAGGTTTTGGTCATTCTACCCAACCTTCCTTGTCCAAACTGAATGTGCAGGCGAAGGAGTTCAGTCCATCAAAAGCCACGTTCTCACCCAGTGCGAGCACCTTCAATTTCGATGGCAATGCTTTTGCTTCTCACAATTCGAGTCCTAGCAAGTCAGCGGCCTCCGGTCCCCGATTTGGTCACAAGCACAATCCATCCTCTCTTGGCCTAAATGTTGCCGCTCCCGTCTTCATGCCTTCGTTTACGGCTAAGCCTACGGTGCCAGAGCAAGCACCTGCCCTAAATTCTGCTCCAGCATCTGCAGGAACCTCGAAGGATTTGTCAAACCAGGTACCTCCTGCAAAGTCAGGACCTGACCCACAGCCGCCATCCTCCAACCCTGGAGCAAATAGCATACCAGAAGAACAAACACCGGAGAAACTAGCTTTCAACCCAGAAGCTTCCACGTTCAGCTTCAAGACTGCGAACAGCTCGCAAGCAGTGACGCCTGCCAAGTCTACGTTTGATCCGCGGTCGTCAACTTTCAACTTCATGGGTGAAGAAACCTCTCGAGACGTGACGCCTGCAAGGTCAGGATTCGATCCAAGATCTTCAACCTTTTCAACATTTAGCTTTGGCTCTGCAGGTCTGAACGTCGAAGCGCCAGAGTTTCAGCCTTCGGGTATCTCCCTGGGCGATGTCACCTTCACTTCAGAGAAACCGACCAATTTTACAAGCACTGGCAGCATTTTCGGGGATTTCAATATAGACCCTGCCAATAAGCCCGAGAGAAGGATCAAGGCTTTGCCGATAGTAAGGCCAGTTTCGAGGGAGGGCAGTCCAACGCTTGAGGAGCTGGAAGAGGTCGATGAGGATGGTAGAGTGCTTGCGCCAAGTGATCGGTATAAACGTGCAAAGACTACGGGGCTAGAGAACGAGGAAGTCCAGTTTGCAGATTCAGCGCCTTTCAACACTCTGAGTGAGGAAGGTGACGTGGTCAAGAAAGCGGTTAGCGAAGAGGTCAAGAATATTGCGCCAGCGGAAGGAGCCACCGAAGAAGTGGAGCAGGAAGACGTACCAGAAGCTACAGCAGAGTCTATGGAAGACCGTCAGGCTGAGGACAAAGCAGCTAGGCTAGACGAAGCAACAAAGAGAACAGAAGAAGTCTCAGAAGCTACCAAATCGTTCGAAGAGTCGATACCAGCGGCCGAAACACTCGAAACGGATGAGAGGCATGAATCTGTAGGGCCGTTGATCAATAAGCCCGAATCTACCATGATAGAAGAGCTCGGCAATGCTGCGGCGGATACAAATCCGTCGGACCTAGCTTCGTCAGCAAAAGCTTCTCCTGGGCCGTTAGACGAATCTAGCCAGTTAGCGCAGGCTGAAGCTGTCGACAGCAATTCTGTACCGGCGCAGCGTAGCTTGGATGAAGGTGAGATGGGTGGCGAAACAGGGACGCCACAGCAAGAACCAGCCATTGCAGATGTGCCTGTTGAGGTGTCTACGGTTCAGCCTGCCCTCCCTGCTGAAGCCCCTGCATTTGAAGCGCTGCAGTCCGCTGAAGAGCCGCGTTCTGATCTCTCTGCTACGGCTCAGCCTTTCGAGTTTCGACCTGCGGCTAAAGATTTCGCACCGGCGCCTGCCGCGAAGGCAGCTACGCCAGCTGCCAAAGAAGTCGCAAGCAAATCGAAAGAGGAAGGACTCATGGCTTCCAGGTTCGCTGCACCTCTTTCACCTGAACCTGAAAAGGTGAACATGGTTGGAAGAAATTCTTCTCCTCCTCAGCAGCAATTCGACCAGAGGGACACATCGGAGCCAAGCGAGGATGTCCACCCACGCGAAGCAGAGCGCGCAAGTCCCGTGTCGGACGTGTCGGAGACCATCAATGTGCAACAAGATGCAGAATCAGCTCCAGAAGATGTGACACGAACACTTGAGAAGTACCGAGAGCGCGACTCCCGTTCGCCTTCCCTGGTCTCAGAGGCAGGCGGCTTGACCTACGAGGAAATCAACGCAGTTATGAAGCAGTTCGAAGATGACCCTGATCTAGGCGTTATACGAGAAGACACGCCAATCAAGTCAACGCCGCTGGTTGATATGAGACACCCGCAACAATTCCGTAGTGATGCTCCAAGTCCTAGTCCAAGTCGGCGACTTGATCGACCGTTCGATCCCAGCAAAGAGATGCCCCACGGAGGCCTTGGCTTCGACGTTTCTGGCGTGCATCAGCTCAACTATGGTGGTGGCGGTGAAGTTAGTGATTGGAACGCTGAATTATCACCTGGACAGCAAGACAAGTTGGAATCACGAGCCAAATTCTTCGATGATCACGTTAATGATCTGGTCGACAACGTACTTGAGAGTCGTCTCGCTCCACTTGAAAGAGCCCTACAGAACATTCAGAACTCGATGCGGCAAGTGTCCGCGAAAGGACGAAGGAGTCGTCGTAGCATGTCGACAGAGAAGAGAGATTCTGACGCCGATGACGAAGATGACTATGACGCACAAGAAGGCTATGCTCATTATAGATCAAGTTCTCCAAGCAAGCGCGATCGTCGACAGGAAAGGATAAAGGCTGCTGTACTGGAAGCCATCACTGTTGCTCAGTCGAGCGCTGCCGCTCCGCAAGTTGATACGAGCTCCTTCCAGAGTGCTCTGAACGAAATGCGTGAGCTAGCTCAAAAGGTGGTAACGCAGCCTCAGCAACCAGTTGTCGATATATCGAGCATACAAGAAGCCATTGCTGAGCTCAAATCTTCTGCACAGAAGGAGCCAAAGATGCCAGAGCTGGACATAAGCGAGTTGACGAAAGCTATTGCAGAGATGAAATCGATCGGCCAGCAGCGTGCTGCAGAGCCTCAGCTCGACGTCCAAGCTATGCAAGCGACTCTTGACGAGCTCCGGCGGTTGGCATCTGAGAAGCCGATCATTCCTGAGATCGATCTTTCAGCCATTCAACAAAGCCTAGCCGAGCTTAAGACCCGGGCTCAAGACGCACCAAGAGAACAACCAGGCCATCTGAAGAGTATGCTAGAAGATGTCATTTCCTCGCACCCCAGACTCAGAGGTTCTCGTGTGGAAGCAGAGCATGACGGCACGCAGAAGCTACAGACCAAGGTTGATGATCTCGAAGCTATGCTTAAGGTGGCTGAGAAAAGAGCTGATGGCGAGACTGCACTTAGACGCGAAGCCGAGGAGGAGAACGAGGCTCTACATCGGCACTTTAAAGATGCCCAGGACCAGGCAGCCTTGCACAAGGAGGCCTCGGAAGAAGCACAGAAGAGTCTCGAGACTTTCACGCTTGAAAAACATGAGTATCTTGGCATCAAGAACGAGCTGAAGGATCTTCGCGACAAAAACGAGGCGCTCGAGAAGACTTTGGATGAGTATCGCGAATACAGAGAAGAGATGAGAGAAGAGCTCGAGGCCGAGAGGAGTCGCACCGACAGCCTGGCTCGAGCTCTGCAACACGCACGACAGCAGCATAGTGATCAGTCCGAATCGCGAGATGTCCTCCGGGAGCAGCTTAGCCGCGTCCAAGAGCGTATGACGAAGGTCATGGAAGATGTGCACCACGATGAATCCGAGTTCCGAAAGAGAGAACATGACTTGTTGAGCAAGAACCAGCTCTTGCAAGCTGCACTTGATCACGAGACTAACAGAAGGGCAAGAATGGAGCTTGATGCTGAAAAGCTCACCAAGGAGCACAGAGAAGGCCTGCACTTTAGATCCAAGCACGACGCTGCTCAGGAAGAGGCCTCAAGGTTGGCCGCGATCGTTGAGGCATTGCAGGCGGAGAACAAGAGTCATCAAGATACCGCATACAACGCCCAACGAGAACTCGCTTTCATGAGAGAAAGGCAAGAAGAATATACAGGATCGCGGGTAGGTCGCCTACAAGACGAGCTTGAGCAGGCCAGAAGTTTGCTGCAAAACTTGCAATCTGATTCAGACGCGAGGATAGCGCGCCTCCAGGGTCAACTTGATACTGCATCCCTTGAGTTCCGAGAATCAAAGGCCAGGCACGAACTCAACATGGAGAAGATGTTCGACAACCACAATTCTGCCATCCGCAACGTGAACGAGAGACACGCAGAGGAGCTAGAGCGGCGCCTGGCTATGCATGAGGAGAAGCTTATTAATCTCAGAAACCAACACACCAGAGAGGTGAAAAATGCGCACGAAGACTTAAAGGCGCTCGAGCACAAGTACGACACGAAAATAGAGCTCAGCCAAGATAAGAATAGGCACCTGGAGAGCAAGATCAAGGACCTTGAGCATCTTCTCGACATTACGAAGACCGCAGCACGCGCTGCTGCAGAGTCCGCCATTTCGAAGGGTGCCAACGTGCCCACCCCAGCAAACAGTGTCGCAATTCCACCGCATCGTTCCAATGTCAGTGGTGCAAGAATATCCGTGCAACAAGGATCGGACCTGCCGGAGAAGATCTCTCCACAAGCTTTGCGTGAGACAATCATTGTATTACAAGACCAGTTGCAGAACCGCGAGCAAAAGATTGACACACTTGAGGCCCAGCTTGCAGCGGTTGACAAAGGGGCACCGAACAGAGTCAAGGAGCGTGACACAGAGATAGTCATGCTTCGAGAATTGCTCGATGTTAGAATCGAGGATTTGCAGGAGCTCATTGCTACACTTGAGAAGCCCGACTACAATCGTACGGCTGTCAAAGATGCTACTATCCGCCTCAAGACGCAGATCAAGATGGATCAACAGCTAAGAGAAAGAACTATCAGTGCAGCCAGCTTGGCCAACAATTTGCCCGCTTCGATCACGTCGGGTATCTCGAATCTGACTCAGAGTCCAAGGGCAATGGTGGCGGCGGCTGCATGGGGCAACTGGCGGAAGATTAGAGACTCTGGCGTCGGTAGTGCTGTTAGTGACTTTGCAAACAATATCGGGTCACAAACGCCTACGCGGTCAAGCAGTTCTCCCCACTCACTAGCTGGTATGGTGACGCCACCTGCCGCCGGCAATTCACCCAATGGCAGCTCCCGTTCATCCACTGCCCGGCCTCTTGCTGCTGCGGCTACTGCCCGAAAAGCCGGACCTAGCACTCCTACATCTGGGGCTCGACCGCTTCGATCATTCAGCACACAGCCTCGAACACTTGCGGGCGCTCGGCCGCTAGCACGCCGCGGCACGAATGACTCTATGGAATCTGTCATTCACCGGCCATCTAGCATGAGAGTCGAACCTCCTTCAACACCGCTGATGATGAATGCAGATAGTGATTTCGGTGACGACGTTGATGAGGATGCAAGCCCCCTGGATGGGAAGGACCGTGGCCTTGGCGCCGATGAAATCGAACAGCTCGCCGAATCAGAGCAAAACAATGCGGTGACTTCCAGTCCTCGAACTTCACAGTCCTCGGCGTTTACACCTGTCCAGCCACGTGTTGCGACGTCACCAAGGGCGTCAAGGCTTTCAGACAGCAAGCCTGTCAATCCCGAAGCTTTGAAGGTGTCGGCTGGCGTCTCAGAGGACGACGTGGTTGAGGTCTTCGAGGAAAGTTAATTATCCAGTTCATACTCGAACAATCGGTCAGTGAAGAGCCAGACGAAGTCGAGTGTATTGCATAGCAAGCGAGGTCAGGACATGTCATGTTCATGTTCAACGCAGCAGGCAATCTGATGAACATAATCCATGAGAGATAACAAAAGTCTCCACCATCGTACAGGGCGACGCAGGATCGTCCCACCATCTCTTTTGTCACATCATTGTTGGGTTTGGACATAGCAGATGGATCAGATGGGATCTGGAAGCGCAGGTCATTGTCATTGTCATTTGAAGCGAGGAAGTTACATGTACAGGCTTGACAGAGTGAGCTTGAGCTTGAGCGAGTCGAGCGGTTGAGAACGATACCCCCGCGCTGTTGCTTGTTTGTTAGTTTGATCCGACACGGACCGATGTGCATATACTGTCTGTCGTTCAGCGTACTGTAGATATTTAATATAGCGTGTTCGCCATTGATCGATTGGACCATTGGCATGAAGTTTGGCGAAGAACTTGTTTTATTAGACGTCGTATTGTATTGCTTCGTGACTGGTTGACTGCGTCTGACTACAGTATTGCTCTCCTACTTACTTACGTGTCTAGCGCCTCTCTTCTTGCTAGTGGCTGTCGTGCCAGCCTGGTCTGGTCTGGTTGGGACGCCGCACCGCACCGCACTTCCCTCCCTTCCCATGTCGCTCGCACTCGCCTGTACGCTACCTGACCTAATTGAGTTGGCCGCACTTCCTTTACATGCTACTTAGTCCGTGTGTACATAGCACCTGGCACGACCATACAATCAATCGACTGCGCCTCCTCATTATTATTCTCGCGGGATGGTTCGCACCTTTCGTGGATTAATTAGCAGCCGCCGCGGGCTGGTCATTGGTTCCCTCCTGTTGTCGGTTGCGGTTCACTCTATTCTACTTTGGCGTCTGACCGATTTATCACACGAGGGGTTCCTTCAGTCATAGATAGCATTGAGCGGTCGGGCCTGCCTCGCGTCCGTACCGTGCCGTACCGTAATCGATTGCACTTGATTGACTTGTGTCACCCGTGCGGTGCGGTGAGGCGAGGATCGCACCTGCGTCTCCAAAGCACGACGAAAACGAGCTTTGGTTCGTCCGCCCTACACGTGCTCGAGATATAAGTCGCACCGTGCCTTCGCTCACTTGTGCTTCGCGCCGTGCATACTGTGCTGTACATTCCTTCGGGGTGCTGGTCGTGCTTTCCTCGCCGACGGTCGGGTCTTTCTTCACTTGCTGTGGGTTGTGCCTGTCTCACTGGCGGTTGGGGCTTCCCATTGTGGCTCGCGGCTTCTTCAGTGCGGCTGCGGTGCGGTGCGGTTTCTTCGCTGTAGGTTACATCTTGCTCTACTCGTTGGCCTTGAATGCAACGTTATATTCGTTTCTTACTTGCTGTTGGTCGCGGCTTTCTTCACGCCGGATCGTCATTTCCTCGCCGCAGACCATTCGTGCCTTGGCCAGCGGACCGGGTCGTATCTGCCATGCCACAGTGGTAGAGTCATTGCAACGGCGACTTCGGACGACTTACGCTAACGGTACTGCACAATGATAAAATTGTAGACTTTGAGCTCTAAACGTTGTTTGAATTCTAGAGCAGCCAAAGAGCAGCGACCCGTCTACTGAGGACATTGAGCAAGAACCATGCGTTGTACGAGCACGCCTCGCTCGATCAATGTGGCCGGTACTCGAGCACTTTTTGGCTATAGTTTTCACCGTAGCAGGCCACATGAGTTGAGCGTGGCGTGACGAGGGTATCATTCGGATTCGAGGTTCAGCAAGACATAAGCTCTGGCATTGCCCTTCTCTTTGTCCTAGGAGCCTCCGTGCTAGTGGGGATATCAAGGGAGTCTCTTCCCTTGGCTTCGGGCTACAATCATAAGGTTGTGACGCCAGGATACCACATGTTGCCAATTCTGTGCATCTCAGTAATGAATCTTTTGCTGGTAATCTCAGCGCTCTTCCCAGTAGCATGCATTGTCTGCAGTGGTGTTCTCGTGTCTGGAGTGTAGAAGGGATTCATCAGCAAGGCAATGTAAGCGGATTGTATGGCTTTCCAAGCAGGCTTCAGGTCGGCATCACGAAGACCAAGCACAGGCGGCAGGTTTCGAGCTTGCGAATTCGGCAAGGTCTCAGCTGGGGGGCGACCCATCATATCAATTGCAATGATGAATTTGATTCCAGTATTGGTGAGCCAGCCATAGGTGGCAAGGCGTTCATCGACGGCATGCAGAAGACCCAGGTCCTGGTCTACTGTCTTGTTCTTCAAGCGGATGTCGAAGATGTCTAGGCTCGAGTTGAGCAGGAAGTGCATCTCAAGCCGTTCGGACTCGTGCGGCGGAAAGAGCGAGATGTGCAAGGGGTTGTCATGTTGGCCAATGATGCCTATGCAGGCGATGGCGGGTGTAGAGGCTAGAGCCATCAAAAAGGAAGCAAGCGGGATGTGGAATTGGTGGGAAAGTTCAATGTGGTGGTGAAAGTGAAATCGAGATCGACCAATGAGGCGGGGAAGAATTCGATTATCTGTGGCGCAGGGAAAGTGCAGCGAGCATGTCAGGAATTAGTGCCATCATCGAAGACGTTGTGCATACAAAGGTCAATATCTGGGCTTAACACTTCTACAATTACATTCTATACTCTCCACTCCTCACCCTCCTCATATACGCATTCACGATGATGTCCCTATCGCGACAGTTCGCTCCTCGAGCATTGAGAGGTATGCCAGACCGGACCAGGCCAGGCCAGAGCTATCGCCACCTCCACCACAAGAGAACTAACGAAGCGCAGCAACGACCATGATTCAGCCCTCGTTAATAAGAGCTGTCCCAGCCGCTACGATATCGTCTTCGAGCAAGAAAGGCGCCGCCGAGTCTCACCTTGCCAACACAGCACAAAACGATGGCCAAAGATTACCTGTAACAGGCGGCCTGCGACGAGAAGTGGTGCTCCCGAGTCAAGAGCCAAAGAAAGGCGCCATGCAATACGCCCTCACCACTGTCGACCAGATTGCCAACTGGGCCAGACAGGGTTCGCTATGGCCCATGACCTTCGGTCTCGCCTGCTGCGCCATCGAAATGATGCACTTGTCCACCCCAAGATACGACCAGGACAGGCTCGGTATAATCTTCAGAGCTTCGCCACGACAGAGTGACGTGATGATTGTCGCCGGGACCCTCACCAACAAGATGGCGCCCGCCCTGAGACAGGTCTATGATCAGATGCCCGAGCCGAGATGGGTCGTGTCCATGGGCAGCTGCGCCAACGGTGGAGGATATTACCACTACAGCTACAGTGTGACGAGAGGATGTGACAGGATTGTGCCGGTTGATATCTACGTGCCAGGCTGCCCACCCACAGCTGAGGCTCTGTTGTATGGCATGTTCCAGCTGCAGAAGAAGAGTAAGTCACTAGTTCCAAGTTATCGAGACGACATCGTTGCTGACTTCTCCCAGTGCGACACACAAGGATCTCCAGAATGTGGTACAGAAAGTGATTCACTCGGTTTGCTTCGTGGCGTTCAAGCATGAGATTGGTAGGAGACACGGGCATGCATTTCATGAAACTTCATTATGTACAGACCCCGTCCGAATGAGGACGGATCATTTCCTTCACTAGCAGTTTTCCACCTGGCTCTGTACCCTCGGATCGTGTAGATCTGTAAGAATGACAAGCCCCTAAGAGCAGTGGCTATATCCACAGTATCATTGTCCCAAGGAACTAAGCAGAGTTGTGGCGTGAACAAGTCGAGATGTTGCAAGGCTGAGCAAGGCTTCTCTCACCTGCGCAGGCTCGCCCGAAGGCAAGAGCACCCACTCGTACTCGTACCTATACTTTCCTGTGACACCGTCATCTATCAGCAGACGTTCAAGATGGACGTGTCAGCAGTCTCGCCGCGCACCTTTCAAGTTGCGAGGAGAGCGGCTTCAGGTGCACTGGCGGCCTCCAGGCATGCCCCAAATGCTGGTGGCATCACTCTGCCCATGGCCATCTGGTCCAGGAGACAGTTTTCAACTGGACAAGGACTATCCTTACCACCTCCGTTCACAGGCCTGGGAGGCTCGTCAGGCGGCGCTCATGGATCACCCTCGTATTTCCAGCGAACCCAGCGACTGCCTACCAATACAGGAATCAAGTTTGTGCCACAGCAGCAAGCATGGGTAGTGGAAAGATTTGGTCGCTTCAGCAGAATACTGGAACCTGGTCTGGCCATTCTGATACCAGGTGTCGATGTACGAACTGCTTAGCTCCCTAAGCATGAGAGCTAAAGAGCTAACACATGGCAGCGCATAGCCTACGTCCAGTCCCTCAAAGAGTCTGCCCTCGAGATCCCCTCTCAATCTGCTATAACATCGGACAACGTAACCCTAGAACTCGACGGTGTGCTCTACACCCGTGTCTTCGACGCCTATCGTGCCAGCTACGGCGTTGAAGATGCTGAATACGCAATCTCTCAACTAGCCCAGACCACAATGCGCTCCGAGATCGGTCAACTGTCACTCGACAACGTCCTGAAAGAACGTGCCAACCTCAATGCCGCTATTACACAGGCCATCAACGAGGCCGCGGAGGACTGGGGTATCAAATGCTTGAGATACGAGATACGAGATATCCATGCGCCTGAGGGCGTCGTGCAGGCCATGCATCGCCAGGTCACCGCTGAGAGAAGTAAGAGAGCAGAGATCTTGGAGTCAGAGGGTCAGAGGCAGAGTGCCATCAACATTGCTGAAGGTCGAAAACAGTCCGTCATACTGGCGTCAGAAGCCTTGAAACTGGAGAACATCAACACTGCCACTGGTGAGGCTGAGGCCATTTTGGTCAAGGCCAACGCCACCGCCAAAGGTATCGATGCTGTCTCAGATTCGCTTGCTCGTGGGGACAACAACGCCCACAGTGCAATCAGTTTGAGGGTTGCAGAGAAGTACGTCGAGGCCTTCAGCCAGTTGGCCAAGGAGGGCACCGCAGTTGTCGTACCCGGGAACGTCGGAGATATGGGTGGTATGATAGCCCAAGCCATGGCTGTGTACGGCAAGATTAACGAGACACAACAACGTGCATCATCTCAGCCTACCCACCAGCGCTCCAGTAGTTCGCATCGACCTACAAGACCGAGCGACATCGGCCAGCAGATCATAGAAAAAGCTCAGAGCGGCGAGTCACCAAATCTCGCAGAAACCATGCTGGAGGGGTTCGATAGCACGGCCAAAAGATAGCGAGTGTTTAAAATCAAACCTGTCGACAGCTCGACTCAACTCATTCTTCTGTACCAGGATATCAAATTTGGCAGGGTCAACTTTTATGTTAAGCAAGGCGTGAGCGGGATTGCATCCAAAAGCATGACTTAGCCTGTATTAATAGATTGAGCCACAGTAATGTGCAATAAAGTACAGTCTTCAGGAGCCGCGCCGCACCGCGAAGCAAGCTACCTCCTTCTCATTCATTCATTCATGCCTTGTCCACATCACGTCACGTCATTGCGTGCTAACAACCCTATGCCTACGCCTACCGCGCCAACACGACTACCGACCAATTGGACCACATGCACGAACATCCCATCAGTCGCCAGCCACCAACCAAAATCCCCCACCCCCCACAACATCCACCGTCCTGTCCTGCCCAGCCCCCACTCCCCTGCACCCAAACCCTCAAAACCCCGGTCTCATCAACCACAACCACGCCCCGAACAGCGCCCCCCTTTCCAGCCTTCCTCATCCCCAACTGCCCTACCCGCACCAGCACACCCTGGCTATCACACAGCAATTCAACTCAACTCAACTCGCACCGCAGGTCCTTCTTCCGCGCGAACGCGACGTGTCGTGTCGGTGTCGAGGTCGTAGACCTTGTAGGCGGGTGCGGGTGCAGTGAATTGGAATTGGAACTGGGTGGGCGCGGAAGAGGGAGGTTTGGCTTGCAGTGGGCTGTGCGGCCTGCTTGGGTTGGAGGCGTGGGGGAGGGGAAGAGCGTTAGGCCGGTGGGGACGGTGCTGCTACTGCTGCTGCTGCTGAGGGATTAGGATGTGGATGTGGATGTGGTCTGCGCCAGGAGGGAGGAGACGCAAATGCAGGTGGGTGCCGCTGTGCCGGCGGAGGGAGGGAGGGAGGTCGGGGATGCGTTTGCCGATGCTGGGGGCTAGTGCGCTGGCGGCGGTTCGAACTGGTTGAGTTCTCGGTCGCCAGTGCAGTGTTTGCGTACTCGACTCGACTCCGCCAATCAATTCGGTTTTGGGTGCGTTCTCGAGCTCTTTCTTTTACTGTGGGGAGGCGGTCTTTCTCACTCGCTGCGAGGAACGTTAGTGCGCGCTGTATCATATGTAGCTGGGGTGTCAGGTGTGACAACCTTTTTAGTTGGGTGGCGCTGCTGGTTCGGCGGCCGGGATGGCAGTGGCAGTGGCGGGGGCCGGGGCGGTAGTGGTCGTCCCCATCGCATCAGGTTTGTCTTCGTCTTTGTCGTCGACGACATTCCCTTGAACCGGTGATTGCGTGGCTGTGGCTGGCTTGGCACTGGCGCTGGCGGTATCAGACACAGACACGCCTTTGTCTCCAGCACCATCACTATGTAGCGCTCCCGCCGACGTTTCAGCCGGAACAGTCGTGGTGCTTGGTGCAGTCCCAGCCGTCTCAGGAATCATGCCCGCCTCGCCTGTTTCGACGACGGCTTCTGGTTCTGGTTCATCTCCACCTTGATCTTGAACCGCGGACTGCTTAGCTGCATTGTTGTCGTTGTCTGTTTCGAGGGGTCCAGCGACGGTCTCTTTGACCTTGGATGCTGCGTTTTTGGCCTTAGCGGTGACGCCGCTTTGTCGTTGCTTCTTGGCCTTGGTTGGTGCTTTAATGACTTTGCTCTTGTTGGGTGTCGTTGTCGTTGTTGCTCCTGCTGCTCCGCGACCCTTCTTGGCTGCAGGGGGTGGTGCTGGCGGTTCGTTCCTTGATGGTCGCTTGCGCAGTTCAACCATTTTGGTGTTTGGGTTTCAAGACGACTATGCAGGTACTGTTGCTACTGGCTGCTCTGGTGCTACGGCATACCTCAGTATTAGCGAATGTCTTGCGACAGGGTGGGGGTGACCGAAGTGAGCTATGCTTAGTCAGATCTCAGCCAATGTCGATGTTCGCGAAGTACCAGTCACGGTGACGGCAAGAAGTAATCTTCTCTACGACTAGATCAAACCCGTCGCGATCTTGTATAACGCGAACTGAGGCCGGGCGAGCTCAAGTGAACGTCGAGGTAAAGGAGGTGAAGGTCGGCCAATAAGCTTTAACTCAACCTCCTCACTTTTGACATACGTCAAGTCCAAAACAAGCAGTCCATCCGTCAATTTGCTCGTGAATGCCGTTCCACCTGTGCCTTCGACTAAGACAAATCCAGACAGCGAGGTATCTGCGAATAACATGGATGCTTGCGTTGCTACTATTCCGGGATTTGCGGCGCAAGTTGAAACGCTATTGGCCGAATATCAATGCTTCACATCAAACATCACCAGAATTCACGATCAACCAAGGGCAATAGACCAGGCTTGTTTGGCACATTGATATATTTTCGTAGGTTCGACAAGCTCGGAGCTTCCGGATATCGCTCTTCGAAGCTCACAGCAAGTCGTTTCAACTACTACAGGTTCCTCACTCATCCCCAGAAGCCGCCCCTTCCAATATCCTCCGCCCCGTACCATTCTTTCAACGTATATTCCAGCCTCGGCCTGCTCTGGACTCACTCTAGGAAGCGATACAGGTTTGCCCGAAGTGCTTGTCACACCCAGTGCTTTCGTTCTATTCCGCAAGCAACCCTTCTCGCGTACCATGTAGTAATCGAGGCCACCGGAAACTGAAAATTATGTTTTTGTGCTATAAAATATTGCGAACTTGTGCTGAGAGGTTTGGAGTTTTCGGAGGTGTATGCCCATACTTGAATGTGCGTAACAAACTGAGCTGGAGAGAAGACAGTGCTCTGTGCTCGTGTCAATCTTCCAGTCGTCAATCTATCGTATTCATCGTAGCTTTAGTCTTCAGCCTCTTCGTTTTCAAAATGCTCCTCGAGCTCGCCTAAAAGCATGCTTGCGTCAAGCCGAGCTTGTTGGAGAAGATACTCCGTTGGTTGAGCAGAGGAGTCTGACATTATCAATACGTGCGAAGAGCTTCCGATCCGGATCTGTCCATGTGCCAGAGACAAACCCCGCGCTGGGTCCGCCAGATGATGATATTGTGTCGAAGAAGACATCACGTGTCTTCTCGAAGAAATGAGAACATTTGATGAGCGTAGAGCTCACGTGTTCCGAGTTCACCGATAGTCAGTGTTGCCTGTCATTCTTGTGGTCGATCGAAGCCTATCGTCGAAGACTAGAATTAGTCAGAGTCTTGCTAAACCTCTACGCAATAGCACATGAAGCACAACGCAGAGGAGGGGATTCCTTACTCGGAACCGTGGGGCTGTCAACTCACATCCTATCACTGCCTCCCTGATTGTCGCCAGTATTGCCTCGCTCCATTACCTTACGTCGAGAGCTGTTGACGGCGGCCGGCTTGCCTGCGGCAGAAGTGTGCTGAGGTGTTGGGGCTCCGGTTGCCTGGTTGGATCTTCGTGGTTTGTCATCTTCCTCCTGAGCTCCTTGGTTACCGGCAGCCTGAGCAATAGCCTGGGCATTCTTCTGGTACTTGTAGACAGTCCAGTCAAAAACGTAGTCGTACTGGAACGACTCCCGGACGAAGAGGTCACGGAAGATCTTTCGCAGGTAGGAGTAATCTGGCTTGTCGTCGAATCGAAGAGACCGAGTGTAGTTGAGGTAGATGGCGAACTCATTAGGGAAGCCTCGGCACAAAACTTCGGTAGGAGTGGTCATCTTCTTCTCCATGATTCTGTCGTACTTCTGCTTCTTGGTGGCAGCCTTGAGACCTTGCCAGGGAAGAGATCCCCGACAGAAGTAGAGCATGACATAGCCCAAGGATTCCATGTCATCTCGTCGAGATTGTTCAACACCGAGGTGAGTGTTGATGCTGGCGTATCGCGCTGTGCCGGTCAAGTTCTTGTTCTCTCTGTATGGAATGTGAAAGTGTGTCTTGGGATCTCGGTATTTCTTGGCCAGACCAAAGTCGATGACATTCACCTGGTTGCCTCTCTTGCCAATGCCCATAAGGAAGTTGTCCGGCTTGATATCTCGGTGGATGAATGACTTGGCGTGAATGTACTCAATGCGTGAGATCAACTGATCGGCAAGCAGGAGGACGGTCTTAAGGGAGAATTTTCGGTTGCAGAAGTTGAAAAGGTCCTCGAGGGAGGGACCCAGCAAGTCCAAGACCATGGCATTGTAGTCACATTCTGTTCCAAACCAGCGGACGAAGGGGATTCCGACACCTCCAGCAAGGGACTTGTATACTCGGGCTTCGTATTCGAGTTGAGGATGCTTGGCCTTGACCGACTCAAGCTTGATGGCGATTTCTTCGCCTGATATGATGTTTGTGCCTAGGTAGATATCTCCAAAAGAGCCACTACCAATCTTGCGGCCTATTCGGTATTTGTTACCGACGCGGAGATCCTGCGAATGGTTAGGCGTGCTTCCTTCTTCTACAGTGCCATGTTGTTGACATACCATGGTGGTCATCGTGTCTATAAGGCAGCTACCAAACTGCTTGTGACTGATACTGGGTATTGTAAGGTCCAGATGATTCGAGTTGTGTTGTATCGAGATGGAAGGAAGGAGTAAGATCAGTGGTACGAGTAGGTTGAGGACGGTTTCAGCCTGCTGCCCAACATCAGTCAGACTTTGTATCAATGGTAGACGAAGACTGCAAGTCAACAACGTGCACAAAAAACACTACAAACGACAAGCCTGGCGTCAAAGTACAAGTTCGAGGTAGGTGCTCTGTGTGACTGAAATAGTGCAAGCCGTAGTGTCTTGAGTGGGCTGAGCGAGTGACTGCAGCTGTTGGTTCGGTTCACATACCAAAGGAAACGATCGGTGAAGTGCTGACAAATCCCAGCAATTCACCAGCTTGCAGTCGAGCACGAACACTCGACTTGAACAAGCGTGACAAGCTGTTCCAACGACTGACGTCCGGGGACGTGGAGGGTGTTGAGGTATGAGATAAAGAGGAAGGTATGAGGAGAGGTTGGCTGCAATTACGGTAGTAGGTAAGGAAGCAACAGATTAGGCTAGGTGACAATCGGGCCTGGAAGACGAGCCAGAATGGCACTAGCTGGGGCTCATGCGAAAGGCGAAGCGCAGGTCACAGGCGAGACATCACACTGTCAGGCAAGATCGTCAGAGCCACCGGGTGACACTTGGCGGTCCTGAAGCCTACGAAATTTCACGGCCTGCTGGCATCATAGCCGGCAGAGCGGCTTGGCCGAGACTGCCACCCTGAAGACACCTTGCAGCTCCAACGAATGCTGAAAGCAGTACTAACTCAGCCTTTCTCTCTCTCCATTGCCATATCACTTGCTAAACGCCTTGTGACTATGTTGCAAAACCCAAGCATTCATTTTGATTTGTGCCCGTGCCCTCGAATCGCCAATTTAATGCGCCATCAGTTTTCCTTTGCTTGAAGGCTTGCTACCTCAACCAATCCGTACCGGCTACCCCACTTGTTAGGCGCTTCCTCGGGTCCGCCTTTTCACCAACTTCCCATTTCGATGCCTTACCGCTTCTGAGATGTTGCCTTTCGTGCTTGCCGAAGCAACTTTGTGTCCCATCAAATTTGTGCCTTGCATGCCACGTTACCTTGGGCGAAGGGCCACGCAAGGATGAAACACCCGAATCTTGTGGTGCTACAACGAAACGATGCACATTTCACAGCTGAATGAGCAGCCTGATTTTGGGCAGCAATGTGGTCCTTGGTCTAGTCCTCCCATCAAGTCAGAGCCTCACCGTACTAGGATTGACCATACAACAGATCCAGTGTTCAGCATTAGCGATTTAGAACTCTGGTTGTCCATAGAATGGACTGGCAAGTATCTGCTGGCGACACCTGACCCGACATGGTGAATGGAGGCCTCGTGATCTGGTCATGCACGAGTAGTACTAGAGTCTCAACTACGTAGCTCCTTGCAGAATGCAGGGTGTCTACACCACACTTGTAGGCAATCAATCCGAATGCAGAGGGGTAGCTGACCCGGCATTTGTGTTTGCTCGGGATGACTAACTGAAGCATGTTTACGGCCCTCCAGTGGGCCGAGGACTAGTAGTAACCCATCGTCAGTGGATTCCCATGCTTCGGGCTTCAAATACAAATCCTCACGATTCAAGCCCGAAGATCCGCATCTCTGCGGTCTCCTACTCGCAAGTTAGTACGATGGATGGAACTGTGAAATCTAAGAGACCTTCCCTCCTCACCACCAGAGGTGCTTCGCGAGGATGATTTGATGTTCATGGCACAAGGCCCGTCCCACGGAATTCGAGCAAATGAATCCTCTCACATGCACCCTATAATACGCGGCTGTGCTTGGATGTTCTTCACAGAAATCCTGTGATCTCTCTTCGTACGGTAGGAGTAGTAGTGAATGGTAGTTTCCAACTGTGGCTAGGGAAGTAACTTGGTGAGCCACCGACAGATCGCTGATCGACGCAGGTGAGGTGCTCGCGAGTAGGAAAATGACGACGATTTAAACCTTCTAAGCAAATCGTAGCTACCATGGCGACGATGTCGCACCTTCCTCCATTTAAAAAATTTGTACTTAACTGCTATCGCTCAAAGTTGTCGCTTCGTCCTCCGTAAGTCTCAACTACCATGGCCAATTCAAGCAAGATACCGGACTTGGAGCCATCAGGCACACATCTTATCTACCTCATCTTGTCCTTCTTCCTGATACTGTACGCAATCTTTTCCGAGTTCATAAGGAATAGAATACATCTTTCAGAACCGCCATTAGCCACTCTGACAGGCATCGCATTTGGTCCAGTTGCAGCAGATGTTCTTGGTGGGGTGAAATGGAACCTACAAGACAACATCACACAAGAATTGGCTAGGGTCATTACCTGCGTTCAGGTCTTCGCCGTGGGACTTGATTTGCCTAGCAAGTACATCAAGAGACACTGGAGAGGAATCGCGCTACTACTGGGCCCCAACATGATCTATGGATGGCTCGCGTCAACGGTGATCCTTAAGCTTATCCTCGGGCTCAAATGGAGTACTGCCTTCATCATTGCTGCGACGCTTACACCTACGGACCCTGTCCTCTCAGCCAGCGTGTTGGGCGAAGCAAAATTTTCAACTCGTGTACCCAGACGTATCCGACGTATTCTAGCAGCTGAATCTGGATGTAACGACGGTACAGCTTTCCCATTTGTGTATGCTGCTGTGCTTGCGGTGACACAAACAAGCACAGCAGACTGGGCAAAAGAGTTCTTTCTCGACGTTATTTTATGGCAGTGCGCCCTAGGCATCGTGATTGGAATGGTAATAGGAGTTGTTGCTGCCAAGGTACTGCGCTTCAGCGACGAAAGAGGATACACCCAAGAGTCGACTCTTTTCGTCTTCTACTTCTTGCTTGCCATTTTCTGCGTCGGAGTTGGCAGCACCCTTGGTTTGGATGACTTCCTGGTTGCATTTACGGCAGGAACGGCATTCAGCTGGGATGGTTGGTTCAACCAAAAAACGCACCAGATGAAATTACCAAGCATTATTGACTTGCTACTGAACTCGACAATGTTCGTCTATTTTGGAACCATTATTCCTTGGGGAAAATTTACTGGCCAGCTCGTTGCATGGAAGCTGCTTGCTTGCACGGTGTTGATCCTGCTTCTTCGACGTATACCATCCATCTTAGCTATCAAGCGATGGTTTCCTGAAGCCCGCACTTGGAGTGAAGCAATCTTTGCAGGCCACTTCGGGCCCATGGGTGTCGGTGCAATGTTCTTGGCCATGGAAGCACGCGGAAGGCTCGAAACAGGTTCTGCGACTCCTGAGCCACATCCACCATCATCAGGTCCACACCAAGAAGCCATACAACACATATGGCCCGTGGTCAGCTTCATTGTGCTAGGATCAATTATGGTTCATGGTCTCTCAGCTGTCCTGATGAGTCTCTACGGTCACCTCACAAGGCACCCAAAACATAGATCATCATTCATAGGAGGGGAACAGGAGGGATTGACTGGAATGATAGCCGAAGACGGGGATAATGGGAGTGCGCTGGACGAAGATGAAGATGTTTTCGAGCATAGCTCTTCTTCTGGTGACGAGCAGCAAGGCGATGGCGCAATTCGTGTCAGGTAGTGATGGCGGGCTAGCTAGGGCTCCGATCATCTCGATTGAGGTTGAAGGAGTAGCCATCTCGATCCCGTTCGGTCTACTTCATTGTAGTTCGAGCTCAAAACGATATGCTTGGATTCTGTCCAGCATTTTTATCTTGGTGCTTTTGCTCCTGCCGAGCAGCCGCAGTCCCCTGTGCTTACGTGCTCCGCACTGCTCAGCACTACGAACTGCGAAATCCGAGCGCCAAGTGGCAACCCGTCCCAAAAGATCTACCGGTATTTCGGAGTGCCTTAAGGTGGCCTCCAACAATATTGTATCACTTGGAAGCTAAGCCCGGGGTCGGAACCCTCGTGTAACCTACCTATATACAATAGAGTCCTCTTGTGGGAGAGCCCTAGAGCCGTGATGGCGTCGCTTTCAAGCCCTGCACTTCAGCTACAGAACTCCATACCTGCATCCCTTTCTCCCACAACTTGTCCTCAACCACCTCATGTGTCACGCCTCTCTCGTCTAGGTATCTCCCTATCTTCTTCGCGCCGTCTTCTCCCTTTCCGACACCACTCACCCACGGCTTCCCTTCTAAGAACTCTCCGAAAGGCTTCAAGAAGTCCAAGGTCTTCTTCTTATCCTCCTCATCAAAACCAGCCCTAAAGCCACTCATCCACCAGATTGGCGTATCTCCGGCATGGCACACGCCTACTTCAGGGTTGATATGCTTGTCCAACGCCTTCGCTCGCCAGGCAATCCTATACCTCATTACTTCAGGCACTTGCGCCGCACCACCCGGTGGAGCAACAAGACACTTCGTCAGTCCTCTTTCGGATGCGTGCACTTGCATATCTGCAACGATCCTCGCGAAGACATCTCTGTATCTCTCTTTGACTTGCTCGCTATTTGCGTCCTCTTTATGCTCGTCTGGTATGTCATAGACGTCCGTCAGTGTCATCAGCCTATCGACCACATGTTTCGGGTAGTAGTTGCCCATCTGCACAAGCATGTCCTCACGGTTGCTAGGCGGATTAACGAGCTTGTACAGTAACGCTTCATCGCTGACCTCACCAAGTATCAGTCGGACGCCATGCTCGGCAAGCAAGGCCGAGAAACTTCCGTCGTGCAGAGTCTGAAGAAAGTTGCTGGATAGGAAATCGTTATCCGTGCTCGTGCGGAAAGTGTGCATCTTCAACTTCGAGATCGCCTCGACTAGCTTCTCTGCGGGGACATTTCGAAGTGCCTCCAGTTTCTGGCTAGGGTCATCACCTGCCTTGCCTGCGCCAGTAACATCACATAGCTCCTGCCATTGGTTCGTCAAGGTCTGCGACGTCGTTGCATTAGGCTGAATAGCCATGGCATTCGACCAGAGATAGACCTGTTTGATCAGTCTCTTCTCCTGCGGCAGATACGTATCATAGTACAGCTGTAAGAACGCCGAATGTGCCCCGGCTGATAGTCCACCCACAGAGACCAGGTTCGAATTCCCTCCAAAGAGGTGAATGTTCCCATGGACCCATTCAAGGGCAGCTCGCTGGTCCCACAAGCCATAGTTTGCCGGTACAGGATCGCCTTTCTCGGCGTCCTTCAGCTCCTGACCAGCCAAGAAGCCGAAAAGGTTCAACCGGTATGTTGGCACAACAATAATTCGTTGTGTTGAGTGAGCAAGGAGATCAAATGGGTCATGGTCGTTCGACTGGTTGGCATTACCGACTTGCAGCCACCCGCCGTGGATGTGGAATTGTACTGGCCAGCCGTCTGCTGGTGGCGTACCGGCAGGAACCCACACGTTCAGGTACAAGCAGTCTTCGGATTGAGCGTTCTCAATTGCAGCTGCGTTGTTTGGGTCGTCGTACTGGGCGGCTCCATGGTTGTATAGTGGCTGGGGACAAATGGGTCCGAACTCAGTGTAGTCACCTGGCTCACTGGACGAAGTTGAGAAGGACCAGTCCCGAGGTAGAGGCTGGGGTCGTCGCCAGCGTAGGCTTCCTGTTGGTGGATGTGCATATGGGATCTTAGTGTACCTGTACAGCACTGCGTTGCTGTTGAGGTCCTTCTGTACGACGCCTTTGAGCTTTCCTCTTTTGGTTTCGAGGACGTACGGACTCGTCTTTGACTGTGTGGCGCCCATGTTGCAATAGTACCTGTAACGACTCCCAGAAGTGCTATGGCTGAGTTAACGCTTTCCCTAGCTTATTTCACACACGAGCAATGTAAGTGAGCAGCTATGTGTTCCTGCAAGTCTCTTGAGACGCTCAGATCCGCTACCGCGGCTCTTTGGGCTTGTGCAAGGTGCGAATGATTCTAAGCTCAATGCACGTAAGGGCTGTCAACTGCTTGCACCTCCCGCTTTGGTGTTACGCACGATGATCGCGACGTGGGGAACCCTTCGGTGCCAGTTTTATATCCGAGGCTCTTTGGGGATAAATGGGGAGACTATCGACATACGGACTGAGTGCCGTTGAGGCACTCAATTATAATTGCTGGGGGGGGGGGCAATATGTAGACCTTCTGGCTTGAGTTCGCCGACCAAATTACGCATTCGTTCTACAAGACCAGCTTGAAATGGCTAGAGTATCTCATCGAGTACGACCACCGGAAACGCTTCCTGCGACTCACGGCTTTATGGTCCATCCTGGCTACCCGTACTTCCTCCATCTAAGTTGCAGCACTAGCGGTGTCTATATATCGACATTCTGGGTTTTCTGGTTTGGCTCAGACAGGACGTCTGCTCCTGCCCTTGTCAGACTTGTCTTGAAAGCTGCACGAACCAACTATACCAGAAAGGCCTACGCCAAGTATTAACTCCTGCCAGTCACATAGCCTCTCGAGGTGTTGATTCGATGCCTTGGCCGTAATGACATTGTTGACTATATCCACTCCCATGAGGTCGAGCAATCCACCGGGCCTTGAGTGTGGATGCTCCTTATCCAACACCCTCGCTCACCCTCATGGCTTTCTATGTCATTTGCCAGCCTTCCGGATAACTATGATAGACTCGAACGAGTATTATACCAGATGAGAAACATAGACCTCGAAGACTTTGTGCTCAAGGTTAATGCTCGCCGCGAAGTAGCTTGCACCTTGGGTATGGAAGACAGACCATCCTTGGCTACATTTGCTGGCGCCCGCGTATTGAAGAAACAAACGAAGTCCGAAGGCGCCGATCCCCAATGTAACGGCGTGCGCTGTTCACTGTGCTTCTTACATATCTTGCCATTCGCGTATCGAGGGAGGCAAAGCCGCTTGACAGTATCTCTGCGTGCTTGAAGGTCGCCAACGGGAAATCTGGGGCCAGGTCGAAGATTGGAGGAAGGCGCTCAATCGCCCTAAGACACCTTGGTGATGACGATGATATCCTGGATATTTGATGGAATGCGTAGTACTCTGCGGTTTTGCCACGTGTGGCAGCGTCGTCGGACTTCGCCTTGCTTGAGTCGCCGCACTGATCAAAGGACTGCTTGTCAGATGTGAATCGCTTTTGACGCAGCTAACAAGCACGCAGCTCATCCTTGATGCTATGTTGGGAATTGTGGAAGTCATTGAGACCCCTCCTTCAGACTAAAATTTGCTCCCGAACGTCAGTGAGGAGGCTCTCACTCAGCCTCCAAGCTTTTCGTTGCGGCAGTAACACGAAGCGGCGATTTGCACATCTGCAGTAGCCATCGCCATCTTCAGCTGCTTGCCAATAATTGCCGCTTCTTCTTCTCTACCCAGCCGCTTCAAACATTCGTGGTAGCCATGCAGAGCCCAGACATTGTTCGGGTGTTGCAACGGGCGTGGCAGGGTGTCATCGAGTCCTAGATCAGCCGCATAGACCTTTGCAGCCTCTTTGACATTGTTCTGTTCAAGCAACAAAGCACCGTAGGCGTGGCGTGTGGGCTGCAACCAGCCCCATGGTTCGTCGTAAGGAAGTGAATCGTCCAAGTGCACAGCTTTCCGCAGGTGCTCGAAAGCAACTTCGTAGTTGCGCTTTCGGTACTCTAGTTCGCCATCGAGCATAGCATTAGCGATTGCAAGGATGTCGTGAGAGGTGTTGTTGAACACTGTCCTCGAAGGTTTGACCCTGGGTACTGCTGCCCGGAACTTCTGTCGAGCTTTCTCGGCCTCTTCGACACGTCCTGTCGCTGACAAAGCCACACCCTTGGCATATAATATCATTGCTGTTGTGTAGCAGTACAGCTCCTGATCAGCTGGAAGCTGTAAGTTGAAGATTTCTTGCCACTTCCCAAAGCGAACGAGAGCATGGACACCCATGCCAGCGAAGCCTTCAAGCCAGTCAGCCATCGGAGGTGATTCGACGCGAAGTAATTCCTCGGGAACTGCTGCGGCGAGCTCTGACGCTGTCTGCAAAGCAATCTCCGACTGGCCAGCAAACATTGCACCGTACAGCTTGAAGTGGTAGTTGTGGCAACGATAGAGTGTGTAGAAGTTGACAGCGCCGGCCTGAGATACATACTTCTCGTCGGCACGGATAGCATCAGAGTTAGAAGCGACTGCCCGTCGCCAGTCGCCACATAGCACATCAAGATGAGTAGGCATGTGCTCCAAATGACCTGCATCTGGTACTAGGCCACGCAGGCGGTCGCCAATGGGCAACGCAATCTCTGGTGTCGGTGACATCTCCATCAGATGGATGTAGAGGTGGAGGAGGCCTGGATGTTGGAGTCCGCCGGGTTGTCGGAACGCCTTCTCGAGGATGTGTTTTGTTTCGTAGGTTTTCGCCTCGGGGTTAGCCTTCCCACTATGGATGTCCCACATATTCCAGGGTGTCAGATTCATCAAACTGTCAGCATACAGGCAGGCAACATCGAGGTCAGCTCCGGATCGTGCATAGACTGCCTGCATGGCGTCACTGTAGAGCTTATTCCACTTCTTCGGATCCTCAACGGCACTGTCTTTCAGGTAACGGAATTGAATCGCTTCGGTAAGACCCCTTTCCAATACACTGCCATTCAGAGCGGCTAGCTCTTTGGCTTTTGCGGCAGCATCGTGAGTCCGCCGAAGGGTCTTCTCGAGGTCCACTTTGTCATAAACCTCCCACGGCTTGTTGTAATTTGGTCCAAGGGCGTAAGCTAGGCCCCAGTAAGCCATTGCACACTGTCCGTCATATGATATGGCCTTTTCGAAGCATTCCGCTGCGGCTTGATGGTTGAAGCCATAACTCCAGATCAAGCCTCGATCAAACCAGATTTGTGCCTTCTCGCTAGGCGTGGATATTGGTCTGTGATATGTGCCTAGGTCATAGTAGTCAGCGTCAAGTGCGTCAGCACCAAAGAGTTGCATATTTGGATCTTGATTGACGGTGATCTCGAGAGAGGGACCGTGGCTCAAGCCGACGGTACCAAAAAATACTCATATTTGATACTGGGTAGATCTTTTAGACCGGGATATGAATGTCAGCGTTCGGCGGTTGCCACTTGGCGCCCGGAACCTCGCAGGTGGCGAACAATGTGGAGCACGAAAACACAAGGACCTGTGCCAGCCAGATCTCCGTCCGGAAACTCAAGCTTGCCGATCGGTTATAGTGCGCTGAAAGAACGTGTAAAACCAGCAGCTTTTCCGTAGGATAACTCAACCGTTACTGGTATGTACGTGATCGCGATGTTAGTAGGATAATGAGTATAATAGTTGTTTGAAGTATCAATGATTATACGTTGATAAACGACAAGAATAGTGTTGAATTAGGGGTTAATGGTGGAAGGGTGCAGCTGCGGCAACGTTGAGTTTCCGGAGGGAGCCAGATGTGCTTGGCCGCCAGTTGATGCCTGGCACAAGGGCGGGTAGCTTAGCCAAAGGCTGCCTGGAAGATTAGGTAGTCTGTCATACCGTGTGATTTCACATGCGCTCTGTGAACGCGTCGCTGGAAGAGCATATCGTTGCGCGCGACTCTACACCCCTTCCGTGGTCGATGCAGCTCTGCCAGTCATTGAGAAGACCTGTTCGATCGAGCAAACAACGTGCGTGCCTCGACATGCGTGAGCCCTTCGTAATCAGACTGCAGAGATGCGTATAGTCAAGCCAGTATGGCTCGCCCATCCAGGCGAGAAGAAAGACCACGAGATATACAGCTGCCATATCTCCCCTGACGGCGAGCGCTTGGTCACAGGCGCAGGTGACGGCTATGTGCGAATATGGTCAACCGAGGCTATCTACAATGCGACAGATGCAACCTACGACAAGCCAAAGCAGCTGGCGTCGATGAGCTACCATTCCGGCACAATACATACGGTACGCTTCTCACCTGGTGGGAAATTCCTGGCATCTGGTGCAGACGACCGCATAGTATGCATCTACAACCACGATCCTACACCTCCACCACAAGCCACGTTTGGCTCAAGTGAATCCCCTCCCGTCGAGAATTGGCGGCTGTTTCGGAGGTTGATTGGGCATGAAAACGACGTACAAGACTTGGGCTGGTCATACGATGGCACGATATTGGTGTCTGTGGGACTGGACTCGAAAGTGGTGGTGTGGTCGGGGTTCACATTCGAGAAGCTGAAGACGCTCACGTCGCATTTGAGTCATGTGAAGGGGATCACGTTTGATCCTGCCAACAAATACTTTGCAACCGCCAGCGATGATCGGTCAATTAAGATATTCAGATTCACTTCCCCAGGTCAAAATACTACTGCTACGGACTCGGTCAATAATTTCATGCTCGAGACCACTATCGTCCAGCCCTTTGTCAGCTCTCCCCTTACCACATACTTCAGACGCTGTTCTTGGGGACCCGATGGTGCTCACATCGCTGCTGCGAATGCTGTGAATGGTCCTGTGAGTGCGATTGCTATCATCGAGCGTGGCACATGGGCCGGAGAGACAACCCTCATTGGCCATGAGGCACCTGTCGAAGTATGTGCATTCTCTCCTAGACTCTACAGCCAACTCAAGCCAGGTCAGTCACCACCTGCCGGACATCCTGATCAGCACACCACAGTTATCGCATGCGGAGGTGCTGATAAGAGCTTGAGTATTTGGACCACTAGCAGCCCCAGACCTTTGGTGGTCGCTGCCGATGCTGTCAATAAGTCGATTACAGACATCGCCTGGAACCCTAGTGGGGACGCCGTATTTGTGAGCTCGGCAGACGGCACTATTGTTGTGGTGGGATTCGAACCAGGAGAGCTAGGCTACGCCAAGGATGTTACTGAAAATGACCGGTCCCTTAGTAAGTTCGGGACGTCAAGGAAGGGTATGGGCTTTCCGGAAACCACCGATGCTTTACTGCTGGAAGAGATGAGTAAGGCAGGCGAACAGAAACAGCTGGAAGGCCGAATGGGCGCATTGATGGGAGACTCTTCGCAGCCTGCTACGAATGGCGTCCCGGCCACAATCAATGGCACGAGCACCGAGAAGCAGGTCAATGGCGTAGCTACGCCGAAAGCAGATGCTACAGACAAGAACGACAAGGACCAGGAGAAGCTGGAAAGGCTGAAAAACCGGGTTGAGATCACCAAAGATGGTAAAAAGAGAATAAAACCGCTGCTTATATCATCTTCAGGCGGAGCAGAGTCTTCATTGCCTCAAACACGACTGGTCAATGCAAGCGCAGCAGGCGTCGCCGCAGATGAGGCACCAAAGTCGATCCTAGACCTATCCAAACCATTTGACGGACTGCCGAAGGGTGGGATACAGGCTTTGCTCTTAGGTACGAAGCGCAAATTTGCAGAGATGGAAGGTGAAGAGGAGGGTTATACTCAGAAAGTTATCGACGCGGCAAGCCAGAATGGACGCGTGCCAATCGTAGAGCACGCGGCGGATGGGCTTGTGCCAGCTGCAACACGGCCAGCCAAAACAGGACAAGAGCCAACACCAGAGTGGATACGGCCAGCTGTATTGAATCCTGCGTTGACAACAAGCCAGGTAAGACTTTCAGTACCGAAGATACGAACGCATGTCGTGGCGGGCTACGATCATTCTGGCAAACCGACGGACGTCAGCAGCGAACCTCTGCGAAATAGAGCAGATTACGTCTTCGAAGCACGGAATGCGCCTGCTGCGTCATTGACAGGACGAGCGCAGGATCGAGAGCCATGTCGTATCACGCTTACAAGGAAGAATCAACCTATGTGGCAGGATTTTCTGCCCCGGAATGTACTATTAATCACGGGTAATGAAGATTTCTGGGCCGCGGCAGATGAGACGGGGTCAATATTCCTATGGACCCCGTTCGGCAGGAGGCTCAACAGTGCGATCGTGATGGAGGCACAGCCCGTCGTCCTGGAGTGCTACGACTCGTGGCTATTATGCATCAACTCTGTTGGCATGTGCTATGTGTGGAACGTCAAAACTTTGACCTCACCTCATCCTCCGGTCTCGGTCGCGCCGGTACTCGATGCAGCGGTTTACTCCTTAGCTGCACATCCGACTGGAGCGCCAGCTATCACGAATGCCCGGCTTAACTCTGAAGGTCGAATCATCATTACCTTGTCAAATGGAGAAGGATATGCGTATGCGCCACAGATGTATTGCTGGCAAAGACTATCAGAGGTGTGGTGGGCTGTTGGCAGCCAATACTGGAATACTACAGATTCGGGTGTGTTGGATGTCATGTCATCGAAGAAGAAAGATGGCGAGAAGGTCAACCCTGCTGCTGGTGTATTGCCCTGGATGGAGAGGCGTACGACCACGGAGACACTATTGCGAGGCAGAGCTTATTTCTTGCAGCGGCTGATTAAGGTCCTGTTGTCCAGAGAGGGATATGAGAGCTTTGAGTCGAGTGTGTCCATTGCCCATCTCGAGAACAGGATTGCTGGTGCCTTGATGCTTGGCTCAAAGGACGAGTTTAAGCTGTATTTATTGATGTATGCTAAGCGGCTCGGAGCTGAAGGCTTGAGGCTAAAAGCTGAAGAGCTGTTGAGAACGTTGGTTGGGGGCATTGTTGACACCGATGATCCTTCAGCGCAGTCGCTCGCCGCGAAGAAGAATGTGATTGAAGGAAGGAATTGGGATGATGAGTCTGGACTTGTTTGCGGTTGGGACAGGAAAGAGCTGTTGAAAGATGTGGTCATGCTGCTAGGGAAGCATCGCGACATGCAACGGGTCACTGTGCCATACGCGCGATATCTCGGTGTATTGGACAAAGAAACGCTTAATGGGGGAAGCAACGATGCCGATGCCATGGCAGCATGACCAGCTAAGCATAATGATTTGCTATGACGCCTTCGAATTTTTGACATCTGCCATATACTTCAACTCAGGCCTCTGGTGGAGCATACGCGATGAGCGCGTGAGGTCTAGCTAGCATTGACTGGGACATTCTAGTTATGGGTCACATTACGAGCATTTCACTCTACAGCTCTAGTATGTTCATTTGAGCAGGCGTCCTCCAGATCTAAGGAAAATCCACAACCACTCGTTGACCTCAAAATTTCTGGCTCATGGACGCCTTTCACTTCGAAGTTTAGCGCTGATTCAACTTCACAGATGGATAAACACAACCTAACAATTGCGTCTAAACTCAGTGCTGGCGCTCACCCCGGCCAAGGTATGGAACTTTTCGATTTCAAGGCCGCCTCAAGTGAACCACCTCGGGAAGGGAAATGGCGACAGCTCGAATGCAACCAGAGCATCAGAGCGACCTTCACCGATCAAGCAAGCCTACGTCTGCCGTCCAAGTACACACGCTGCAGCTCTGTTCTGCGATGGACGTTGATCGCGCTCTGTCTCTTACTTTCGGCTTATCTGCTGCATACGATCACGGCGCCCCTCAAGATCATATCTGTCCACCATGATGCAGCAACTCTGCCCGTGCTCCGGCCCGCACTTGCTGTCAACACGCAGAAAACGAAACATGACCCAGAAAAATGGCTGCGCGACCACTCCGATTTGAACCACTACGAAACCGGCGAAGAGTGGTTCAACGACCGACCAAAGGCAGCAATCATTAGCCTCGTCAGGAACGAAGAATTAGAAGGCATTCTCCAGAGCATGAGACAACTCGAATGGCACTGGAACAGACGTTACAACTACCCATGGATGTTCTTTAGTGAGCAACCCTTTACAGAAGAGTTCAAGGTATATATCCCACACCCACTCGCTTCTTACCGTACCGCATCGCACCGTCCTGCACCATCTCTACACACGCGTAGCGTAGCATAGCATAGCTAACACCCACGCAGGCCGCAACCACCAACGCAACCAACGCCCAAACCTCCTATCACCTCATACCAAAGAACCACTGGAAGCCCCCACCCGACATCGACGTGTCTCGCTTCCACGCCTCCCTCTCCTACCTCGGCACCCTAGGCGTAGGCAAAGGCTACCTCCTCTCCTACCGCAACATGTGCCGCTGGAACAGCGGCTTCTTCTACCAACACCCCGCCCTCGCCCCCTACGACTACTACTGGCGCGTCGAGCCCGACGTGCACTTCTTCTGCGCCATCCCCTACGACCCCTTCCGCTTCCTCCGCGACAACAACATCGCCTACGGCTTCAACATGAACATCCTCGACGACGCACGCAGCTTCGCCAGCCTCTGGAAACGCACACGCGAGTTCATGGCGCAGCGGCCGGACCTGGTCCACCCGGACGCGGATCTCAGCTGGCTGGTGGACGAAACGGGCAACGGCGGCGAATACAACAACTGCCAGTTCTTCTCGAACTTCGAGATCGGAGACCTGAATTTCTTCCGCGCCGAGGCGAATTCCGCGTACTTCAGGTACCTCGACGGCGCGGACGTGGGTGGGTTCTACTACGAGCGCTTCGGCGATGCGCCGGTCCACACGCTGTCTGTCGCGCTGTTCGCGGGCGGCAAGGACAAGATGTGGTATTTTCGCGATATTGGGTATCAGCATGATATTGCGCGGCATTGTCCGCGGCCGGAGGTGAGGAGGGGGATGTGTGATTGTGAGGTGACGGGGTTGGATGAGAATTTCTACAAGTTGGTGCCGATGGAGAGTCCGCAGAGGAAGCCGGGGGATAGTTGTTTGAGGTTGTGGCTTGGGGGGAGTTGGTTGGAGAGGAGGGAGGGGTATGATGCGGAAGTTGAACGGGCGTTGGGAGGGGACGGGTTGGGTGGGTACGTTAGGAGGGAGTTTGAGTGAAGGGGGGCGGAGTCAGGGTGAGGGTGGGAGTGAGTGTCGGATTCGATGGTTGAGAGTCCAGAGGTGCCCTGGGGGACTCGACCCGACTGGCTTCACTGTTAGAGAATGAGGACATGGGATCCGTGCTTTCGAGGCACGAGAGTCAATGAGTCAATGAGCTGAGTAGCTGGTGTGAAGAAGTAAGCGATTTCGGAAATATTTTGTCATTTCGAGGTATCACACCGAGCAAGCCGCTGCGCCTGCTGTGTCTACGACGAAGGGCGTAGCCTTCGAGTGAGCAGTACTCTGCATCTTCGTACTCCGCATCAAGCTCACATTCAGGCTCAGGCTTGATCTGCATTCTGCACTTTCTTGGTTCATGCACACAGCCATCCTGACTGCCCCCTCAAACAAGTCAAGGTGCTGTACTCTTCTCCGTACCGTAGCAACCACTCAGAAGTGATTGAAGAGGTGTATATCTTGTCATTGTATCTCGCTCCACCCAACAAACATTCACACGCGAAAAGAAAACTAGTAACCGTGACCCAGCTCGGCAAGAGCCTTCTTGGTGTCGTCCGATGCGCCAGTCTTCTTGGCCTCGGCGAGCTGTCTTCGCTGGGCCTTCTTTCGCTCGTAGTATGCGGAGCCCTTGGCTTTTCTTCGTTCCTCGAGTCTGTAGTTCTGTCAGTCACCAGCTCCTCTTCCTGCAAGTTCTCAAGCAATTTTGCATACCTTGCAACAACGTCCTGGTACTTCCAGCCGACCTCGTGAGACAAACGACCGACGGTGCAGAACTTTCGGCCAGGCTTCAATCGCAGGATCCGCAGTGCTTGTGGGACAACCATTCTCTGCTTCTTGTCATATGGTGGTGGGACACCTTCGAAAACCTTCAGTCTCTCCATGGCAGCGGCACCTCTAGCGGTTTTGTGCGGGATCATGCCTCGGACGGCCTTGTAGAAAATTCGGGATGGGGCTCGGAAGTGGAATGGACCGCCTCGAGTCGGATTGTATCGAGTGATCTTTCGTAGGTAGGCATGGTACTTCACTGTGTGACGGTTCTGTTAGCCTCTGCCCTGCTCGTCATGTTTTCCATCTGCTCGTCATGTTTTCCATCTCTCGCTCCCGCTCCTGCTCTGCTCCTGCGCCTGCTCAAGGTCTTGCCTGGTGATAGGTGGACATACGCTTAGCTCTGAAGAACTCGCCGGAGATGTTGAGGGCTTCACATCGGACGACGACAATCTTTTGACCGTTGAGAAGCTGCTTTGCGACAGTGCTGGCCAGACGACCGAGCAAGTGACCCTTGCCGTCAATGACAACCTGGAAACTGTTAGTCCTCCACTGTTACAGAATGCGCGCCATGTATGCGATCGGATCTGAACGTACGACTGGCTCGAAGGTCGACATCTTGCCTACGCTTCAACAAAAGGCGTGTTAGGTCAAGAGAAGTGGTGTGGTTGTAGTTGACAATAACTTGCAAGACGTCGAACTTGTGATTCAGTTCGTCCAGCCAAATTCCGACGCACCCAAGTTTCGCCAAGCAAATTCGTTGTGTGCTTTCCTCCTCCGAAGACGCTAGTTATGCAAAGATTCCTGCCTTAGGCATTAACACACTTCGCATATGAGCAGCACGTAGAACTTTTCGGCATGATCAGTACAGCTATGGAAGACACAAGATGCTAACGGAGAGCTTCATAGCAGCCACTGAGACGGTCAACCCGCCGGCTGCTCATTTAAGCTCAAATTTGAAGGATGTAGGCATCTTCTTGCACGAATTTCAGCCCCAGTGCGCCATTCGACACGGCTTCAAGAAAAGTTCGGTCGCGAAGAACTGTCTCGCCTTCAGCAGCAGCCATGTCTTCGCAGCGCAAGCGGGCAAGGCGGTTATCAATGTCTACAGCAGGGAAAAGGGCAACCAAGAAGCAACAGTGCCATTTCCGCAGAAGGTCTCGAGCTTGGTTTATGCTGAGAAAGCTGCCATCCTTATCCTTGGCACGCAAGATGGAAAATTGATGCTATGGGAAGTAGCGACAGGTCGTGTCAGCACATCATCCGCATCTCATATCGAGCCAGTCACCAATCTGGTTGTCTCTCCAGATGGCGAATATATCCTTTCCGCCTCTGCTGACTCTAGCGTCCATGTGTGGTCGATTCACAATCTTGTTTCGATAGAAAGAGCCCAGAATGGCTTTAATAACGCTAGAAACAAGAATGAACCGATCGCAACATTCTCTCAGCATAGATCCGCTGTCACGGCACTCGCTACGGGACATTCCCAGCATGCTACTACCAACTTTGTTATCTCAGTATCAGAAGATAAGACATGCTACATTTGGAACCTCGAGACACTGCAAGTGTTACGTACCATTCTCTTGTTTCAGACAGCTCAATGTGCAGTTGTCGATCCTGCTGACAGAGCAGTATACTTTGGCTCGCGCGATGGCAGCATCCAGACATTGAATGTGCTGGAGCAGCAAAGCACTTCCCAGTCGTCTATCCTAGATAACTCCTCGAGAGTCGCTACGACAGCAGTACAGCTCAGGCCGACAGCGGTATGGGTACCGTCAGCACTCTCTGGTCCAGATGCGGCGCAATGCATCACACTCAGCTACGACGGCACTGCCTTGCTCACAGGCCACTTCTCAGGCAGAATAATACAGTGGGAAGTGGCAAAGCATCGAATGACCTCGATCGTATCGAGCCTGACAGGACAGTCGGTGACAAACCTTCAAATGCTGCGGCCTGCTGGCTCTCAGCAGCCGCGCGAACCGCACACGTACAAGATCACGACAGTCGTCAAGCCACGACCCGATCTTGCAGACGCCTCGAGTTCGTCATCGTCCAGTGCGATACCTGCAGATTATCTGTTCCATGCACAAGTCATGCAGCAAGGTCAGAGCAGACTCTCTGAGACGGACATCGAGGCCGCATTTCGATCGCCTACCATCCCTACATCGCTTCTTGATGCAGCAGTGCAATCGTTGATTCAGAGCAAGGTCGCTAGCAGGCAAAGTAGCAAAGCCCAGGCTAACGGTCCGAATACGAACGCAGATCTGTACCAAACTGACCAGATGCAAGAAGAGCTAGTTAAGCTCAGGGCGCAGGTCGCGAGTCATCAAAAGCTGGATCAGGACCGTGTCGATAGGCATATGGCTCGCATGCAAAGACGGGAAGCAGTTGGTCTTCAAAAACGAGAAGCATTCTTTGCCGCGAAAAAGGCAGGTAGGAATGGTGACGAAGCAATGAAATCGTTCATGCAGCAGGAGAAGGACATTGACAGAGAAAGCGACGAGGAAGCCGTTGCAGGGAGCAATGGAGATGTCGAGATGAAAGGATGAGAAGGACCATGAGGGAGGCTCTACGGATGAGCTCCACAGAGGTTGTCATGATGATCGCCCAAGCCCTTATGCAGCTCTGGCGACGATGCTGTTTCTCCTATCAGGAGGGGGCGCGAACGATTTGTGCCTCAGGCGATCACGCCATCGGCCAAAAACCGCCGCTTCCAAAAAATGCGGCACCTGGACCATTCGGCTTAGAAATTCAGCCCCACTAATTCTGACCCAAGGAACATCTCGAACAATGAAGCAAGGTTCCGAAACAACAGCGGCGCCCCCTAAGTCTCACAACATCACCGTCTATATTTACACGCTTCTGCACACTCACCAAGAATCAATCCTGACATCACCCACATAAAGCATTGCGAACTTCCGCGTAGCCTCTCCGACTGAAACGTTCATCCTAGGCCTTAGCAGTCGCAACCGAAATACAGAGCACCAGAATTCGGCATCTACTTCGAACACTCTGCGGACCCCCCAAGTAAAACCAAGTACCAGGCGCTGCAGGCTCGACGTTCGTCAAACCAAGAACTCAACCACCTCAAGATGTCCGAGCACCAGTACAAGTTCAACGTCACAATGACCTGCGGCGGCTGCTCAGGCGCAATCAACAGAGTGCTCGGCAAACTCAATGGTAAGTCTCTTTTCTTTCCAACCAATTCTCAACCATTTCGTCGAGACTAACCTGATCTCTGTTTGTCCAGGCGTAAAATCCTACAACGTCTCCCTCGAGAGCCAAACAGCTGATATCACAGCCGACGAGAACCTTTCCTACGAGCAAGTGCTGGAGAAAATCAAGAAGACCGGAAAGACGGTGAATAGCGGCGAAGCAGACGGTGTGCCACAATCTGTCTAGACAAGTGATGGGGCTGAACTCGAAACCTGCGATAGAACGGTCTGGTGTAACTGGTGTAGCTAGCGAGCGAACGAACGAGCACTGAAATCTATTTGTGTCAAGACATGGAGTCATACCCAGACGAGACAACTTGAATCCTTCAGATGGATATGGTGCCTCCGGCTCGTCTGTTTCCCATTCAGTCTACCGCACTGATGCCCAGCCCACACCCACATCCACACCAACAATTGCTTAGTACAAGGAAGGGTAAGTGTACAGGCCCAAGAGCAGAACACCTCATCCCACCTCATCAGGTAAGACCAGAACAGCAAACTCTTGCTTCCGCACGCCCTTTCCTCGGTACTGTAGACCATCAACGTTAGCCCTCTATGTATACTGTGTCCGTCCCTGAACGAGACACTGCAACTGGACCGCAGTGATTGAACGGCGAGATCCGCTGTGCTTGCATGTCCCGTCTCCTGTGCTGCGGTCACCGGCTGGCCGGGTCCTTGTCAGGTCATGTTGGAGTTGAGTTGAAGGTGTGGTGTGGTGTGTCGTGTACAGGCCTCCAGGTTCGTCAGTCGAAAGACGGGGAGGGAGCAGTATGACTTCTCGGACAGCGTATGCAGTGGCCAATATGTCCGATGGTGGGACTTAGCACTCCTGCCATGGCCACTGGGCTGTTGCCCTGTCAATAGGAGAGGTAGCTTAGCTTTGATGTCGACAATCACGTCCGCTCTCACACAGATGATCGAGATGCGTCGCCATACGAAAGCGAGTTTGGGTAAAGCGAAATGAATCAAGGCCAGTGTGTTCGCACAGCCATTCCATTTTCCGTTTTCCGGAGTATAAAGTACTTCAACTAACTGAAAAGCTCCGAATACGAAGGAATATTCAGTTACATGTCTTGACACATCCCTTGACTGACACCTTTTGTATGCACTGTGGAGAGACAATCGCTTTCACCAAGAATACAGCTCTTGCAATAGCTCTTTGCCCTCGATAACACCCGTTATGCTTTTAGCTCATTTCGTCCCTTCATTCTCGTAGTTCGGAGTCCAACTGCATGTTGGAATGTGGACCCATATGCTTCATGCCTCCCGCACGCCTTGTACTCGCTATCAAGAATTCTGGAAAGCGTTGAAAGCCTTGTATGTGTACCCAATGAACGGCAGACTCATCTCCGCATCCTGCTCTGGCGCGGTCTGTCTGGCCTGGGCACGATGTATGGCACTAGTATCCTCCTGAGGAATTTCGTCGATCGGGAAGTAACTGACATCAATATTCGAGGACAGCTTGGGTTCAAACGGAGCTCTTATCTTCCGTAATTGATCCCAAACCACCCCTCTGAAGAATGGATGTCGCTTAATTGATGAAGCACCGTCGTGGGCACCCCCGTCTTTGCCGAGTCGATCGTTAGGATCGCATAAGAACCTGTGACTTCGTTAGCATATTGATTGAGTAGAGAGCGCAGGCATTGCTTACCCTCTGATCATATCTTCGGCTTCGCGGCCCAGAACAAGCTCATCAGGGAAGTATAATGACTCTCGCCAGTTCACGATCTTCCGGTAAGTGTCATGGGTGTCCTCGGCACAGAAGGGGGGCCAGCCCACAAGACATTCGAACATGATGGCACCCACAGACCACCAATCACAAAGGTAGGTATAACCCTGTCCTAGGAAGATCTCTGGTGCGATGTAGTCAGGAGTACCGACCGTCGAGTATGCCATATGCCTCCTCGACTTTCTCCACGTATTGACTTGACCTCGATTGCTGACAGTCAGGTTTATCTGCTCATTGAATGCCATGGAGTTTCGGTTTCCACCTTTGTCGGTGGCGTTCTTCAGCAGATTTTGGTAGTATGAATTCTCGTGTTGCTTACGACCACCAGTTGATAGACCAAAATCTGTTAGCTTGATGTGACCGCCTCTGTCGAGCAAAATATTGTCCGGCTTGATGTCTCTGTGTAGGAAACCCAGCTTGTGCACTGCTTCTATAGCCATGACTATTTCAGCCATGTAGAATCTCGTGATATCCTCTGAGAAGATCTCGTACTTGATCAGCATGGTCATTAGGTCACCACCAGGCAGGAATTCCATCAACATATACAGGTAAGCATTGTCTTGGAAGGAGGCGTGCAACTTCACCAGCCATGGGTTGTCCTTGGAATCTGCAAGGATATCTCTCTCAGCTCGTACGTGGGCTAATTGGTCCTTCTTGAACATTTCTGACTTGATGAGGGACTTGAGAGCGTAGATTTTGCCATCTGTTTTGCGCTGCACGAGCTTGACCTCACCAAAAGCACCCTTTCCGATGATCTTGATGGTCGAGAAGTTCTGTGGAGACTCTCTCGTTCTGATGAAGCGCAAAAAGCGAGCCTCCTTTTGTGCCAGGTTGTGGATTTCTTTCTGCTTCTGCATCTCGGGTATAGTTGGATCTTTGAGTATCTGATCCAGCTCTTTCGCTCTGGCGTTTCGGTCTCTTGCACGTTCAATGTTCTCCTGGAAGAAGCTATTGACCAGCTGCTTAGCAGCAGTGCCTCTCTGTAGCACATTTGAAGAGTACTTTCCAGGGTTCTGTGTTTCCTCCTCTTCTCTCGGTGCAGGTCGTGGCATAGGAGGGGCGAGATGTGCCTGGTATTGCTGTCTTGCATCACCAGCTGTCCTCGGGCGTGACGATGTGGCAGGGGATGGAGTTCTATTCGTCTGACCTGGCCTCGGGGTTGACGACAGGTCTTGATTCTTGAACTGTTGTACTAGCCCAGCGGGACCATCGTTCGCCTGGTTCTGCATGTAAGGCCTCGCGTTCATCTGGTATGCGGCTTGAGGTGACTGCAGATTCTGCTGGTAGCCATATTGTTGGGCATACTGAGGGTTCGCTTGAGTATAAGGATGGTTCATAAAGTAGCCTTGCTGCTGCTGCTGAGTAGGGTGCGGCGACATGGCAAAGTCCTGTTGCTGGCCTCCGTAGACGGGCTGAGGAAAAGTTGAGGGTGTAGTTGGGTAGTAGCGAGGATCACCAGCATTCCCCTGGTGCTGGTTGTCGAACTGGAAGTTCAGACGCAGGCGGCTGTTGTCGTCCATGGCGGGGTTGGGGCGGTCAAGGAGAGGTTGATTTCAAAAAGTAGAGAGCAGTGAAAGATCTGGCCTGACCTCTGCTAACTTTGCACAAGAGAGTGAAGGTGTGGGTGGTTAAGGTACCCTTGCTCCGTTGCACCACACTTACCCTCGGCCGCTGATGGCTGAAAGGGCCAGAGGCTTGATGCACGTTGTCGAGGCCCAAGCGTCTCTCTTAAAGGTGCAGAGCAGGGCCAGGTTAGAACAGTATACAATTGGCCACGGTTAGAACAAAACAAGCACCTGCGTTGATTTTGAGAGTTTGGAAGCAGCGGTGGAGGGCTTGAGCGCGCATATCAGGAGTGGCTCCTGCCCCTGCCCCTGCTCCAACGAGACGCGGGCTGGCGGGCAAGTTCTACGAGTACAGTTTGACCTTAAATCCCTTTTCTGCATTCGCTGCCAGCATAACCCCTCCACCGACCGATGCAAGGGTCTCATGTGAAGGGTGAAATGTCAAACTTCTCAGCATCAGGACCAGTAGCAACTTTGTTGTCTCGATACCGCATGACAGCTATCTCTTCTCAACAGCATCGCCGTAGAGGAGTACTTGTACATGGAATATTTCCTTCACTTCTAGACTTCCTGCAGGTTGTGCGCCAGGACGTCTTTGGCGATGGGACGCCCCAATGGAGCGGTACTCCGGGCACTCTAACCTAAAAGCTCTTAGCTGCAGATCGTAACGCTTCCTCCCTCTTAGCCTCTAACTCAGCTCGAGCCGTGAGTGAAGCGATGTGCAGCCTTGCTCCGAAACTTTTTGTTGATGTTGGAGAATCCGAGCATGTGCTCTTATTGAATCAATCACCACGACGCCGAAGCTTCGAGCTCATCATCTTCGACGTCGAATATCTATCGACTTGATCGTCGAGTCATGTCGGAGTCCGTTAAGCAGGATGGAATACCTCAAGCGAGCTCGTCTACGCCTACGGCCGCGGGAGCAGACGCTCCCAAAGCCGCAAAGCCTGCACCTGCAAAACCGCCAAATCCAGTGTTCCGCATGATGGGTAAGTTGAGTCTACTGCTTGCTGGGGGTGCAAGACTGATCTCTCAGGTCTACCCAACCTTCCGAAGAGATTACCTTCGAGGAACTGGCTCATCTTTTGGAGTGTACTTCTCTCCTTCACCGGAGCGAAAATGTACGATACAAGGGAAAAGAAGAAGGCGCAGCAGAAATGGTGCGATCTGGTTGCGCACGTTGCCCAAGAGAAACTGGACGTGCGACAGATGCCGAGGAAGCTCACAGTTTATCTCTCAGCGGCACCAGGCGATGGCATGGGCTCGTCAAGAACGTACTTCAAGGACTATGTGAAACCTATCTTGGTCGCCGCAGCAATGGATTATGAGGTCATAGAAGGGCGAAAGGAGGGAGATGTCAGGTATGGTACTGCCGAACAGATACGTCGACTGAGAAGGAAGAAGGGTGAGCAAGGAACCACAGAGCACGAGGTGGACACCGCCATGGCCATCGACATGATGCGCGAACAAATGATGGTCCAGCCAGTGCCCGGCGTGAAAGGAGACCTCGTATTAGGTAGACATACTTGGAAGGAGTATATCAGAGGTATACACGAGGGTTGGTTAGGACCTTTGGACGAACCACCGGAACCAGTCGTCGAACCCTCACCAATACATCCGCCAACCGAGCCACGGACCGAGAACCCAGAAGCGACTACTACGCCCGAAGCTGCTGAAAAGAACCTAGCAGATCAAGAAAAGCCGCCAGAGGAACAGAAAGAAGAAGAGAAGAAGAACGAAGAAAAGAAGAAAACATATCCCCCACCAGCATATCTGTCAATACGAGAATATTCCGTCGCACCGCTTTCTCCTCACATACCCACCACACTTGAACCTTCCGAGCCGATACACATGCAACATCTACTTGGCTTCCTTAAGACACCCCAGAGGATATATAATTGGCTAAATCGGAGATCACTGCAAGACCAGATAGGGCGACAAACAGCTTCGATAGTGCTAGCGAGCCACAGACCATACCAACACGATGAGACCTTTGCATCTCCGTCCCAGCCGGACAACGCAGCGCCTTTGGCCACCAAAGCTCCTGAGAACGACCTTGCTGATTCCTTTCCCATACAGACTTCAGCAACGTACGAACAACAATCCCTTCTCGTAGAAGAAGAACCTTATTGGCATAAATCCGTCCGCAAGCCAGCCGCTACAGACGACAAGAAGGAAAGGATATGGATGAGCGAAATTGTGCTTGACCCAAGGATAGCAGAGCGAATGCGCAGGTTCGAGCTAGATCCAGAGCAGGAAGAAAGAGTGACCAGGATTGCGGCTGGAGATGAAAGTGCGAAGTGGGCGATACCCGTGCAGGACTTGAGACAGCAGAAGCCTGTACTCGGTGATCCTGACCAGGACTCGATGGAGTAAAGTCACAACCAGCTTTACTAGTCACGAGTGTGTATTGCCTCCATAATCGATGCCTGAGTGCAGGAGACAACTCCTTGTAACAGTTATGTCAACCACTAATGCCGGCCCGAATCGCACAGATCATACAGCAACTACAGGACCGCTCACTTCTTTCACAATGAAATGCCGATTACCTTGACATTCAAAGGATCAGACACAAATCGGCAAAGCACGGCCTCTAGTCTCAAGTGAAAAGAGAGACGACCCCGGGGCGAGACCTAAAGGAGTCACAGCTCTGGGTCAAGATACAGTGTGACATTAAGTATGACCTTTGTCAGAGCCGGTGACAAGGCTCGCCCAACGATAGTCGCTGAACTCGGTACCGTCCAGACATCCCTGAGAGGCGCGCTCGAGGTTGGAAAGAGAAAGAAAAAGAGGCGCTCTGTACGTGTTCTTGTCATGTATTACAAATCTCCACACTTCGAGCTATTCTTGTACATTGTATAGCAAAATTTATCGTGATGACCAGGCGTTGAACTTCATTTCGGACTTTCCTTCGTCGGGAGGTGTGTTGTTCTCGCTGTACTACTGTCCATGCAACACTGCAGTACCGAAATCCTGACACATCTGAACAGCTTCCTACTGGCAGCGAGCGCTGCACGTACGTTGAATGTTCCACGGAACATCGAGGTCTTTCGAGCGCCTTACTGGCTCGGGATAACGTATGTATGTGGTTATGGTCTGTATCTATTCGAATGGCAGAACGGGACGTGTGAGCCCTACGCCCATGCTGCTGGGCCACTGTGCAGGTTCGGCGTACTCTTGCAGCCAGTTGACTGAGAGGTATGGATCTGAGTAGCTTGAAAGCCCTGAATTCGCGTCTGTTGCGGTGGTTGGAAGATCATTCTCTAGGGAAATGTCTTCGGTCCAGAAGCGGTGGTCATTGTCACTCCCCGGCGGGCGACAACCCATGCTGACCGCTGCCGTTTGAATGCAAGAGCTTCAACTCGGTCGTCGGGGGTGCTGCCCCGGGCCAGGTTCTAGACTAGGGAGGAGAGCGAATCGTGAGCTTCTAGATGAGGGTTAGAAGTCAGCATTTTGGTTATGGTGCGGGACGGACTGCCAAGATGGCTGTCCAACAGTAGTCGTTATATGTTTGTGTGGTTGAGTTAGCTTTCGCAAATGAGGATGTGCTGTGGCCAGTTCCGGGGGCCGGGACGAGGGATGTCATGGGGTGAGACTGAAGATTCCTGGTCGATGGAAGCCGGGCAATGAGCGAGTCAGATGAAAGGGGAACAGTTTAGTCAGCCAGTTTGGCGTGGTCGGCAGAGTGAAGGATTGACGATATGGGTAGAGGGAGCGCAATTGATGAGCGGAGGTCATGGATAAGGTCTGGACAATCTATCTCAGGATGTCGAAGCGATATGCAGTGATCTGGAGATGCGCTTGGTCGAGGCTGGCGACCGCTGACGTGACATCTAGCTCAGGCTAGACGTCTGAGGATAAACAGATCAACAAGGTGAGCATAGCTAGATCTTTCAGCGTCTCCAAGGACGATCCAGCTGATGGCGTAATGCAGCGGTATGCACCCCGGACTGTTGATAGGCGCTGTACATCCTTCGTGATTGGTCGTTGAGCCCACTAGCTCTTCACAGCTGTGACGGCTTGCTCTACCTCAATTCAGCCAGACTACGGCTGGAAACTGCAGTGCTCAGTTTGTATAGTGTTGCCTGCCACCTAGTGCGCGCCCTGCTTCGCTGTGGGCGATGGTCGCCGCTATACCTGTCGAGGCGTGTCCTTTCCGATTCTTTAACGGAAGCGGAACACGTTTACGGATGCCACGTACGCTACCCGTTGTCACTGCTCGCATCGCTGCCCACTCCACGGCTCTCGAAGGTCGTGTTCCGAGGAACGACAGCTTCGGCACAACTAGAAGAGCAGGTATTCCACACGTGTCTCGCTCAGGTAGATTCGACATCAGGAACCTGGATGATTCGAACGAGGTCGTCATTGTGGTAAAGATTGCGAATATGAGGAGAAAGCAAACGGTCGAAGCGGTGATGAATTTGTCGTCTAGAGGTGCGAGACTGTGCCCATTGTAATGGCGTTGCGACTCTTGTTCCTTGGTTCCTGTAGATTGACGTGATGTTGGTCGAATTGTCTTCCGCGCTTCTTCTCCGACCACCCATCTGCCGCTTGCCTGCCTGCTCTGTTATACCCGACCACAACTGACTCTCAGTCAACCATACTTTCATTCTATACTGCCACGACCACAACTGGTGAGCTCTTGTTCCCCTCAACAAATAACGCTCGCTAATGAGTCGCAGTGAATGCTTTGATTCGTCCGCGCTCCTTCTACCTGCGTCAACTTAGCTCGGACACGCAACCTCTAGTTTTAGGCGTCCCTTTCCACAAGAAAGTCAGAGATTGGAGACGAAGAAGATGCTCTCAAAGAAGAGTGCACAAAGTAAGCTTGGACGGGAGAAGGCTACCACTGGTGCGGTTGTGAGATACCAAAAGAGTACCGCTGGTGCCGCGCACACGAATGGCGTTGATGAAGAGATGGACGACTTTGTTCTGGTTCGAAGTATGCAAGCATACCACGTTGTAGTGCAGCTGCTGACATTGATGCAGCACCTGGAGATGAGGATTTCGTCGTCGTCGATAGTAGGTTATGCACATGAACCATCACAGACTCGGGGTTGACGTTGTGACAGCACCCAGCCTGAAGCTCTCAGGTTACACCGGCGCCGGGAAGGACTCCAATACCAGACCACAGGGCCCCATTGTCGAAGACGGAGCCAGCTTGACTGACAAGAGTAATGTCTCGTCTCGCATGCCTTGCGTGAGTACTGCTGATCGCATTTAGTTTCCTCGACTGCGTCAGAGCAGCTCATCGTTGGTACTGGCGGAGTGTCTGACGACATTCTCTGCTATCCTGCCGGAGACCAGCTCGCTATCGGCTAACAAAGGAACAACGACTGAAGAACGACAGGAGGTGAAAGGCGAGAGGCTGAACAGAAGCGCTGTGCCCTTCTAGCAACATCTGATCTCTCTTCATAATCTGAAGAGGAGTTCTGATACGATGATGGAACGATTGGAACGACTTGATGAATAGACGGCCGGACCTTCAATGGTGGTTATTGATTAGCATGGAGTACGGAGGCGAGGCTCCAGCATGGTTTTGGAGTAGGCGCTTGTCTTTGTTGATGATCAGAAAGATGCTCAAGCTTGGGTGCCTGGCGCCCATGGATACTGGAGTTCAGGGCACCTGTGGCACCACTGGATGACCATGCTCTCGTCATTGCATCGGATCCAAAGGTCGTGAACAATCTGGGCGCTGGATATTGGTCAATGAAATTCTTTATTTATCATCGGTTTGGCTCTGGTTTGCTGCATCACTATGTCACTCAGCAAGTTGTTCGACAGGTCAAGCTAACCACCTAGTGCTTGCCGCGTTCTGGGTCTCTGGATGATCACACTGTGCTGCAGCGTTAGATTCCACTGTTGATAATCTTCTGGGGGCTGTGATTCAGCAATTTAGAGTCACTGAGGCTACGAAGCCATCTGTTTCGGACATAAGTTCTCGAAGAAATGCATGTAATTTTGGACTAAGTTAGGAGACCTAGGACTCGTGTGTTTATGTCTTGGCTGAAGCTAGACAGATGTGATTGGATGCAGGGCAGGCGCGTCTGCGGAAGCATGCTTATGCCTTAAAATCCCTGATTTCTGATTGGTCAGTGCCCCGTTCACAACCGTGATGACAGGCTCTCAGTTCACAACTGCAACGAATTGAGCAACCAAGCAAAAAGGGGCGGCAGCTGACTTAGTATCGTGACAGTAGTCACACGAGGGGATTACACTCCCTCCATCTGGCTCCTGTATGGAGGCTCAAGTCGAAGCTTGGGTCTAGGTGAAGCCAGCGATGTTCATGCTCTAACCAGGGGTATGGGAGCCTGCTCGTTCCATGCCTAGTCGACGACAGTGGTCTTTATGCATCCAGAATGACCACACTTGAGCTCACATAGACTTATGTTATGGCTTGCGCGTGTCTTTGATATAATATGAGGTGATAGATGATTCTCCGCAGCACCTCTGGCGGAGGTGTTGAGGACGTCAGGGGTACGTTGGAGTGAGCCGAGCTTAAAGACCAGCTAGGCAGGAGAAGCAGTGCTTGAAATGCAGTCGTCACTCTTCTACAGTCTATACGCCCAGAGAGTAGGATATCTCGGTCGCCTGACCACACTAGAGCAGGTACAAACACTCAAGGCAACAAAGCTAGGCAGAAGCGATGCGAGCTCTTCGATTCCACGGCAACAAGGACATGCGCGTGGATGAGATCCCCGAGCCTGCGATCCGACCAGGTCACGTCAAGGTCAAGAACGCTTGGTGTGGTATATGCGGTTCTGGTGACTTTGCTATGTAGCCTACCAGCAACCTTTTTGCTTACATAAAGCTTAGACTTACACGAATACCGTGTTGGTCCAAAGAACACAAGGACGACACCCCACCCGCTTACGGGAGAAACGCTCCCAGCAGTATGCGGCACGTTCCCCCGTCTCTTACCATCCATATCCACTAGATACTTGACTCCCTCCCTTGACCACAGCGGTCTCCAATGACTTTTTCACGTTACTGACACATTGAACCAGGCCATGAATTCGCGGGCAGCGTTACCGAGCTTGCACCTGATGTGACTGACTTCAAGGTCGGCGATAAGGTAGCTGTGTTTCCTATTATCACGGATGGTACATGCAACTGGTGCGAGCAAGAATCGTACGGCTTATGCCCCAATTGGGGATTTCTAGGCTACTCTGGCTTTGGCGGCGGCATGGCGGAGTATATCGTAGTCGATCGCAAAGCTCTTCACAAGGTTCCAGACCATGTGCCACTTGATGTTGCTGCGCTTGTTGAGCCGCTCGCAGTCGGATGGCATGCTGTCAAAATGGCAAAGCCTGAGCCGGGAGATTGCTGTCTTGTGCTTGGAGCCGGTAAGTGGTTCTTTATGATAAACCCCTGTCTGTCCGTCCTTGGACAGAGTCCACCTACCATCCACCAGAAGGTTAAGCGAGGCTCATCACCGAGCGGTCCAGCTGATGTATTCACAGGACCCATCGGCTTAGCTGTAATTCATGCTCTTGTAGCCCACAACATCACGAACATCATAGTCTCCGAGCCATCCGCTCTTCGTGCCTCACAGGCCAAGGCAGCAGGTGCAACCCACGTCGTATCGCCTAGAGAGGTCGATGTTCCCTCTTTCGTCCAAGAGCATTCGCTTGACAATGGCGGCGCCCACAGCATTTACGAATGTGCAGGAATACAGGCGGCGTTCCATGTCGCCTTGACGGCTGTACGTGGCAGAGGCATAATTGTGAATGTTGCGATCTACGAAGCCACAAGCCTCGAGATACCCAATCCCAACACGTTGAACAGGCGGCAGATCACGATTGTGGGCTCAAACACATATACAAGAGCTGAGTTTGACGAAGTGATTGCGGCGATTGCGGAGGGAAGGATCAAGAACCCGGAGGCTATGATCACTGGTCGGGTGCCGTTGGAAAGAGCAGTTGAGGATGGGTTTAAGCAATTAGTGGCTGGTGTTGAAGGCCATGTCAAGATTTTGGTAGATCTTGGTTCAGGCGTGTAACAAACACGACTAGAGGACGGTGTTTGTGCCACAAGTGTCCATGTCGAAGCGTGACTGGCACCTTGTAGAGAACGCTGCGCATATATCATCCTTTTCTCGCTCAACCCCTTCCTCAGTCTGAAGTTCTCATCTGGTATGGCCCTTCACTACTTATTCGACACCGTCCTTTTCACGTAAATCCATTGTTGCAGAAGCCGCAGAAAGGTCGTGCTTGCGTTTCCGTCTACTTCATCGTTCAGCTCTGGCCATATCCTACACTCATTCAATGACAGAAGTGTTCGACGTCGAGCACTCGATGACGGCGAACTGTTCAGTCTGGTTGTTGGACACTGCCGCTTGCACACTCACGTCCATCCCAAGATCAGGTTGAGATCAGACTCTCAGACACAAGTCCATACTCTCGTTGAACACCGTCAAGGTCGCATCGAACTGGCCTCCCACATTCTGTCTCAAATCGACACCCACATCGGTATTTTCCTTCATAGCCCCCGCTGGTCTCTGCTTTTCGCGATTGTCCCTCCAATAGCGTACATGCACAATGTTGCGCAGAATCTTATGTTCTAAGCCATTATGCTCGCGCGCTTGTTCAAGGAAGTTGATTGTGTTTTCGACTTTTCGAGGAATAAAGGCAGCAGCTGGCGAGTTACGGAAGCTGTCGCGTAATATGCCTTGCACTTGGTATCGAGCAGGAGTCGAGAAGCGTACTGCCTGCAGTGACACTCGCAGGAGTTGTCTGTATGCTGACGTGACTGCTGACCCAGCTTGTGTCATCTGCTCGTCGCGTCGCTAATTGTGTGTACTGGACAGTGTCGCGACTTCTTGTAATGACCACATCAGTTGCTGCACAATAACGTAAACAGCATACCTAATGGATGGACTGGATGTTCACACGAAAGCCTCTGCCACGTGGTCGAGCCTTCCGCGCCAAGCAGTGACCCCGATTTAGTCTTGAAAGCGGCGCCTAACTTCGACCTGCATTCTTTTCCTCCCTCTACCACTTCATCACCACGACCAATATCGTTGAGTATCCATCAGCGACAGTGCCTTTCGTGCTTGCAAACGCGCTGCCCGTCAGTCACCAGACTTCCAAGCCAGTGGGATATTCCTCAGCGGGATACTGTAGACTACTGTTTGACTGCACACTGCTGCGCCTGCACAACTGCGCTTACAGCTGCTCTGACACTGCACACGCTGTCCTAGGATTTGTCGCGCACTTGTCGATGTGTCCGGGCTATTACTGTCAAGACTGATGCACTAGGTTTATCCTTCTCGGAGTACTCCAGTTCTTTCCTTTCTGTCCTCCGTTGTCAGCATTCTTTGCATTGCGCATCCTTAGCTTGTAATTATGGGTCGCATGGCTCCTCAGCGGGCCAACAACAAAGGCAATGCTTCGAGCTCTGGCGGTATCCGAGGTGCGAAAGTACAGAAGCAGCGCAAGAAGCATAAGGTAGTGCTCGAAAGCGCTGGCAACAAAGACGATGACAAGCTCAGAGTTGTGGTGAGAGATGACTCAACCCTGCGACGAAACGCTGGAGCTCACAAGTCACAGCTGTCCTTCCATGCAGAGCCACCCCCTGGCTATACCTTCATCCCTGCCGGCAACACTCAGTTAACCGCAGCAATGAAGGCATTTGCAAAAAGAGGTGGACAACAGATAATGGCGGTTTCGGTCGGTTGGTGACGATCCCTTTAGACTTTCAGCTGACCCGTGCACAGGCAACACCCCATGCTCAACGACATGAGCTGTCCCGAGAAGTACACCGAATTGGCTACCATATCCCTACTGAAGTTGTTTCTCAGGTCTGCTCACATTACGGCATTCGCCTCGACAGCGCTGGGCGCCTAATAGGCGAGCAAGAGTCCGAGAAGCTGTTCATGAAAATTTCTCAGAAAGGAGAAGTCGTGCTGAACGAAAACATTCGTGACCAAGTGACCATCAACACTGAAGCCAAGGAGATCATTCGTGACCTTTTCCCCAAAATACCGGACAACGATCTTTTTCAGATTATCAAGACCGCTTTTCAGCTCGGTGACAACAGAGTTGGTACAGCAGAAGAAATTCCGCTTGTTCGTAGAGCCCAGCTTTCCGTCGTTGCCCACATCCGTCATTCCTATACAAACTACGATAAGTTGCTCAGACAAGTGCCCTACAATGAAGCTCGTCATTTGGTCGAAAAGACCACATTGAGGAAGCTGATTGAGTGGCGTGGAGACGAGAACGATAAGACCGAGGAGAGCAGAAGAGCTGTTGACGATGCTGTCCGCGAAGTTGTTGTCCTGTCTGATGAGGAAGAGTCCGATTCAGAGCTCGAAGAAGGTCAAGTTGTCGAGGGTAAAGATATGAAATTAGAGCCTGTGCGTAAGCCAGCTCGGCCTGAAGTCACCACCGAGCACAGGCCTGTATCACCCGGCGAGCTTTCCTCTGGTGAGGATGCACCCCGAGGGTACCGATATGTGCCTCAAGCTTCGAGGAGAACTGTGCCTGTACAGATAGCGCCAGGAGCCACAACTAGGCAACAGCAAAGCCGCTATGCGCTATGGGACCAGGTGAGACATGAGTATCAAAGTGGTGTTGCGACTCAGGATCTTTCGCGCGTTCTTGCTCGAGTTCCGTTGGATGATGCTCCTGCTGCCAGGCATATGCCAGCATCACGAGACTTAGTATACGAACAAATACCGCCTGTGCGTTACGTGCTCGAGGAACCACCACCAGTAAGCGTGATACATGGAACCAGCGAGTTCTATTGCTCGAAGACTCGTCTAGAGACAGTACTGACAACCTGCAGGCGCGCATCGTACGAAAGCCAAGTCCTCCGAGCCTGTTCCGAGGCCCAGATGGCAGACTCTACGAAAGATTACCTCCACGACCTGAAGCAGTCTTGCCACCGAGACGGATCTGCACTCCACCAGCATCCCGAGCTGTCCCAATCAACGGACACAGTCGTCGTTCTGCTTCGCCGGATGCTCGTAGACCACAATACCATCGGCGAACACCCAGCATGAACGACGACGGCACGGTCGTACAGTCTATCGAAGATTCTGACAATGCTCGCAACTCACCAGGGTTCCGCCAGAATCAGTTCATCGTTCAGTCACGGCAACCGCATGACCCTAGGAGGCGGATGCCCGAACGTCACAACCAGCTCATCGACCTGACAAGCAGTGCGCAGCGAGCAACGGAGCGAATGCGGATGAGCCCAAGTCCACCCCCATCGCCATATCTGCAGCAGTTGAGGCAAGGTGGCAGAGACGTGGACATGAATGGCGAGAATCGACCGACTCGACAACGACACATGGTTGATCTTGACCACCAACTACCCACGCCAGCGTCGTCTCAGCGGCATGACCATGGCGTCCACTCTGACATGCGGGCGAGTGACGAACATGTGCAGTCGCCGAGAATGCTCATGCACGAGGATCGCCTACCTATGAGGCATGGCTATCCGGTACAACCCTCGTATAAACAAGAGTCTTCCAGGCTGGTTCCGACCGCCGACGTTCCCGGCCATAGACAGGTTGTATATGAGCCCATCGAGGAACGACACCCATTGAGCAGACCTGTCAGGTATCTGCCTGAGCAACCTGCGCCAGCATATAATGCTAGAAATGAACCTCAATACTACATGCTCGAAGCCCAGGAAAAGCGTCGCATGCAGCCACAACAGTATTATAGTGATGCTCCTTCACGTCAAATCGTGCTCGACGCCACTGTGCCCATGGATGGTATTCAATATTCTGCTGATCCTCGGTAAGTGATCCAGTGGTACAAGACCCCACAAGTCATGACCCTGGTTAAGGAGAACTACCAGAAGATATCTAGCTGACGCATCCATAGGTACCACCCTACATATCGCACCACCTACGTCCAGCACTGAGAGCTGAACACTCTTCAGCCCCACGGCACGCGCAACGAGTAATCGCTCATGTTCGTGTTGTTTGTTCTTACCGGCGTTACAGGTGAACTCGACACTCATCGAATCACCGAGCGTTGTTCGGAGTTGTGCTCACCAAAGACGAGTTGCCAAAGCATCCGTCAGGAACGGCACTCTATAGTGTATATCCTTGTTGAGTTATCTTCTTGTTAGGCACTTTAGCGGGTGTACCGATCATGAGCAAGATATGTTCGTTGCGAGGACATTCTTAGCTGACGACACTGCACAATAGCTGTTACTGTAGTTTCACGCGAAGGTCACACTTTCGCTTTGGGAAAGGCTAGGGGATGTATCTCAGGTGTTACAGCCTGGATGTTTCTGTAATTCTCCAATCTATTCGATCCACCTCGACTTATGTCGAATTCTCAGCATCGCAATGACTTTTGCTTTCATTCTCCGTCAGTGTTACCCTTGGAAGCGTGTTTTACTGTAGTTTCGGCGCTCAGGGGCACTAACCCTTCGGTGAGCCGGTAACGAACATTGTCTTCTCAAGCCATCATATCCTCGATCATGCTCGAGGAAGTGGGGAGGAGCTCGTTCGACGTTCCAGCGATTGATGCCCGTTGTAACAAGTTGCCCATTAGCTGCCTGACTGCTGACGCGTTCTGTTGTTCTCTGCACACACAATCTGCAACAGCATTGTTTGAGAGCGGGGCCAACAGCTTGCTGGCTTTCGAGCGTGTAAATCGCCTGCAGAATTCAAGTATACTGTCCTGCTTTGGAGGAAATGCGATATACCTTAAGGTGATAAGTCCATGATCGAGCCTGCAAGGCTGAGGGAGAAATGATCAAGATTAGTATCATTGATGAAATAGTCTTCTAGATCGCCTGCTCAAGAGCGAAACACACCCAGAAACACCTCGCTATGCCTAAAACTTCGAAGCCTACACCACACCTTTTCGACGACTTGACGGACGTGACTTCCGTGGCCTCAGCTTCACACTCAATGAGGCCACACTCCACTCTCAAGACGCTCGATATACAACTTTCCAACGAATCCCGTACGACTCTTAACCCTGCAGAGTACATTGCACCGTCGAACTCGCCAAATCCACAAGCTGCAACTGGTTGGCAGCGTTCCCAAACTTATAGTACGTGCTCTGAGCCGTCAATGGTCCGAACAGTTCACCCGCCGCAGATTGGACCGTGCACAGCGGGTTGTTAGCTAGGCCGCTGGTCAAAGACATCGAGGAAGCGAGGTATTGCCCGTTCTGATCGAGAGCGCTGCCCGCGAGGATAGTAGAGAGGTCCACAGCGATATTATCCATGCAGATCGTGGCAGGCACCCAGGCGCCGGTCATGTCGTTTGAGAAGGCGATCGTGGCTTCTAGGCCGGAGCAGGCGCGTTTGGTGATTTGAAGAGCGCTTGAATCTGGAGTTGTTGGTAGGGCGGAGGTCAAGGAGGCGAGAAGGGCGGTGACGACAATGGTGGTGAATGACTTCATGGTAATTGGTCTTTCGGATGCGCTTTTTGCTTGGTTGAGAGTAGGTGAGGTTTGCGTTCTCGTTACTGCTTGTGGTTGCTGGAGTGTTATTTGTTGCTTTGAGTTGATACTTTCATGCCATGGTCAATGATGATAACGAAGCTCTATATACTCACTGGCCTCATTCATAGGAGATGTACAAGCGGTGATACCTAGCACCCGAAGGACGCTCAGCAGGCACTATTCTTAGAGCTCATCTCGTATACCTCGCACACCAAGAAGTAAGCAGTCAGCAGAGCCGTGCGAGAAACGAGTCGATGTGCATGGTTTGTATACGGCCTGATCAAAAAAGTGCTCTGAAAGTCCTCGTGATCAGTAGTGTCTGTACCCGGTAGTTATGAGGCTTATTCCCATTGTAACGAATGAGACTCTTGGCAGCTGAGAGTCGGTGGTGGCTTGTTCGGCACTTTTGCAGTGGCCAAGCTTCAGTGAAGGCTGAGCTTGCATTATTACTTTCATCCCCGTTTCTTTCGCAATCTATTTTGAGTGGCCCCTGGCTCACCTTGCCCAGCCTCGGTGAGTATCGTATTTCTCTGTGGTTCGTCTTCTAAGAATGATTGCATGCATGGTCGAGAAGAAGTGCCAGCAGCAAATTTGCGTTTGAGCCTTGACGTATGTGTTTTCAGATTATCGGTAACAGAAAATTGTTTGCCTTGCTAGCGAGAACAGCCGTAGCAGATGCTCGCGGCCTACCGGACGGTTACACTTCCCTGCGTTACTATCTGCGTCTAGGCTACTCTTGTTGTGCGTGCTGGCTCATAGACCTTCGCATGCTTGCAGAGGTTGATATGCTCCCCGAAATCCAAGTGGTCACTCCACAGCACAATCTGGGCAGGTTTGACGGTCAATTTCTTGTGCAAACGAGATCGAGACTTCTTGTTTTGGCAACATCAACATCGTTCTCGGCATCGATCGGTCACGACTACGAAAATGGCAGCTTCACTGCGTCTACTGAAATCACGACGCCAGGGGCTGACGGGAAAGCCCGTGTATGTAAAACCGTCCTGCTAGCGCATCGCGACCTCCTCCCTTAGGAATCACAATGTATTCATCAACCCTGGGGACCTCCATGCTAATCTGGAACTTCAAGGTTCATGCACTACATGGTAATCTTCGACCTCGGTAGAGCTAGTCATCGATGAGTTGACGCTGACTAGGTAGGTGGGATCACAGAGGAGCACTGTAAAAAGGACATGGAAGATGCGAAAGCTCTGGGTATAGACGCTTTCGCCCTTAACTTCAGTAAGTGCTGAAAAGGATGCTGACGGTCCTTGGGGGTCATTGACGCTTCGCAGACCAGTTCGCAGTTTGGTCTCAACGAACGGTCGATTATCTTTTCAACAGTGCGGATACCTATCAATTCAAGCTGTTCTTTTCGTTTGATATGGCACAAGGCTATTTCACCGACCCACACCAATATGCACATTACTTGAGTCACTACATGTCTAGAGACGCATACTTCAAGATTGGAAGTAGGTCAGAAGTCCGGCGGCTCTCTTGTATACACTCGCAACTCTGCTAACGATGAGTAGGCAAGCCTTTAGTGACGACATTCGGGGTGAGTCCTCACCATGAATTAGGAATTGAAGATGTAGTTGACCATTTCGTTAGGGAGGTGACGTTCTTGATAGTACCTGGAAGAGTTTCAAGACGTCTCTTAGTACAGAAATCATCCTCATCCTCGGTCTACACAACGCTGCGCCCTACCCGTCTCTTTTCGATCGGTACCCTTCCTTGGTGAGTCTCAGTGTTGTTGAAGAAACCCATTACTCTCGCTCTAAAAACCTGAAACTGATGTTGCTGCCCAGGACGGCGTTTTCAATTGGGACTCCTGGCCCAAGGTCGATCAGGGCAAGAAAGTCGTGTCAATCGATGAAGACAAAGTCTACCAGAAGGCAACAAGGAAATGCGGAAAGCTCTTCATGATGGGTCTCTCACCCCTGCAGTTCAAGCACATCAATGATAGGGATAACTGGTACCGCCTAGGCGAAGGTAATCTCGAGAACCGCCTGGGCCAAGTCTTAGACCTACAACCCGACCTTCTAGAAATTCAGTCGTGGAATGATGCAGGTGAGGGCCATTATATGGGGAACAGCTGGGTCGAGCCGATTTGTGATGCCAAAGAGATCTGTGCCTACACCCAAGAGTACGATCACAGGGGTTACTGGCAAGTCCTACCGTCTTTCATCCAAGCTTGGAAACGAGGAGATAGGACCACGGCTAACATGTTTCCGACGACGCCTGGGATGGTCGCTCAGGGAGTCTTCTGGCACCACACACTGCTTATCAACGGGAACTGCGCGCCTGATATATTTGGTCTACGAAAGCCAGAAGGAGTTGAGAATGCAGAGGACTCCGTCACGGTAAGTATACTCTCCTCCACGACTGACGTCCGAAGCCTTCATGGTGCTTGTTCAACACCCCTCCTTGCATCCTCCTCTTCCCAGACCACGCATGATACTGTTGGATCGAAGCACTTCTTTACTTTCATATAGCAGCTTTCTCACTTTCGCACAACAAGACCGCAGTATTTGGCTGAGTTCTGATACCCGCGATTCATAGGGCATCGTTCTCGTAGCCCCAGACGAGAAGGGACTCACTGCTGTCGTCACAAGTGGTGCAAAAAGACTCGGTACTGCAAGCCTGAAACCCGGGTACAACAAGTTCTCCTTCGGTGGCATGACCACCGGGACAGTTATGATAGAGGTTCTGAAAGGAAAGAGGAAAATCATAAGTGGATCTGGACCTATACAGGTACGTAATTGTCACAAGTGCACCTCTATCTTGGTTGATTACTAATAACGAACTTGGAGGTGGCGGACTCGGCCGAGTTGCACAACTACAATTACCAGGTCGTCGGTCTTCAGCACTACGACTAGGAGTCTGGACTTGCGACTTTCCGAGTCCGATCTTGCGGTTTGGACGAACTGCGGCAGCTTGCTACGTACAACGAGCACGAACATTGGGTCGTTGATACGTTCCACATAGGTCATGGTGCTTCCTCGTCCTCTTCCAATAATGCCGCGATCGAAGCAGCAACCGCCACAGATGCGTAAATGGTGTACGAAGTGCAACCATCTCCGCCGGCACCAGCACACTTGAAGCCACCAATGGTGGCCTGATATGATTCAGCATACCGAGAGTCATGCCGGACGAAATCAGGCACGTCTCGCTGGCGTCGGTCTAGAATGCTCGAAGGCCCAACCGGCCGCCGATCTCTGACCCAGGGTGAGCAGACTGTCTGATTGCGAGACCTACCATGAGTCGTCATTAACGATCGTCCATTGTTGAAGTTCCGTCCACACCAGTGCTGTTGTCAGAACTGGCCCGGTTCCCCCTCGCGGCACTGAAAAAGGTGGACGAATTCTTAACCCAGATGGTTAAGATTCGCGGGCGCAGGTACTTCTAGGTTTGCTCGGCCTTGGCACGCCGGGACAGCTATGCACAAGCATGGTGTACCCCTGCGTCGTTGTCAAGCGCAGAAATACTTGGGAATGATGAAAGCCGCCGTTTGACCCCACTACTGCCGCGCGGACCGTTGAAGCATTTGTTGGAAATGCAGTATTAGCGCCAGCTCTGAGATAGGTGGGCTCTCAGACGCGGCACAAAGATGCTTGTTGGCTTGCGCTTGTTTCGTGACCATCGCCTGGGATCGGATCTACGCTCGACACTCAACAAGGCAAGCATTTATGTCACAATCAATTCGGCCAACAGGTGTTTGTGCTTGCATCCTCCACCCGGGACACGAAGATATCGCGCACATACTGCTTTAGTAACAATGCGAATGCGACACAATGATTACGGAGGAAGGCACCAGCCTCAATGTCTTGGCGGAGCTAATTCGCGATAGCAAGGCTGACACTCGGATTGTTACACAATACTGCATACCGCTTCTGGCGCCATGTCCCACAGCGAAGCCTCCCTCATGTGTCCTAGGAGAGCAACGTATCTACACGATTTTTGCATCTGCCAAAGGACATGCTAGTGTATGATATGTCGCTGGCTTCTGCGTCATGGCCAAGGATAAGTGGAAACAAGGGTTCGAAATGTTCTCAGAGCTGGTCAGGTCAGTGCTATCAGAGATGAGTCTACAAAATGGCACAACAGCACCTACTACCTGGCAGGCTCGCTATCCGTGGAGAATCTTGACCTGCCAGCATGTACCAGCACGCTGCGAGACCGGCCCGAGTTGCAACTTGTTAGCACTTATCACTGAAGACTGAAAAAATTCTGTTTCTGGATAGCCGATGCTCTGCAGGGATGAGCCATGTTGCTGAATTGCTTAGCATCTGACATCCGTGGCAGGGGATTCAAAAAGGGATGCTCCATATCCCTTATTCCCTCATGAGAACCAGAAATGGACATCTTGATGGATCAATTGGCGCTACGTTCCTCCGGTCCATACGGGTATGATCAACGTTGACTTGGCTGCTAGAGGGAGGAAGGATGTTGATAAAGAATTGCTAATGGACATACGGTAAACTCTGCTCCGCCTTGACCAGCTTTGTTGTGGGACATCCTACCAGAGAAATGGAGGCCCGTGGCATCATAAAAGACCAGAAGCGTGCTTGTACCCACCCATGACGACCTACTTGTATTGCTTTTTCATTTGAGCGAAGCCTCATAGTCAGACCCTCCAGATTCTGACGCCTGCCAGAGAAAGCTGGTACTTGTACAATTATGTGACCCGGGGGAAACTCATCATCGCACGTGTATCTAACTGACTTGGCGAGATCCGTCAATTCAGAATCTTACGGTGAGAATACATAAGAGGTTTGTGGTCGGACTATGATGGTGACCACCACGGGATACTGCCATGTGCTTCAAAGAAGACCTATCACGTCAGACCGTTGAACCCGAGCCTCGGTGCCACTTCGATCCTTCTCAGCCATGTAAGCTCTCCATAAGTCTATTGATAGACTGGCTATCTCGGAAAAATATAAAATTATCGGGCATTCACCATTGATGATCTCATCTGACTGGTGGTTGGCGACCCCACTACTGTAAAACTCTACCCGTTCGCCGCTGAAGTGATTTTCGATTAGCATGATGTGCTGGTTGTCTCAGGCGTGAGAAAGGCTCCTCGGCAAGGAACGGTACTGGCCAGTGACCAAGCTGTTGGTAAGCTTGGCGACACCCTTGAACCGGATAAAAGGTCATTTTGCGTAAAGTAGTTCCACGTCGGGGCAAAAACGAGATAGCTCGACTAAAGAGGAAGTGCGTTTGCTTAGCGTATCCTTTTTTGATGACTACTGCTTGTGATCACTCGATTCATCTTTATCTCAACCACACATCCGACCAATAGCTACAAAGGTCGCAGCACATATGCATGGCGATCAGCAGGTGTCCAGCGGATTTCTGCACCCGAGTGAGCAAATAAGACTATCATCCTGACAAGCTGTCTTGGTAGCGCGTTCCCCCCTGTCTGATAAGCCACGAACCAAGACCCTCTACAATAGAACCGCTTACCACAAAGTAGGGGCTCCGGGAATGCTGTGCTGTCTGGATAGGCACGATCTGCATAGAGAAGTGGTAAATCTGGATATCGGCAAAAGAACCCTGGTGCCCTCCTCATGTCTCACACACAATATTGAGCCTGCGACTCAACAAAAAGCATTTTGGGTCTGACCCTAGTCCTTTCGTCCAAGTTGGCAGAAAGCTAAAGTTTTGCCTGGGTTGCCATGAAGACGTTCCCTCGAGAGAAACAACCAGGATCATGCCTCTGGAAAACAGAACTTCATGCATATACAACCGGGAATATGGTAAGTATGGAGCTGCGTTAATATGATAACAGAGACCTTCTGCGATCAATCAGAGCGCGTGGGCCCTCGGAGAATTGATGGTCCACGAGCTGCTCCGGCGCGCATGAAAGGGCACTGTGACGACTACCCGATATTCCCTAAACGTGGCAGCAGAAGCGCCACAGGATTCCAACAAGCCTGCTGGGACGCAGGTTCGAGGAGATGTTGGTGACCCATCAGAATTACCTGCCGTCCAGCATCGACAGGTGGCGCAGTCGTCATACGGATTCGTCCAGTCTCACCAAGGCTGTGATATGGGGCAGTTACAGCCTACACACTGGCATGAAAGTGATTCCCTAAGCACATTCTGAGGGTCGCTCGGCAATCAATCACAATCACAGCAGTGACGGAGTTCAGAAACGTATGATCTCACATACGCGAGAGAAGTTTTACCCTGAAGCTGCTTGGTTCAACCGTTATTCTGCTTTGGTTCAACCTGTATTCGCGAACAAGCTTGCTCACTTCTGTATTAACCTAATGTTACTGTCGCTGATTTCAGACTGTCAGGCTTGCTTTCTTTGTCCTTTCGTGTCTCAACCTCAATCACTCGTTTTCCCCACTCTGATATAACTTCGCTATAAGGTTGTTATCATAAAGCCTTTGTCATCTGCAATCGAGCCTGACGACAGTCGCTGCACCAGAAGGCTCCCTCTGACTGATAATGCACTTCAGCTTCAGGGTCTTCACCACATTCTTTGCACTTGTTACGTTAACAAGAGCTCTTAAATGGAGTCCAGAGCACGTCGGATACAACTTGAACGAGAACCAGACAGCCACTGATCCCCTCGACTACTGGGGAGAATGGAACGATCATGTTTACAACCCGTCCCCAGCGAATTGGCGGATGCCTATGTACACGTTCTTCGTTGATCGTTTCGTCAATGGGTAAGTCGATCATTGTTGGTGTACATAGTCGTATTGCTAATGCTTTACGAGGGATCCCACGAACGACAACGCGAATGGTACACAATTCGAACACGAGATTCTATCGAATCAGCTACGAGCCGGCGGGGATGTCAAAGGACTTCAAGATAGTCTTGACTATCTACAAGGAATGGGCATCAAAGTGTTGTATATCATTGGCACACCCTGGCTCAACATGCCATGGGGCGCAGACGGTTACAGCCCTCTTGACCTGACTCTATTGGATCGGCACCATGGAACCATTGAGGACTGGCGCAATCTTATTGCTGATATCCACCGTCGTGGCATGTACATTCTATTCGACGATACAATGGCTACTATGGGAGACTTAATGGGGTTCGAGGGATACTTGAATGAGTCGACACCGTTCAATCCTGATGAGCATGATGTCATATGGAAGTCGGACAGGCGCTATCATGATTTCTACCAAAGCAACGAGAAGTTGGAAAAATGCGAATATCCCAGGTTCTGGGATGATCATGGCCATCAGGTCACCAACTTAAGTGATTTTTTCGTCGGTTGTCGTGATAGCGAGTTTGACCAGGTATGTCCCTCAATGACTGATTGCTCTTAACAGAGTAAATTGCGACGTGTTCGTACTAACCGAGTCTTGCAGTACGGTGAAGTCGCGTCCTTCGGCGACTACACTGAATGGCAGCGCCAGTTGTCGAAGTTCGCTTTCGTCCAAGACCGCCTGAGAGAGTGGAGACCTAGTGTGCTTGACAAGATCAAGCATTTCAGTTGCCAGGTTATAGCAAGCTTGGATATTGATGGATTCCGCATCGACAAAGCCATCCAAGTAACACCGGATGCACAAGGTTTGTAGTTTGTATCAAGTCGCTTTTACATGGCTAACGTTACGCAGGCAGTTGGAGTTCTCATATAAGAGAATGTGCTCGGCGATACAACAAGACCAACTTCTATATCCCTGGCGAGATCGTTTCCGGGAATACTTTCGGTGCCATCTATGTCGGCCGCGGTATGGAGCCTGAAATGGCAATCACGAATATGACTGAGGCCGTGACTGTCAACAACGCCACAGAACGGGAGTACATTCGGGATCTGGACCAAAGCGCATTAGATGGTGCAGCTTTCCATTACTCAGCATATCGGGCTTTGACCAGGTTTCTCGGGATGGATGGCATCTACGACGCAGAGGGCGACCCCCCGGTTAATATCGTTGAGGCCTGGAATACCCTCGTATTGACCAGCGATATGACGAATGCTTATACTGGAGAATTTGACCCGCGGCATATGTTTGGCATTAGCAATCATGATGTTTTCCGCTGGCCGGGTATCAGGAATGGGACAGAGAAGAATCTTCTGGGGCTCTACGTGGTTTCTCTTTTGTTCCCAGGTATACCGGCTTTATTGTGGGGTGAAGAGCAAGCAATGTACGTTCTTGAAAGTACAAATGCTAACTACGTCTTTGGTCGACCTCCAATGTCGTCGTCGCTTGCGTGGCAATTACATGGTTGCTACAAGGTCGGATCCGTGAAGTACCACGATTTTCCTGCCGACTCTGTTGCATACGGTTGTGAAGACGACAACATTAGTCTCGATCACCGCGACCCCTCTCACCCCGTCCGGAATGTCATCAAAAGAATGTTCGAAATGCGAGAGCACTATCCAGTCTTGAATGATGGTTACTATCTCCAACAACTCTCCAACCATACCTACGATATTTACCTACCTGGCAGCAATGGCACTCGGACAGAGACGGGTCTTTGGTCTGTCTATCGATCTGCTTTTAGCGGAGTTCAGAATCTTACTGGCACTGGTGAAGGTGACCAGAATATATGGTTTCTGTACACAAATGAGAATCGTACCGTCGACTACCATTTCGACTGCAAGGACAATGCAAGTCTCGTGTCTCCATTCATCGGAGGCACTACCGTCAAGAACCTTTTTGCGCCTTACGAGGAGTACACCTTGGAAGATGGTGCCTACACTCTAGGCATCGAGGGAAGCACCGAGCCCAACGGTTGCTTGTCAAATTTCAGCATACCGGCATGGGGCTACCTCGCCCTCGTTCCCAAAGACAAATTTGTTCAACCACGTCCAGCACTCACTGCTCTCTATCCTGGCCACGACTACCGCAAGCTGTCAACCATCAACAATGGAGAGACGGTTAGTTTCAAATTGGGGTACTCCCAAGAGATGGATTGCGATTCGATATCGAACAGTCTTCAGATCAACTCGACTGGTACTACGGGCAATGTCGCGAAGCTTAACCTCAGTAGCGTCCACTGTTCGGCCATCGATTCGGAGGCAAAATGGGTGGGCGAGCCAACAACGGCGTTCGTCTACGAGGCTGACTTAGAGAACGTGTACCACGGCGTCCACGCAATCACAGTCAAAAACGCGTCAGCAAGTGACCAGAGTTACACCAATTCTGTGGACAGGATCTTGCTCAGAGTTGGCGACTTCGACAACCCCATGGTTTTCCCCCGCGCGGCAAATTACAGTAGTTCCTTACTTTTCAAGGACGACAACGACAGTCTTTACTTGTCACATCGTGCTTCCGGAGCAGATCTTTGGCGGTACTCTTTGAACTTTGGTTCGTCTTGGAGCGACTGGACCACCTATACCGGCGACAATAGCACTCTTGCTCCTCAGCCATGGTCCGGGACTAAGCAGCAGGCCTGGGAAGGCGAGCATGTTATTGTCCAATATTGGGGCCAATTGGCATCCTCGAGCGACCATTACCAACATGGTGATGTGGATTGGAGTACTCCCAGACGTTTTCCTAATCTCTGGATACAGGGGACATTCAATCAACATGGGTTCGATGCCGGTCTTGCAAACAAGCTCGCACTTGACCAAAACAGCACCTGGAAAGTTAACTTTCAGACAGAATGGCCCACCAGTGTGTCGTTCAGTGCTTGGGGTATCAATCCCGATGGCCAACCTGATGTTACTCAGAAGTATGGGGATATTGACGGAGATAACGTCCTCGACAAGATTTCGCCGCACGCACTGACCGACAGCGTAGTCAACATCACAGGCCCGCCTGCATCTCCATTCATGGCCTACCGACTCGAGCTTCACGATGGCTCACTTCGTTACAAGCTCGTTCCAGTCGGTTCTAGATGGACCCAGCTCGCTCTATATTTCTTGCTCGCGTTGATGCCTTTCATCACAGCCATCGCCGCCACATTTGTCTACGCGAACTCGTTTTACCAAGTTAAGTTCAACCAGTACGGGGTGTCTCATATCGCCACTTCGCTTCCAGGGCTTGTGCTTAACAGAATTCGAGGTTTCCGGCCATTTGATAACGACGACAGCAAAGTTGGTGCCGCGAAGGGTGCCCCAGAGAAAGAAAACAAAACTGCAACGCTTCTGTCCTGGCTTCCGACGGCGAGACCTTCACCAATCATTTCTACACCAGGTCCTTCTGGGACTTCTACACCGAGACCATCCACACCGACCACGTTCGGAGCTACGATCCATCCCTCTCCGGTCGACGCAGAGACCTCTGCTCCCAAGAGGCGAGTCGTGCTCATAGGGACAATCGAATATGATATCCAAGACTGGAATATCAAAGTCAAAATTGGAGGACTTGGCGTCATGGCTCAGTTGATGGGTAAAAACCTCAGTCATCAAGATCTGATTTGGGTTGTACCTTGTGTGGGCGACATTGAATATCCGGAGGATCCGAACGAGGTTGGCGAGCCAATGGCTGTCACGATAATGGGCCAGGTGTATAAGGTCGACGTTCGGGTTCATCAGCTGCAAAACATCACTTACGTGGTGCTCGATGCCCCAATTTTCCGCCACCAGACGAAAGCAGATCCGTATCCGCCAAGAATGGACGATCTGGAGAGTGCAGTGTACTACTCAGCTTGGAATTCTTGCATCGCCGAAGCAATTCGGAGGTACAAGCCAGATCTTTACCACATCAACGACTACCATGGGTGTGTGGCACCCTTGCATCTCCTTCCGGAAACTATACCGTGTGCTTTATCACTGCATAACGCAGAGTTCCAGGGACTTTGGCCGATGAGATCAAAACAGGAACGAGAAGAGGTTTGTAACATCTACAATCTTCCCTCTGACGTGGTCCAACAATACGTCCAATTTGGTGAGGTTTTCAATCTCTTACACGCCGGCGCAAGCTACCTCCGCATACATCAGAATGGATTCGGTGCAGTTGGCGTATCCAAAAAGTACGGGAAGCGGTCTTATGCCAGATATCCAATTTTCTGGGGTCTAAAAGATGTTGGTGCTTTACCGAATCCAGACCCCAGTGATCTTGCAGCAATCAATCAGCCCGAGTCTGAAATCTCTTCCAGTGCGATTGCTGTCGATCCAGAGTTCGAAGCTGCTCGTGGGGGTCTACGCACAGAGGCGCAGAAGTGGGCCGGTCTAGACATCGATCCTTCCGCAGAGTTATTTGTGTTCGTCGGTCGCTGGTCGATGCAAAAAGGCATTGATCTCATCGCCGATATCTTTCCGTCAATCCTTGAGAAACATCCAAAGGCGCAATTAATATGCGTCGGGCCAGTCATCGATCTATATGGTACATTCGCCGCTATCAAGCTCGCCAAGATGATGGAGACGTACCCCGGCAGAGTCTTTTCTCGACCGGAGTTCACAGCACTCCCACCATACATCTTTTCTGGTGCTGAATTTGCGCTCATCCCCTCCAGGGACGAGCCCTTCGGTCTGGTTGCCGTGGAATTCGGACGTAAAGGCGCGCTGGGGGTTGGTGCAAGAGTTGGTGGTCTAGGACAGATGCCTGGTTGGTGGTACACCATCGAAAGCACAAGTACCAAACACTTGCTTCAACAGTTCAAAGGAGCAATTGAGGGTGCACTAGCCTCTCGATCCGAGACTCGTGCTATCCTTCGTGCTCGAAGCAGTCATCAGCGCTTCCCGGTTGCTCAGTGGGTTGCAGACTTGGACACTTTGCAGCAAACCGCCATTGTCAAGCACCAGAAGTACGGGAAAAGGCACGTGCGGAATCCTCGGGCTTTCAGAAACGAGAGCGGTAATTCCACTCCACTCACAATGTCACGCCCAGCGAGCCGGAGTCGGTTTTCGACGCCAGCATTGCAGTCACCAGCAGGATCGAGGGCGGCGAGCCGACACCGGTATGCAACTCCAGGAACGCAATCGCCAGCACGGTCGAGAGCGGCGAGTCGAAGTCGGAACGCCTGGCCTGGATCAGATCCCAATGGACCTCCAGAGGTCCCCTCGATCCCACAGTCTGCGAGATTGATGGAGTTTAGGGGCCTGGATAGTGAACTAGACCTACCGCGGCGCCTCCAACGGGACTCTCAAAGGACCTATGAGAGTACAGCAAGCTCCAGCGAACGCTACTTCGATGTCCAGTGGAACACTGAAGATGTCAATGACCAAGAACTGGGCCCAGATCTCCAGCAACAAACTCCAGCGGCAGGGGAGGACGACTCCATGGGACTAGATCTTCAAACGTTCCTACAAGATAACCCCGATGGCCTGTTGCGTCCACCAGAGTCCGAGTGGCCTCTACAGAACGCCACTCCCCAGACTCCTGGTAGCCGCCCGGCACCTCTGGAATCTGGACTGAGCACCCCTAATAGAACATCGCTTGACGGCATGATCCCATTGAGGCCTGGCCTAGGCCACATCAGGGAATACGCTCAGTCAGTATACAGCAGAGACCCATCAGACGAGCCACCCCGATACTCAGCACTGCTCAGCAGCGACAACGTCATAGGAGAAAAGAAGGACTTCAAGCTCCAGAAAGTGGACCCTTTCTTCACCGATTCCCGCCAGGATTACAGACAAGCGTTCTCACGCAAGCTCCAAGACCTCAACGGCCGGAACACCTACGACACCGTGATCGAGGAGTTCATCGAGAAAAGTGAAAAGGACTGGTTCAACCGTCTACGGGAGGTCAAAATGGGCAAAACCAATACACCCGTCGGTAGCGTCTTCCGAGGCAAGGAGGGCGGCATCCCATCGCGATCCGTTTACTCTGTCAACACGGACCTGGGGCAAGACGACGTCGATGACCCTGACTCCCGTGGCCAGTTTCTGCTCGCGGACAATTATAAACCGCCTACAGGCGTCAAGAAGTTTATGCTACGCCGGGTCGGCGACTGGCCGGTGTACTCGATTATGCTAGCATTCGGACAGGTCATCGCTGCGAGCTCATATCAGATCACCCTTCTCACTGGTACGGTGGGCCAGTCGGCCTCGAAACTCTACACCATCGCAAGTATCTATCTCGTCACATCAATTCTGTGGTGGATGGTGTATCGAACGATGAAATCAGTCTGGGTCTTGTCTCTTCCGTTCATTTTCTATGGGGCGGCTTTTCTGTTCATCGGAATCGCGCCTCTAGTGAGAGGAAGTCATGGCAAGGAATGGGTCCAGAACATTGCCAGCGCTTGTTACGCCACTGCGTCGTCAAGCGGATCACTGTTCTTTGCTCTTAATTTCGGCGATATGGGAGGCAGCCCGGTCTCCACCTGGGTCTTCCGAGCTTGCGTTATTCAGGGTACACAGGTAAGTTCAAAAAGCTAAGGCGCGTGGTTTTGTTCTAACATGTTTGCAGCAAGTTTACATCGCTTTCCTCTGGTGTTGGGGCGCAAGCCTGGCCGTGCTCTCCGAGGCCGGTGTTGCAGCATCCAGTCCTATCGTCAGCCAACCGGCTATCGTTTCCTCGGTCGGCATGGCCATTGCTGTTCTGATGTGGTTTGCGGGGTCTATCATTTTCATAGGTCTGCCCGACTACTACCGTCAATCGCCGGGCACGGTCCCAAGCTTCATCCCAAGCATACTCCGCCGCAGGATCGTGCTATGGTTCTTCATGTTGGTGGTAAGTTGAAGATATCCGATTGCAAAGCTCTCACCGTTCCATGGCTGACATTAGTCCAGGTTATTCAGTGTTTCTTCCTCTCTGCACCCATGGGCCGTAACTGGCTCTACTTGTGGGATTCACAGCATCTGCCATACTGGACAGTCACCGTCCTCGTCCTCGTCTTCTTCGTCGGCGTCTGGTGCGCCCTATTATACGGCGTCTCCGTGTACAGCAAAAGCCACTCGTGGCTGCTTCCAATCATCGCGATTGGTCTGGTATGTCCACGGTGGTGCCAAATGCTCTGGGGTGTATCAGGTATCGGCCAGTACGTCCCATGGGCAGGCAGTCCGTTTGGCTCTGCCGCGGCTGGACGAACTCTATGGCTCTGGTTGGGCGTCTTGGATGCGCTTCAGAACGTGGGATTCGGTCAGATACTGCTGCATACCTTGACGCGATTCCACATCTCGTTTACACTCATCGCGGCGCAGGTTCTGGGATCTCTAGCGACAATTGCGGCGAGGGGTATTGGACCAAATAAACTTGGGCCGGGTCCGGTGTTTCCTGATTTTAGTTTCGGCATCTTGCAAGGCTTTTCACATGCCTGGTTTTGGGTCGGATTGTTCGCGCAAATAGCGATTGTCTTGGTAGCTTTGAGGTTTTTCAGGAAAGAGCAATTGTCGAAGCCATAATCGACTGGTAATGGTTGTCGGAGGATTTCTCCACTATACAATTTGGGGAAGGAACAAATACTTGTTGTACTATTGCTAGAGAATTATAGACTAGAACTTGTACATAGTCACGAATCCAGATTCACAAGACGATGACTTAAGTAGCCTGCTGTCGTACCTCGTCTCAACTCGCCAGATCGGCAGACACTTCTCCTTGGTGCGTCGAAAAAGCAAGCCTTCCGTCCCTCACGAATCTTAAGAAGTCACTACAAAGGTATAGACTTCCTGCTACGACCACCAGAGGTCCCTGCTCGTGTTTTGCGTTCCTACTTTCATCCCACTCTGCTAAGATCCCTTCTACAGCTCCAAGTGCTTCAGCAATATTGTCGGCTGGAGGTTCAACGACATTCAGCGACGGGATAAGCCGATTCGCACAATGGAGAAGTGCATCGATTGACGCAGGTCTGACCCACGGCATGCCATCTACAGGACCAAACGAAGTGAAGATGATTCTGGCGGGACTTGAAAGTGATGAGTGACGTGCCGAATCTTCCGAGGTCGGGTCTGGTTCAGAGACCAGTTGTGGAAAGAATTCAGCCAATACTTCGGATGGAGGCTTTGTCGACGAAAGAGCAATAACCCAGATCTCGGGCCTTTTCGGTTGCTGATTTCTTGAAGATCTTGATGACCGCGGCCGGGTCAGGAGTTTTTCGTCCAGGTACTTTCGCAATACTTCAGCTGATTGTGCGTTATGAGCTCCGTCAAGTAGGACATTCGTTCGATTGAGCAGAGGTAGGCTTTGGGCTGCAACCGTGTCTTGTAACCAACCGGGTTGCAGCAGCTGAAGGCGGGCAGGGTAGGACTTCGATGCATCTTGTAGGACATCTTCACACAATGTGGCGGAAAGACAGCTTAAAGCTTCATGCTGCTTGCTGATAGCCACCGCAACACGCGAAAAAGCGGCAAATGCTAGAGACAGATTGGCGAGCTGATGCGGCATCAAGCTGAGTAGGGTTGGGTGATTGCCCTCTAGGGCAATCTCGTCACCTAGGTCCTCCTCTTTGAAATTCGGTTGATGCTGGCCAACTATTCCGTTGAGAGCAATCAAGACATCTTGGTTAGACCCAATCTCTTTGTGCTCAAACCTTTCCCCGATCGCCCTAAATATCATACCGGTAGCTTCTACACCCCAGTCCTGGTTGATAATCACCGGCACGTCCCTCCGAACAATACCACATTTTTCTTTCACAATACTCTCAAGACTACCTCCCAGCATAGCAAGATGATCCAGTCCAATGCTCGTGATTACACTGACTGCAATGGCGGAGTCCGGCAAGGCGTTGGTGGCATCCAGCCGCCCTCCAAGTCCACATTCAACGACCGCGACATCGCAAGGTCTTGGCGCAGGCTCTGAAAAGATAGCAAATGCCGTAGCAGTGAGAAGCTCAAACTCCGTCAGTCTTGCATCTGCGTCAACTTGCTCGATCGTTTGCCTGTCCTCGGCTGGTATGGCAGAAGACTGCCTGCGCGCTTCACTCCGTAGCTCCTCCTCAACAACTTTCGCGATTGCCTTCACCTTATCCTCTGTCTCTAGGAATACAGCCTTGGATACAGGTTCGTCGTTGATCTGAATGCAGTCCCACCTGTCGATGAAATGAGGCGATGTGAATCGACCTACTCTAAGCGAGGTACCATCTTCTCGCGAACCTTGCTGTCGCAGCAGAGTAGACAGGTATGCAGCAACGCTACCTTTGCCATTGGTGCCAGCTATGTGGACAACTTTCCATGGTGGATTGAAATGTGGCTGTTGAAAATGAGTTTGGGCGATGTGCTGGAGGAGACGCGCTATCCGCTGCAAGCCGAGATTGATCATGCCCCGATGGAAAAGCAGTCTCACGAAGCGCGTGCGTTGCCTGGCTAATAATAGAGGGTATGAGAGTGACTGGAAGCGCGCTTGCAGGCAAGCCAACGGTAAAATCGCAGGTAAGGAACGGATCGCCTAAGTGTTGAGGGATGAATCAAAAAGGCGTAAAAATATTTTTGGTAGCACATCCGTAACACGCCGGCCAGCTCGCTGAAAAGGAGAGGCACACTTGCCAACACCATGAACCCCGCAGACTTGATCGCCCAAAGGTCGTACACTATGTACAAATGCTCTTATTCGGACTGTCTTGAGTGCTCCGGAGGAAGGTGTCGGCCTTACGTTGACCGACAGGGTTCTAATTAGCTACAACAGGACGGAGGAGAACGAGATTAGAGCGAGGCTATCAAGTTGATAAAAGTGCAACGGACAAAGAAGAGTGATGCACTCAACATACTCATGACGGTCCCCTATGGGCGTTATTGCTACCCTGTTCACTGTATAGACTTTCTTCCGCTAATACTAATGCTAATCATTCAAGGCGCAGCGGAAGAGTGCCGCGAATGAGACCTCCTGCCAAACGAAGGCGCCGGACTATGCGGTGGCGCATGTTCGAAATGAGGGGCCAAAGAAGGATTCTGAGAAGGCGGAACTCTGGTATCGGTAATCTCTTCCGGCGAAAAGACCGGATCCTCCGTTGAGGTTGCTGGGTGGATCTCTATGCCACTCGTGCCTTCAACTCCTGACGGTGCTCGCGATCGCTGGAATCGGACCGTCTCGGCTTCTTCGTCGCGTCTTTCTATGGGTGACCAGCCTCCAGCAACACTGCCGGCTACTATGCCAGCCATGGCTGTGACAGGTCCGAATACAGAGTTCGAGTTACCGCGTGGTCGTTTCTTCTGCTTCTCAGGGGTTGCCGGCGGTTTTGCAACCTTGGCTTCTTTCGCTGCCTCAGCATAAGCGTTGGCGACGATCTTCTCTGGATCGTCCTCTTCACCCTTCAAATGTGATTTTGACAAGGATCGTGATCGTGGTAAAAATGCTTGTTTAGGGTGTTGCAGCTTGAACGCCAGCTCTGACATTCGTCCTCCGCGAAGCTTTTTGATAAAGGTAAGTTCGTCTCTGATCTCTTCGAGGGCCGGGTTCCACTGGGTAATACCATCCTCGTCGTCCTGAACGACGAGGTCCGGACTCGGACGATGCCGTCGTGGTAGGGATGGAATAAGCTTGGCGAACATTTCGTCGGGGAAGCATCTTATGACAACAGCGAAAGGTATGGACAGTATACCCAAGACTATTGAGAGACCCCATTGTGGTCCAGTGATAGCATGGATTGAGAAGGCGGCACCGCCAACGAACATGATGAGGATCTGTCCGCCAACGATAATGAACTGGATACCGATGAACCAGTAGTTTTTGAGCATGCCTTGGAAAATGTTGAAACCATTGTCGAGTCGACGCGCATTCCACTGATTGAATATTTGCATCCAGACGAAAGTATTGAAGATTGTGCTCTGAAGTGAGTCTATTTCTTCTTCTGAGCTGTAGCTAAGAATCTTCTGGCCGGCGAAGTAAAGAATAAGGGTGACAACGAGTTGATAGATAGACTGGCCAATGATCATCTTCCACATCGTGAGTGTGATCAAAGGGGCCGATTTTGGTTCTGGTCTCCTGTTCAAGATCGTGGGAGAAGGCGCATCTGTTGCCAGCGCTAGTGCCGCGAAAGTGTCCATTATGAGGTTGACCCATAGCAGCTGAACAGCGGTAAGCACAGATTGTTCTTCGTCGCTAGAGACAGCTGATATGAATGTAAGCAAGACGGCGGTGATATTCACGGTTATTTGAAACTAAGTTTGTTAGCTTGTTCGACTACGTTGAGATTCGTGACATACCTGCAAGAACTTCTTGACAGCATCGTTGACAGTACGGCCCCATTGAATTGCTTTCACAATAGACGCGAAGTTGTCGTCCATCAGAATAATCGCAGACGCCTCTTTAGCGACTTCGGTACCAGCAATGCCCATCGAAAACCCAACATCGGCGGTCTTGAGTGCAGGCGCATCGTTTGTGCCATCACCCGTCACAGCGACAGTCTCCCCGAGTTTTTTGAGGTGACCGACAAGCAATTTCTTGTCCTCAGGACTCGATCTGGCGAGGACTTGCAGCCGAGGAATGACCTGATTGAGCTGTTTAGGCGTAAGTCTGCGGAAAATTGGCCCTTCCATGGCAATGCCACCAGCTGTGAAGATGCCGCATTCGGTCGCAATGGCCTTCGCAGTCATCAAATTGTCTCCAGTAACCATACGAACGAAAACACCAGCAATCTGACAGTCATGAACAGCATTCGTCACGCCCGGTCGCAACGGATCCTGGATGCCGACAACTCCTAGGAACGTCATATCTCTGAAGACAACGTCGAAGTCTGCCTGCCTTGAATCCTCCCGAGACGCGCCACCACGAGGAGGCCATTGCTCGAAGTCGCGATACAACAGGCCGATCGTTCGCAGGGATCTTGAAGCATAACTGCTTACTATGTTATTCAGCGCCTCTACCTGCTCAGGCTTGATCGGAGTGTCGCTTGTACCCTTGGTTGGCTCGCTTATGATTCGTGTACATTTCGCAACCAAGATCTCTGAAGCACCTTTGACCAGCATTCGGAACTTGCCATTGGCCATCTTGACCACAACTGCCATGCATTTGCGACCAGAATCGAATGGCACCATCTGCACAACTTCCGCGTTGGCTCGTTCTTCTGCCACAGATGTTAGGCCGAGAAAGGTTTGTGCAAAGCTGAGCAGGGCTGTTTCTGTCTTTGAGCCAATAAAGACAACCTGCCCATTTTCTTCTGCCTCAAAGGCAGTTGAATTGAGCACGATAGAGTCTTTCAGCATGATTTTAACGTCTGCTGCAATCGTCTGAGCAAACTCTGCCGAAGAGACATCATCTTGCTTCTCCTCATCAGCGTCCAACTTATGGTTCGTTGCTGCGATCCGATTCGCAGCTTTGTCCTTGTCACCAAAACGGGAAGATGTGCCTAGTGTGCCGGCGACGACGGTCATCACGTTCTGTGTAAGCGTTCCGGTCTTGTCAGAGCAGATAGTAGTAGCATTGCCCATGGTCTCACAGGCACGCAGAAGTCGAACTAGATTGTTGTCCTTCAACATGCGAGTGGTAGCAAAAGCTAAGGCAAGAGTCACGGCCAGAGGTAGACCTTCAGGCACGGCCACGACGACAATCGTTACAGCGACAATAAAGATCTGCAAGAATCGCTGACCTTTTGCCTCGGCACCTCCAGTGATCGAGCTGAGTTTGGCCAGAAATTTGATGAACAGGACCAGGAATAGTAGCAGACCTGCACCAAGACCGAGTTTCGCGATGTACTCTGCAAGGACGTTCAACTTCGACTGCAGCGGCGTGGTCTGACCCTCGTCTACCAGCGACATGAGAATTTTCCCGTAGCTGGAGTTCACACCAGTCGAGGTAGCCAAGAACGTACCCACACCTTCTGAGACCTTTCCACCAGACAGAATGAAGGGATCGAGTTTCTTGGTTGACTGATTATCCTGTATAGCTTGGTATACCTCATCGCCAGGCTGCTTGCGGATGATGTCAGATTCACCAGTAGCAGAAGATTCGTCACAACGTAGATTGTGTCCCTCGATAAAGACACCATCAACTGGGATCAAGTCGCCAGGCTCAAGGTGGACCACATCTCCGACCAATATGTCGTAGACGGAGATTTCCTGAGATTTGCCCGACCGAACGACCTTGATCATGCGTTCTTCTTTCTTCTTATTGAGCTTCACAAACTGGCGTTCCTTCTGGAAGTCATTCAATGCCCCAACGATTGTTACCACCAGAATTGCGACAATGATAGCCACACCTTCAACCCATTCGACTCGCGCTTCGTGTGTACCTTCGCGTAGCTCTGCCTCTGTCGGAGCACGCACAGATTGGTAGATACCCAGAGCAAGCGATATGACAGCTGCAAAAGACAGCAGTATGAGGACTTTGTCATTGTATGCTATCCAAGCAAGCTGCAAGAAGGATTTGGACTTCTTCTCCGGCAGCCGGTTATCTTTATAGACTCTTTTTCGGTCGGCAAAAGCGTCTGAAGAGGTTTTGGTTGGTCCGCTTGTCATGGAACCTCTCGTTGTTGTTCTCTTTGGAGCACCAAACTCGCCTTCAGACTTCTTAGCGGCATTGACAGCCTCTTCGAAGGAGACTTTGCCGTCGAGCCCTACTTCATCCACGCTCAGACCGCTGAAGCGATCTGTCCTCAAGCCCTTCTCGATACCAATGAGACCTCCCAGAGCATAGAAAGCAGACAAGCTCTTGGGGTTGATCATCTTGTTGAGTTGCCCGATGGGAAACGCGAAGGGGCTGTCTTCGGACTGGAAGTCCGCTTCTGTGCCCGGATCGGGTTGAAGAGCATTTTGGTCATTGATGATATCTGCATTGCTCAGGGCGGAATCCTGACGTGGGGTTTCGTCAGCGGCTGTAGAAGCGATCCTTGTGTCACTACCAGAAGAAGTAGCCGAGCGATTATCAGAGTCGGCAGAACTAGCTCTTTCCCTGGAGCCGGGCACCGCTAAGAACGTATTTGGTGCTGCGCCGTCCATCCCAAATGTGCGTGGTGAGGAGACATTGTGAGGAGAGGTCGGTCTGCTGTCCCGCACATCGGTGGGAGAAGGAGCAAAGACGGGTGGGAGTGGCCCAGGTTCATCAAGGCCTTCAGTCTGCAATCGTGGTAGAGGGTTGCGTCTGTCAGAGTTTGGAGATACAGGGCTATCGACGGCCGCAGTATCATCGATACTTATGGTCGGCGCTCGTTGTCTTCCTGACTGAGGTTTGTCCCCGCCTCCTTCCATCCCTTCGGTAACAGAACTAGACATTGCAAGAGGTCGGAGAACAATGTCGTATGGTCACACGATAGTGCGGCTTATTTTCTTGGGTCTTGTACTTTGCGCTCCTTGACTGCGCCTCCGGCTGAGTGCAGTAACGTGTACAATCGGTTGCTGTGGGTTCTCTGATCCTCGCACTTGTGTAATATCGGCCTCTTAACGTCCTTGACCGAGCGTGTCTTTATTACTGATCGATCGATCTCTGGCTGCAATCAATGCCTCTGTTGATACAGGTTATGTCAACCTCTTTCGGTGAGTCAAATCGCAGAGCCCAAACCTTGAGGCGTTTGGTTGTAGAGCACGTGGCCAGCAATCGTGCATAGGGGTTGCTGAACCGCAATCGAATGAACTTTGGTTGTTGGTAGCAAACGACAATAGTAGAAAGGAAGAATAAGGAATGTTCAACAGAGTGAAAGGACTGAAACGGCGAGATCAACACATGGACCTGCTGGATACTGGCATGACTGTAGTGGAAATGATAGTGTCAAAGGCATAATCAAGCACAACAAACCATGTTGTTGGAAGTGATCAGATATGGATGACAGTCATGGCGGTTGTCGCTTGGTCCTGCTGAATCGCGCTTGCTTTCTACTCTGGCACTACTGGTAAACTGGAAAGTGGCCCTTGCCGAACAAGACTTAGGCACTCCGCCACTAAGCACTTAGCTAACATTGCCGGCTCCTACCCACTACTGTCATTTTGTGGTGCCAGCATGCTGTAAAGGACCACGCTGACTGTACATAATTCATGTTGGTTAGGAATTGACCTCTTGAAACGTAGTTGATCTGTAGAAGACCTCGGCGACAGATCCCGCACAGCATCACACATTGAAACTGACACCACCGAACAGGTAAGAGTGACAGCCAATAATCGGCATTGCTGGTGCTGCGCCCCCTCTAGCCTGGATCCTGCCTTGACTCAGCTCATTTCGACTGTCCGACGCCCTGACCATGGCTTCGCAGGGCAACATCATTCCTTCCACTCTATCCCTCCATTCGATTTCTACAACCTTATTGCTACCGCTCGTGGGTTCGCGAGGCAACGGTACAGGTATAGCTATACAAGAGAGCACCTGGTGTACTACTAATGACAGTCGAGATCGTAGGAAAGGTACCATGGCGTATCTGCTCAACACCGCCGAAGCCGTTGCACCTGCTGGCCGGCCGGAAACGCTGATTCACCACGAAAGCTTACATCGGCAAGAAATTAGCCAAGAAGTTCCAAGATAATACCAAGAGATTCCGGGAGAGATCCGTTCGTCCATAGCACAGGACCGAAACCTGATTCTGAGCTTAGCATAGGAGTAACACTATCGAAGCATCGTCCGCGCCTTGATTCTGTTTCTTGTTTGTGGCGTGTCCATCTCAAGCTGCAAGCTCGGAGATTGGTCACGACTCCACCAGCCGCTGCTTCCTCTGCTTCACTCTTTGGGTTGTGCTGTCAAGTGGTACCGGTGTGCTCCCAAAAGACAAGATAGACTAATCACAGGACGCACCACGGGTGGCGAAAACGAGCTCGATTCCAACACCATTCTGTGTCTCATTGTCACTTTTTGAAGCTGATGGAGTGTTCCCAACATCACAAATCAACCATGTCGACCAGCTCAGCTGGGCTGTGCGTCTATATAGGCCGGTGGTCCAGAGGACGCCGCTGACTGACGCACGTATGTATGTTCACCTTCTGTGTCCATGTGTCCACACGTTCGCATCCAGCTTCACTGCGCTGGCAGTTCATCCTCAGTGACCGCCGAAAATCTCGTCAATCCACTTTTTAGTACCGTCCATCATCTTGTGGTACCTCACTTCGCGAAGCTACACCGCATGAGAAGGCCACTCATGCAGTATTCTCGTTGCTAACACGGACAGCGCACGAAAAGAACTACTCGAGCTGCTTGGCGTCTCGCATGTCCGATCATACGAATAGAATTTTATAAGGAACCGCTGTTGACCATCAACAAATCCATCCGCCATCGATGGTAATTGCTGCACCAGTGATATATGATGACTCGTCACTGAGCAGGAACGCAATCAATTTCGCAACCTCTTCTGGCTGACCACCTCTCCTGAGTGCGACACCATTCTCACTCAACATGATCCCTTTCTCCTTTGAGTCTTCTCCTGTTATCTGATCTGCTGTACGAACCATGGGCGTCTCAATTCGACCCGGGCAGATGCAATTCACTCGAACATTCCTCACACCCACTTCCTTTGCGGCTGATCTCGTCAAGCCTAAGACGCCGTGTTTTGAGGCAGCATAGGCCGCATTGTTTTGCCGGCCTGTTAATCCGGCTACAGAGGAGGCGTTCACCAATGCTCCGCCATCCTGGATGCTCCTCAGCTGAGCTCGCATGCAATGCATGACACCATTGAGGTTGATGCCCGTGACGAAGTCCCACTCTTCGAGATCTTGCTCATCCACGCCCTTCAGACCGATGGACTTGGGGATGACACCAGCCAAATTTGCCGCGCCATCGAGTTTGCCGAAGTGCTTCTTTGTTTGCTCTATCCAATCTTCTACTTTAGAGTAGTCGCGAACGTCCACTGGGAAGGAGATCACGTCTGTGCTGTACTTGGTCTTGATCTCCTCTGCATGCTTGGTGAGAGCATCAGCAGAAACGTCTATCAACGACAGTTTCGCGCCACGACTGGCAAGGAGGTGAGCTGTTGCAAGAGCGATGCCGCTGGCAGCCCCCGTGATAGCTATCACTTTGTCTTCGAATTGTCTCTGGAATGCCATGATTGCTTCCTTTTCGCTTATTCGGAACAAGCAGTACGATAATTTATCATCACGAGCTTTTTTCACGTTGTATCAGACTGCTTACCGCATGGGGTCTTTCATCTCGAGATTCAACTTGGTTCGCATCTTCCCCCGGGAATTTGCCTATCATTTTCCAGCAGGCTCCAAACAGCTCCCTAAATCTTCCCCGCATGCCCTGAGAATCATTGAAGGGCAGCGCGTGATAGATTATTTGACGCTTGAAACCGCGAGTTGTAGCACTGGTCCTTGAGCCGGAAGACTTGTTCCAGCTAAAAATGCAGCATGCCACATCGAAAGCGATGATCGGCGGCTCAGGTCTGTAAGATGCCGAGCGAGCAATGGCGCCCTTATCTGATTGCACCCAGCCTGATGAGCTCTGCAGAGAGGAAGAGTCTTCAGCCATTTAGTGACGAAGTACCCAATATATCTCAACATGCTGTCGCACGTAGTTGTTGGTCATTTGGAGACAATAAACAAGAATGCAAGACAGCAAGTATTGGAACAGTTCGAGAGGATCGCGAACTTTTCGGGACCAGAAGAACCTGGCGTACTGCGATATGCTATTACTGTACCCAGAGATGAAACGGATGAGACCACAATCTATGCAATCGAGGAGTAAGTCATGTCTAGCCATGGCCCAAAGCTCTCGCGCCAGTCTAGCCAGGAGCTGTAACATAACAACTGCTAGGTATAAGGACCAAAAGGTCTCGGACGACCACATCGCTTCTTCTCCTGTTCAGGGCCTGATTTCCATGTTTGGAAGTCAACCAGCAGTCCTCACGACACCGCCAAAAGTGTACCAGCTCGAGTATACAAGCGAAACACACCAATTCACCAGGCCCCGAGTCAGCACTAGATCTAATCCCTTCATCGTTTTCGCGACAGCAACCCAACCGTCACGTGGCTCCACAGCCGAGCTTACGGACGTCTGGGCTAAGGTTGTGGAGAAAGCCGAGGCGCATGAACCGAACACATTGCTCTACGCATTGGTGCGGGATAAGGAGAATCAGAGCCGAATAGGCACGATTGAGGCGTATGCCGATGAGGCTGCTTTTGAGGAGCATTGTAAGTCTCCTGAGGTAGAAGGTCTGGTTGCGAGGAACAAGCAGATTGGTGGTGAGATGGGTTACGTGGCTTTGAAGCTGGTCACTGGGTGGCTGTCGCGATAGTAATGCTAGATATGCAATCGAGGGAGCGAACTGACGGCCTTTATCGACTTTCATGATGTCCGTAGACGTGACAAGCTCAAGCTTTGGGCCAAATGGTCGGTGTACATCGAAATCGAGCTCGATTCCATGACCAGTAGTGCGTCCTCTACATACCCAGTTTGGTCCTTGGGGAGCACGCCAGTGCCTAAACGAAGTATAAAACCTTCGGCACATCGATATACCAGAATGAGGCAACCATAGTTTGAGAGTCCATTGGAACAGAGACTGCATGCATCCACAGGGCAGCAAACTAGACCCGCGTACCTTCGGTTGTCTTCAAAAGGACAGCATTGGGACTATTCGGAGCCCATGGTCAAGCTCCTCTTCTTGTGGTAACCATGTTCGTACTCGCAGTCCTCCTGGCCCAAGCTTTCTCGATGCGAGGCAGAAACGCTCTCTCCTTTCAACGCGAAGTGGAACAGAGTACAGACGAGCCATCTCTTGGACGCGGCATCCACGCTGCCACCATCACATCAGCTTCATAACATCTAGCGACGCGCTTGCGCAACGCTCGCTCATTGGGAGATTCGTACGGGTCAGTGTGCAGAGCGTCGAGCAACAACATTGTGGTACTGACCGTCATGCTCGAGTCCCACCAAAATGTTCTAGCAGACTGTACCGCGCAATGCCGAGACGGCCAAACCACCACAAAAGAAGTCTGATCTTTTCAGTGGCCAACCCGAATAGTCATGTCCAAAACGTCGAGAGAGAGAAAGGAGCAAGGGTAAAACAGCATACAGGCCTCGATCGTAAGCAGGAAAAAGCCGTGGCATTGTGAGCCTCGTTTCAATTGTCGTTTGAAAGATGTAGACGGCGATACTGACTGGAAGTTGAAGTCTAGGGAGCTCGGCTGTGCATGACGCGTGAAGGACGCGTAAAGTGCGTCCACCTAGCTCTTCTCAGCTCGTGTCCCTCCATTCGTCTGTTTACATACAACCTATACTTGCATCTACACAAAGACGTATACACTTTCTTGCAGAAATGAATTCGTCCATAAAGAGATTGGCCAAAGACCACTTGGCGCTCCGGAAAAGTCTGCCGCCGAACTACCTCTTCGAAACCGAGCACGATCTAGGACTCCCAGACGATCTGACACAACTGCTCATCTGCCTCACAGGTCCGGAGGGCACACCATATTCTCGAGGTCTCTGGCATATCCGACTTGACATCCCAGTCGAGTACCCTTCGAGTCCACCGACCGCGACATTCAAGACACGAATATTCCACCCGAACGTTGCAGAGGAGACCGGTGCAGTCTGTCTCGAAACGCTGAAGAGAGACTGGGATCCGAAGTTGACGCTAAGAGATATACTGATTACAATATCATGTTTGCTTATACAGCCTAACCCAGACTCGGCATTGAACCAGAAGGCGGGCGCTTTGATCCAGGAAGATTATGATGCCTTCGCCAGACAGGCCAGACTGATGACTCGCATACACGCGCCCATATCCGCACATCTGCTACCCTTCGCCCAGGAAGCAAGACGTAGAGGTGAAGAGGACGACAGTCGATGTTCTGATGGTGCACTCCGCGAATTCAGCACCCTTCCCACTCCTGCGGAAGATGGTATCCTGAAAGAGAACCAGCCTGTTCAAGACGCGGAGTGCTGCAAGGTTGGAAACGAGAAGCCACTGAAAAGACCTCTTGCAGATGTTTCAAGCTCGACTGAGGCGACGCAAGAAGAACAACTACGGCGTAAGTCACCGAAGTATCGGCAGTGTCCAGGAGTGTCTACAGATGCAGAAATCGCGGAGAGAGATCCTAAGAGGACCGGGCTTGTTCAACACAGCAGCATATCGAACGTGCCAAACAAGATCATCTTCCGAGCACAATGGAGTATGCCATCCGGTCTGCAAAGAACCACTGCAAGGGTCGGAATTCGCCGGCTCTGAATCAAGACTTTTGCTGTTGTGATAATAATTAATATTGTCTCCTACGATTGTTCGTCGACCTGTTTGAGCTGGTGGTCACCCATTCGTTATCTGTCGCGCCTGCCACCAATCTACCACTTCACGAGGGGCCATTACCGAGAACTACCAAAAGTCTAGATGCGCTTGTCTGAGCTGTGTTGCGCAGTCTGCCATATGATGTCCGTCTCGGCACCCACTTTATGGTGTACATCCTTGAAACGTACCTTCGGCGCAAGGTTGCTCCCGCCGCGTAAACAGAGATCGCCATCTAGCGCGATGTTAGCGTGGTTACCACAGCACCAGCCTCTTGCACTCCTCCTAGCGCCCTCGTGGTTCAGGGCATCTAGCGTGTTTCGGGGTTTGCCAGCCACTCTCTGAAACTCTCGGACTTTTTCATTGGCTGCAGCAAGAAGCCCAACCTCTTTCATTGGTTCCTTAGCTTTACAAGCCACACAGATATCATTGTGGTCTTTGCCTGCCATATGCAGATGGTAAGTCAGATGGCTGAACCGACTGTGTATTAATGCTGCTTCAGAGACCGTGCCTCTTCATCCTCAGCATCATCATCCTCACACAGACACAACAGCAAGCAACGAAAGCCTCAAACAGCTATCAAATCACCAGCATACTTCGCATACACATCAAAGCTTTACCTTCACGCAAACCATCCACTATAATGGCTCCATCCAGCAGGAACGTGCTCGCAGCTACTCTCGTCTTGGCTTCTACAGCATATGCTCTACCACAGCAGAAATTTGACTCTAGTATGCCAGTCTTGTCGCAAGCTACTGCCACAGCATCTATCGAATCTTGGCAGTCATCATCAGCATCAGCTGATCAATGGTGGACACCTTCCGCATCTCAGTCGCAATGGGACTGGAACACATGGTCCGCTTCGCAAACTCAGGCAACGGCACTCGCAGTGGTCACAACATCATCGTCTGCTCTAGCTGTGGTCACATCCGAGAGCTCGACCCCATATTCGAACCCTTTCACCATCTACACAACTGAGACCAACTCGCTAGGTGTCATTACTGGCATGCCAGCAGTTGCTACAGCACAGCCATCTCAAGCTGGAGTTGCTACAGTATGCTCTGGCTGCTCCAGCGTCATGAATGATCAGGCAAGCTGGTCAAGCATGGTTGCTAGCCTCTACAGCACTTCTACACCAGTGGCCGCCGCCGTCGCGAGCTCAACAATGTCCTCCGCTGCTCAAGCTAGCTCAGCAGAAAGCTCGGAAGGAAGCTCAGCCAGCACTTCTGTTGCCTTCAGCCAGAACACGGGTGCTGCTTCAAGGAGCATTGCCATTAGCGGCAGTGCTATACTTGCCATGGTCGGAGCCATCGGCGCCTTGCTATGAGCGGACGCTCTCTGACCGAGAGGTCAAAACATGTGGATCATTCTTCACGTCAATGGAATTCAGCGGCGTCAACGGTTGGGACCAGAGCATCTTGCCTGGATTTGGGAATGGGCGGCAATGCGAAATGAGCGTACACAACTTATATGCTAATACGGAAGGGACTTGAAACTGTACAACGATAGTTACATAGAATGAATCTCATGACAGATATGAGATAAGAATCAAAAATGATCTTCGAAAGTATCCAGCTGTCCTCAGGTGTGCCTTCTTTGGCCAGTGATTTCCTAATTCTGTCTCCATCGCACTTATTCATCATGAAACATCCTTGCTTCTATCAGGCATTATATAGCGAGCTGAGTGAACCGCTGCAAGGCCGTTGTCACCACGTTGAGACCCTCAACTTCTAGTCTGTTCAGGCTTGGCTGCCTCTGTGAACAGTCTCATGATACAACATTATCTGGGTCCTTCTCGATGTCGTATCCGAACGCAATTCTGAAACCTCAAATGAAATCATGAAGCCGTGCTGGGCTGGAATCAGGTCAAAGGGCGGCAGCAAAGAATGCAATAATATCATATTCAGTGCCGAGCACATAGCACTAGACAAAGGGCGGTGAGCGAGCTGTGCTATGCCCAGCGACGGCTACTAACCTCCTGTCAGCGTAGCACAAAGGCGACCAACATGAACACCTGGAGCATCTGACGAGCCGTGCTACCTATCACAACTCGATCATGCAGCACAGCCCACTCACGAACGATCAACTTCAGCTCTAGTGGGACCAATCGACTATCCCAGACGCCTCGTTACATCCACAAACCATGCTCGTGCAGGATGTCATTCGACAGAACTTTGGTGCCAGCGAACTAGGCAGCGCCGGTGATACAAACACTAGTTCGACGTACCGAGGCGAGGTTGTTGTCAAGTCGAGTTTCAAACTCATCTTCTCGTCATGCAGCTCAGACCTTCTTCAGCAATCCTCTCGGGAATTTTAGGGCGATCTTTGCCTGTGCTCAAACAAGCACATGGTTCGTGGACGCTCAAGCAGTGCTCCGGATATGTTTGGGACCCCACATTGACCGTGTACGCCGTCTTCAGACGTCCTTAGACAACGAACGTTCTAAATTCTTGAGCTCGGAACCTCGGAAGCAAGCAGGTGTGTCGCTCTCTGTTATGAAGAGACCACAATCAGTAGCTGTTACCGAACGCCATGAAGTCGATCCATTCCTTGGCGACTGTGCGGCACCTCTGAAGTCGTTTCGTCCAGTGAAAAGCGCTTAGAGTTATGTCCTCCAAAGCCATGGTGACAAGACCAAACTACTCTGGAATAGGAGGTGCTGGTTGATCATATTGGCTGCCAACGGATCAATTGAGAGCAAGCCGCTCCACACCGACACACCCAGAAGCGCATTCCAGAATCTCAAGAAAACTTTAAGCAGAATGGTATGAGCTGGCAGGGAAGTAGCGATAGACTCGTAGCTCGCAGCTCCTCGGGCCGCTGCGGCTTTGGTTGCAGATAGCGAGCATTCTTGTGTCACCCTGGCAGCTTGACCGATTAGTCCCTACTCACCAACTACAACGACCAAACGTGGTCTCGTATGCCATAAGCTTTCGAGCAGCTCGGGTCCTTTTGGCACACACCATGATGCACGGTCAGTCTGGCCTGAAACGTCTTTTGCTCGAAGAGCGAGTGAACGGACCTAGGCGAATCTCCACGAGACACCATCAGCCAATTTCCTGATTTCGCTGCACCATGAAGTAGACGATCGGCAATCGCGGCATGGTCTCCTTCTGATCCCCAGACTCCAGACGGGCGATCGCTGCATATCATGCTGCATGCGCTAATCGCAGTGAGCAACCCACCAAGCTGCATGTGCGTAGGGACGAATCAGCGCGCGAGCCTTTTCAGGACTACAGAAATGCTCGGTAGGCTGACCATACGGATTTGTCCTACTTCAGATGCACGGTAATGCAGTGGGGAATTGCTCCTTTTGAACAGTTCACATGACCAAAGTCCTCCTTCCGGCTGATCTAGCTGAGTGGTGCTTCCGAGGTTTACTCTAACAAGTTGCAGTTCATGCTAGGCGCCTTTCCATATGAAATGCCTTAAGCATTTCCGTGTAAATACCACTAGTCGACCCGCGACACGAGATTGATGACGCTCACATTGGCGGTCGAAGCCTTTGACGCAACTGTATTCCGTGCGTTAGACGCTTCGAATCATTAGGTTGATAGAATAGACCCGTCGCCGCACCTTAATTCTTGCTTGGAGGGGCTAGCCGAAAACAGCCACTGAAGAGGAGTTCGCGTGGACAGACGCGCTTTGATCACCAGGTCAAATATCACAGCAAGGACCTCATTTGTCCTTTCAGACGAAGTGATCTCTCATTGGCCACATGACTCATTGATACTGTAGCATACCCGCTCAGCTCCGCTACCAGTCGAACCTCTGGCGATGCCATTGGTCACGACCTTTTCAGAAACAGGCAGAGGGATAGAAGGCTAAAACAGAAGCGGCTCGATGTCTCTCATGGACCAGGACAGGTCCGGACCTTACCTAAGGCAAGCAAGCAGAAGTTCAGGCATATAAATGCATGGAAGCAGGCAGCCTGCCATTGGCTGGCGAAGGCTAAGACCACATGTCGAAGCAGAGGAAGATGGAGGGTGCAGGCGGGCCAATGAATGACGAGATATCCTCGATTGTCCTTGGATCGACTCCTGCTCTTCATAGTGGCGCACTTTATAATCACGCTTCCTGATTGTTGCGTACAAGACAGTATCTCAAGAGCTAAACAGGATATTCGAAATTTGTAACTTGCAGGGAATGGTAGCTGTAGAGGTTGATGAAAGTTTGGCTGACCAACTCGGACAGTGGTGCTGTCTTTCTCGTGGTTCTCGTACAGAATGAGCTTGAGGCGTGTGCTCGACGCCCCTCATCGTTTCCACCCCTCCCACCATCACGAACAGGTATCAACATGTTCTGGTGCTTGGAAGCCTAGTGCTGGGATGCATAGCCGTGCACTTGCATACGAGTCCAATGCTCGAGCCAATGAAATATGCTGCTACTGAGAGTCCCCACTGAATAAGTGCTCATGTGCCACAAAGTGTATCTGGCATACGGCGCAATGGCTCTGGTGCATTGCGTCTGGCAAGCATTAAGCAGCTGGTCTCATGGTCTGCTTCCTGTCAGATTTCGCCCACTTCTCGTCTCAGTAAGCTCTCGCAGATCCCAAGCGTCAAAAGTGTGGGATACGAGTAAGAGAAGCGGTCGGATTCGGCAAGCTGGGTAAGTCGGGAAGCGTGGTGCGTTCCTCCAGTTAGTGAGCATCGCTTGTTGCCGGCGCCGTCCAGAGCCTACGCCTCTGTAACCCGATCAGCCTGAAGGGCACTTCGTCACTCGCCAGCATCTCCTCCTCGATCCATGTGCATTGCTGGATTGCTGCTCTGCTTCATCCACTCGTTCTCTGCATAACATAGTAGCATCGACAGTCCGCCAGGCTCTCCCCGGCTGTCCGGTCATCGCGTTAAGCTCATAAGCTACACCAGCAACGCATCCAGGCCACCAATAACTACTGTACCATCGGCAGCATCGTGCAGCACCTTCGGCCGCCTATCTACTTACGCTTAAGCATCAATCGTCATCGGGTCAACTTGAAGCCAACCATTCAGCAACATTGTTCGTCGCGCTCCACGTTCATCCGCGACGCAAGCAACTGCTGTAGACATAGCTCATACAACGTCGACAACTACATCGCACGACACTCGTGGCTCTCTAGATCAACAATACCAGCGGCATTACTTCTAGCTCCACCGAATCCACGTCAAACCGCCCAAACTCGTTTGCTGCCGCAGTTTGCACCACCACACTATCATCGCCCGCGCGCATCAGCATCCGTCAGTCATCCTCGCTAGCAGCCTGTGCATACGCCAGTACACGATATCGCGCCCCCGACTGACCGCTGCTCCCTGCTTGTGACACCAGTCTCGCCGTCGCCGAGCGCGGCAGTCACAGAAGCAAGTAGCCGAAGTGGCCGTCCTTCCGGCAAGCTTTTTGGTTACCGAACAACACCCTGTGCTGCGTTGGAGCAGCTTTGGAATCGGCGCTGATGCCACACCTCACACAACTTGCGCTGTCCTCCTCGATCTTCGACACATCCTGATCTGGTCCTGAATATGTCTCTTTACTCGCCGTCTGAGCAATCCTCCAACGTCCCAAATGGTTCTAGGAACATGACCGATGGCATTGGGACTATCAACCCTGCCGCGCTCAGTGGCGGTGGTAAGTCACCCATCTACTTGTCTATCACCTTGTGTTGATGCGCCGGCACCAGTCATTGTACAAGACGCCGGGACCCCTTCCAGAACATTCTTATATTGCTACTCAGGCTGACTCTTCTGGTGTGTGTAACAGTGCTGATCCCACAAACGAGTGTCGACCAAAGTCCTCGAGGAACGAAGCGTAGTCGATCGCCCGATGAGTATGGGGACTATGCGCACGTGGAAGAGCAAGGTAAGCATTGTCTTTAATCACATCCTGATACTGTGGATAGCGAGCATCGCATGCTAACGACGACCATCAGTAGATGCGACCAAGCCACGCAAAAGAGGGAGACCTGCCAAAACACCACGGACGTCTGGCGACTACACTCATGATCAGTCAGGCGCGTTGCCTACACCCTCGAGCCAGGCCTCGCCGGGCCTTGCAACGACACCTCAAGTTACGTCGCAGACGCTGACGGCGCAGCCTGTTGTAACGCCAACACAGTCCTCACCTGGACTGCGAGCTACGTCCAAATCGACTTTGAAGGCGCTGCCAACCGTACGAGACCATACGAGCGACCAGCTAGGCGCTGCTGGGGATGAATACATTGCAAGAGAATATGATGAGCAAGGAGAGCAGAAGGTCAACGACATGGGCTACCTGCAAGGCGGCAGGGAATACAAGATTCGTACCTTTACCTTACCCGGTAGAGGCGACAAGCTCTTCATGCTCGCCACAGAATGCGCCCGAACCCTTCAATACCGTGACTCATACCTGCTGTTCAACAAGAACCGCTCGCTATTCAAGATCATCGCATCACCAAAAGATAAAGAAGAGCTAGTTGCGCACGATATATTACCATATTCATACAGATCACGACAAATAGCGCTTGTCACTGCGCGGTCCATGTTCAGACAGTTCGGCAGCCGAGTTGTGAAAGATGGTCGACGCGTTCGAGACGATTACTGGGAAGCCAAAGCTAGAAAACAAGGCTTTACAGAAGAAGACGCAGCAGGTGAGAAGAGACCTGGCGCAGCGAGGGCACGCGAGGCTGCGGCGGCCGAAGCACTCGGACACCGACAGTTGCAGATATACGGCAACATCGTCTACGCAAATGATCCTAATTTCGCCAACATCCAGCCCCCTCCCTTGCCACCTGGCATAGCAGCCACAATGCCTCAAATGCCTATGATGGAGGCATACGATGCTAAGTACCGAGACGTACAGAGACCACGCATCGAGAACGTCGGACCTCCTTATAACGATATCACACGAACAAGCAGTGATGCCGAGATAGCGAACCAAGCTAGCCATGCCGCAGACTACAGCAAGCAAATCAATGTCCAGGGCAGATTCCGGAAAGGCATCGTCGAGGACTACTGGCACAGGCCTCACGAACCCCCTGTCTCGACACCACAACCGACAACGATCGAGCCGGCCAACGCGACTCAAGTACTACAGTCCCCACCCTACGACCACACCGATGACCAAAGACAGCAGTCTATGCCCTTGCCACGGCAGCAAACGACGCAGACACCGATGAACCCCCCATCATATCCACATCCGCAGAATCCAATGCAATCTCCAACACCACAACATACCTACACACCCTCGCGTAGCCACGTGCCAAGGCAGCCGTCGACCCTATCTACCATGCAGACACATCAAAGCTTGTCCAACTATGGCTACTCACCAGTGAATCAGCAACAACAACAACAACAACAAGGCTGGGGTGGGCCGCCACCCCAACCACAGCAGTCACCAGGTATGCAACACAGAATGTACAACCAGACACAATCATCACCACATATGGCACAGAGTCAGATGCCTTCTCCTATGAATAGCCAGTCACCGCATGCACAACAACAGCAGATGCAGCCTCCGCAATTCAACCCACAAATGATGTCTGCGGGAATGGGTGGCAGCGGCCAGCTAGTAGGTCCCGGCGCTGGTCTCAGAGCGATGAATGCTGGAGCCTACAATCATATGGCGGGCATGCCGCAAGCACAAATGTATAATCAGATGGCCAATCAGAACTTTATGCAGCAACAGCATCATGCAGGCCAACACCAGCAGCAGAATATGTATGGACAGCAAGGATGGCAGCAGAGCTATCAGTAGAACGGTCAGCCTCAGCCCGCATCCCCACGCAGTAATCTGATCTATGAATGGCTCTTTGGGTTGGGGTCGGGGTCGATGATCCCCTCGAAACACGTCGAGCGTCCACAGACACGACCGGGCGGGTCAACAAATCAACGAGAATCTATTCAACAGCAGCGTCACGGCTGTCAGCCTCAGTAAGAGGACAAGCATGGGCAGCAGCCGTCGCAACGCAACGTCCGCTGTCTATCACTTTAATCGGGGCTACAGAGTCTAGACGAAGAGGCGCAAGCTCCCGTGTCTCTGTCGAGTTGCATATGTGAGCCATACGTTCGGCTATCCTTTTCAAGCGGCTCTTCCACCGCTTCTCAGAGGTTGACGCCGAACAAGAGTAGTCCCATTTGCTGGTGCGTCTAGCCAGAGCGCACGAACAGATTTCACGACATGCTTAGGCTACCATTGCCACACGTGCCGGGTGGATGAACAGCAGCTTGTGTGGTGCTGTCCCCTCCAACGTAACAATATTCCTGTTCTGCGTATGAGCTAGAGTCAAGTCGTCTGATCGACCGCGCAGAGGCACCTGGACTTGAAGCGGCGTTTGCCGCAGACTTTCGGAGCCGCCTTCGAGATTCACATATTGGCATGGAAAAGGATTGTGACTGCCTCCTTTTCCCCTACAACTAGGGCAGCAGCTTCACAGCAGCTTTCCGCTCTGACACAAAACTTACGTCTCTCGGATGAAGAGTTGTTCACATTGACTAGCGAGCTACGCATGCCAGAAGATGATCGTTGTCAAAGCTGCGAGGACATCATCCTGGTCCCGTAGGCGACGTCGGTTGCTCCTCTGCATAGCTATTACCTGGAGCACGTCGCAGTTTGGGAGAATCTCCACCATTGCATTTGACAGTTCGTTTTTGATTGGGGCGGAAAGGATCAACAGTACATTGCACCAGCATGACTGGAATCGGCAGCATATTAGTTTGCATCATTGCAGGAGTTTGCGGGGGAACGTTCAGCATTCGCATTTCGGTTGAAGAGGCATTTTTCGGACGCCGCATTGTCAGGAAGACGGGTATGGTATGGCTGTGGCTGCTTTTCTTTTTCGACTCGCTGCATGTGTATTCGGATATGGATTGATACCCGCTCATCTCGGGAGTTTGCATTTTGCATTTCTTGAATATGTAATGGCTAGTCCATGTTGAAGACGCCGCTTAATAATATGATGCAGTCTCTCCCTATCGCATAGAGCTCGTCTTGACGCCACTCGTCTGCTGCAATCATTGTAATACAATTGATGCTCATAAGGCAGGAGTTGTCCTGCGCGGATAATCGCAAGGCTTGGCTCTTTTGAACGTCAATGGATGCCTCACAGCAATCGAGGTCGACGTAGCTTCCATGAAGCTTCAGCTTTGAAAAGTTCACATATTGTGGTCGCGTCAAACTGCACTGACGGACGGTTGAGACGCATACCCGAATGCAGGCGCACTCGTAGTTGCATACACGATCTCCCACCGCAGCGCTCCTACCGAACATACTCATCATCCGAAGCTGTACTTAGCATAGTGAGTTGAAGATGGCAGCCACAACAATCCTTCAACGACTTCTTCTGCTGGCACTCATCGTCACAAGTACGCTGTCAGCGTATTGCGACGCGCCATCACCGGCGTTTCCACCACCACAGCTTGACAGCAAGACACATGCATCAAAGCTCCACAAAACCACGAACCGAATCACTCGCGCTGTCGAGGACATCATCAACAGAGATGAATTCAATACGACTCACCTCTCTCTTGAGATTACCTCACAGTTCTCTAGCCTGTTCTCACTTCAGCACACAGCACGCGAGCGCTCAGAGCTTCGTCCTGGCGCCACCCGCATTACAGACAGGTCTATGTATCGAATTGCATCCATGACCAAGCCGTTTACCGTGTTGGCGCTCTTTCAGCTACAGAAGGCTGGCAAGCTAGATCTCGACGATCCGATCTCATTGTACTTGCCAGAATTAAACACAACGGGTACCGGCAAGGGCAGAGGCGGCCTACCATTCAAGGATATCACATTGAGGGCACTAGCGAGCCAGATCAGCGGCATACCGAGAGACCTAGCTCAACAGGACGTTGTCAACAATCCAGATGAGGCAGACAGACTTGGCCTCCCTGCACTACCGGATGCGGGCCGGTTCAAAGGAGATTACGACCTTCCAGAGTGCGACCAAAACGTTAACTACACACGCGCTTGCAACAGTACTGATCTCCTAGGCTGGGTCGATCAGCTCTCACCTCTCTTCGCTCCGAACCAGAAGTCAACCTATAGCAACCTCAACTTTGACCTCCTTGGTCTGGTAATAGCGAAGGTGTCGGACATGACCTACGAGGAGTACATCGAGATTGAGATCTTGCGCGAAATCGGTATGAACAACACTTCTTTCAGTACCCCAGCAGATGATGTCGCGGCCGTTGCAAGAGGTATCGAGTTCTACTGGCCATTTGAGATTGGCGTGCAGAACCCCACGGGCGGGCTCTATAGTTCATCATCGGAGATGTCGATCTGGCTCCGATATGTGCTGAGCACATTCAACGCTCAAGCGACGGGCGTGAACTGGTTCAACCCCATTTCGTTCTCTGGCAGTTTGAACTCGTACTACGGACTGCCATGGGAGATCTTCAGGACCAAGACGAAAAAGATTATTCCTGATACATCGAACAGCACACGGCCACTGACGTTCGTTACTAAAGGTGGCGGGCTCCCAGGGTATACGAGTAACGTCGTTATGATTCCTGAATATGGGCTAGGCATCACTATCCTCGTTGCAGGAAACGGGAAAGCGCTAAGCGAGATATTACAAGCCGTCACGGGAGAGATGGTTGCGTTTGCCGAACAGGCTGCTCTTGATGAGTTACGGCATCGATACGCCGGCGTATTTAATGATCCCGCGTCTAATTCAACAATGGACATCGCCGTCTCCAACCACGACGGCCTCCACATCACCCACTTCATATCCAATAGCCGAGATGTCAAGGCCGCCATCGACTGGGAAGACGAGCAGATGGTATTCCACCTTATGCCGACGTTGCTATTTGTAAATGAAGAGAAACAACGCGGTGAGAGGTGGAGGATCATACCGCAGAAACGACGGTCAAGCGCGAGTGGGAAGGGAAAGGAGAGTGTGTGGGATAATTTTTGTGTCAGTGATGTTTCTTGGATAATGTATGCTGGGAAGCCGGTGAATGAGGTTGTGTTTTGGGGTGGAGGGATGGGTGAGGGCCAGCGAGTGCCGGAGGTCGAGTTGACGGGGTTTAGGAAGGTGTTGAGGAGGCAGGAAGAGGAGAAAAGTGGTGAGGTTACCTTCGGGTTGGTAGAGCAGTTCTAGCACCTGCTTCCCTAGAAGACATGGTTGCTGCAGCACTCCCCGAATCATTGAGCTTTTATTTGACGCATCTGGACCCTTGTCATTTAGCCCTGCTCATAAGGCAACGTTCTTGCCACAGTGATTCCTTACTTTCGCTGACCAGCGAGATCTTGTCCCTGACCCATGGCAGGGTCTCCCAGATCAACTCGACGTTGTATTGAGACTCTCACTAAGCCTTCCCATATCTCTAAGCCGACGCTCGCAGAAGAACCCAATCAGTACCTCCTACGCTATTCCAGTCTCTATGCTAAAAGCAGAACATTCGACGCAACCTCCTGTCCCTTCCTCCACATGCTTGGCAATACATCACTCCCCTGTCCGAAGATATCTATGTCGCTGAAAAACGTGCTAACTGCTATCCAGAGCTTATTGCCCGGGTGTGGCATCTCCCGACCCTGATCTGGAGATGGTTGCAACAAAAGCATAGGACTGGGGCAAACTTTTGGCCAATTCGACTAATGAGCAATGCAACGCAGCATGACTGACCCGAACATCATCACAGCAACATCTGCAATAGGGTATGTGCGAACAGCGTTGCCGCATCTACACCTAGGATGCAGCGATATGCTTGCAGTCGCTCCCGAGGTTGTCAGTCGGCGTTGTAAGTAGAGCATCAGGCTTCGGGGATCTGGCGGCTGTCTCGCTAGACCTTCCACAAAAGGCCCACTCAGCCAAGCCGCTACTCAAACGTGGGATCTCCAATATCATCAATTTGCCTTTTGCATCTGCACCTCTTTCGTCCATCACAAAACCTCTACAACCGGACAAGCCAATACCAATTGAATACGAATCTCTTGGAAGACTGACTCAAGATGTCGAAAATCACAGTCGCAGGAGTCCGTCAGGAGGTCAACTCTCTTTTGAACTACTCCCTCAACGAGAAGAAGCGAAACTTCCTCGAGACCGTCGAACTCCAGATCGGCCTCAAGAACTATGACCCTCAACGTGACAAGCGTTTCTCGGGCACCATCAAGCTCCCAACCATCCCTCGCCCAGGAATGAGTGTCTGGTAAGTCAGCTCACACGCCATCGCATCGCGTCGCCCCGCCCGCACCGAGCAGGACGACCGCACAGAACAAAGTAGCAAAACCACATACTAACATCCCTCCCCCCAGCGTCCTCGGTGACCAACACGACATCGACCGCGCCAAACACCTCGGCATCGACGCCATGTCCAGCGACGACCTGAAGAAACTCAACAAGAACAAGAAACTCATCAAGAAACTAGCGCGCAAATACGACGCCTTCGTCGCCTCGGACGCCCTCATCAAGCAGATCCCGCGTCTCCTCGGCCCCGGCCTCTCCAAAGCCGGCAAGTTCCCCACCCCCGTCTCGCACGCCGAAGACCTGAACAACAAGGTCAACGAGGTCAAGAGCACGATCAAGTTCCAGCTCAAGAAGGTGCTGTGCATGGGTGTTGCGGTCGGCAACGTCGGCATGACGGAGGACGAGCTGATCTCGAACATCATGTTGGCTGTCAACTACCTCGTGTCGTTGTTGAAGAAGGGCTGGCAGAATGTGGGCAGCTTGACCATCAAGGCTTCTATGTCTCCTCCCAAGCGCCTCTATTAGTTTAGATTAGGCTAGGTTAGATTAGATTGCCTGGTGGTGCTGCGGCTGTCGCTGCGGTATACAGTATACAGTAACAGTATACGTGAGAGGGCAGTCGTCCCGAAACATGAGCATCAAAGGATCAATTGTCGTGGACATGGGAAAATAAACCGAGCATATGCTGTTCACCGCTCATATGTGACCCGGTACCAGAATAGCTGACAATGAGGACCATCAGTCAAATCAACTCAACTCCCGTCATCCATTGAGACAGACCTACTGTTCTCATTCAAAACATTTGTCCTGATACTTGCTTGAGACATGCTATGACTGAGAAGGCGTCGCACACCCTCGTAACGCCCGCACCGCTACTTCATCGAACCATGTGTTTCCGCGTGACGTTCCTCACTCACTCACCAGCACAACTCGCAGCGTACATGTATGCACGCACATAAGAGGTCCTAGATCTGCGTCACTAACGTCGTACTCCGTCTGCATTTCATACACACCCACACCGCCCCCACAACAGATACGGTAGATAGATAGCTCACAACATCCCCGGCAACAGACTACTCCGATCCACCTCCAACCACCTCCTCCCACAAACATCCCTCAACCCACTCCACTCCGGCCCGCCCTCCTCCCCATGGCGATTCTCATCCTGAAAGCCCCACCCCTGCGCCACCCGATCGAACCAATACCGCTCGTCCTCCCTCAACCACCGGACCGCCAACCCCGTCCCAGGCACCCACCTCACCCGCTTATGGTGGTCATTCCACGTCGTGACGGTGACGAACAGCAACGCGCCCATGGTGCCGAGATAGGCCGTGCCGCCCGCGATGCACATGTAGAAGAAGGTGTCGGGGTCCCAGCTCAGCTGCGTGGCGGCGGCGGTGGTGCTGAGGCTGTAGCTGAGCGGGACGACGCTGGCGGCGAGGGTGAGCGGGAGGGCGGCGCGGCGCAGGAACTTGGCGGACTGGAAGGACGGGGTCGCGACTGTGGTGTCGATGATGCTGATGCAGAGGGGCATGTCTTTTGCGCGGATGGCGGTTTCCATGGCGGTTTTGACGAGGGCGGGGGGGACGCCGTATTTGGGGGCGCGGGACCACGGGGTGCGGTATTGGATTGGGTACGAGTTGGGTTTGGGGATGGGTTTGTGGGCGTACAGGTGGAAGATCTTGGGGAGGTATTGGGGGAGGTGCAGGGTGCAGATTGTGGTTACGTAGGAGGTGAGGATTGGTTCGCTGATGTAGAGTTTGGGGTCTTCGAGGAGGGTGTAGAGGGTTTTGGCGAGTTGGAGGGCGTGTGATTCCTGGTCGGTGGTGGTGTTGCTATTGTGGGGGGTTGAGGTTGGGGATATAGCTTTCGGCGCTGATGGTTGTGAGCTTGGGCTTGAGCTTGAGCTTGGAGCTTCGCTGAGGTCCCCGAAGAGATCACTCTTGGAGCTTTGTTTCAGAGGTCCCGTTGTTTCCTCTTGCGGTGTCGGCGACACTGTCTGTGTCTGGGGTGTGTTGCTCAAGACGTTGGCATTGGCCAGTAGTTGTGCCCGCGCGAGCAAATCCAGCACGGCGACTTCATCTGGTATCCTGTCTGACCCTAGAATTGATAGTGCGTCCTCCTGGATCTTTCTCAGCTCTTGCCGCGGATTAGCCACATAATGGGTGCTTTGAGTGCTCTGACTAGGAGGTGCCGGCTGTGCTACTGGGCCATCGCGCTGGACTGTGGACGGTTGCGGCGTGGCCTGCTGCGCACGCTGAAATGTCTTGCTTGCTGCATCTCCTATCCGTTGTGCCACACTGACGCTCTGCTTCGTCTTATTGCCCTCTGAGCGTTCTCGTAGCTGCTCTCGCAGGGAAGCCGGTCTTCTACTTGAACTTGCAAACGTTCGCAGTATGGTTCGTGAGGTCTGCGTTGATCGGCATGCTTTGCATACATATGGCGTTCTATGAGGCAGTAGAGATGTCATCGTTCGAGTTGTCGGTCACGTATCGAGTATCCTTAGGTCAATCAAGTCGTTGGCGCTGAAGTCAAAGTCTGGACACCAGACCGTGTGGGGAGATTCCGCCGAACTGAGTTCGAACTTCGAATTCAAAAGCCTATTCGACATCCACCAACCACGGCTCTCTCCATCTGCCACAACTATCTCGACCTACAAGGAACTTCATTGTGACAGCACCAATCATTGTATCAATCGCCTTTCTACACCAGGAGGTTTACCAGACTACAACAAGCTAGGAAGTCTCCTCGAGGAGACCATATGGCAATCATAGGACAATAGCACAGCGTAAAGACTTGAGAATGAGAGTCACCTTCTATCGTACAATAAGAATTCATTTTTATTAGTTATTACTTCGTGCAACTATCCTAACCTAGTCAACGACAACGAGGTAGACTTGCTCTGATCATAGGTCATCGACTAAGCGACTGGAGACTATCAGACAGCCATCCCAACATGATAATGCTGGGACAATGCTGACAACTTCAGTCCAAAGCCAACAACACGAACAAGTCCTGACATCAAGCCGATCATCAACAACAAGGTCACTAAACCTGTGCTCCGACCTGCTGATGCCCCTTGTGGTATGCGCCGTGGTCCAGGTATCCGGGTATCTCTTTTCATCAAGGAATCAACAGCTCGCTTGACTGGGTATCTGGGTATCGCAAACATCAAAAACTCAACGAACAACCAAAAACAATTTTGTTAATCCAATGCTCAACTTGGGTATCCTGAAAACTGCCCAGGTGCAGTGTGTATGGTGTGGTGTCCTTCACAAACGAATGTCGTAACAGTTGGATGCGGTGAGGAAACCAAATGGCATATGTGACAGGTCGAAATGCTTGCTTGCCATGCGTGCAACAGATGGGCCTCCTAGACTGCGAGGCCAGAGAGACGAGAAGGGCTGCGAGGAGACACACTGAAAGACTTCTCGTCCCACCACTTCTCATGCTCAACTGGTGTCGCTGATCGTGACATTCGGTGTCTTTGAGTTGGAGATGCAGGTGGAGATTTGTCTCTGACCTCGTGGCACCTTCAAGCTGTAGACTTCACCTCCTCAGGTTTGCTTGTAACAACATCGTGGAATGTGTGCTGCTCCCCCACCATATCGGAATCGCCGTGGAGCTTAACAGCGATGTCGCTGGCTGGTATCTCGTTCTCACCGATAGTCTTTGGTGCCCCAGTTGCACTTTCTGGCTGAGCGACGTTGGCAGGAGTATCAGTCTTGACCTCCTCGGTAGGCTTCTGAGCTCTGCTAGGCTTTCGGAAGAGGCTACCGAGCTTGGATGGCATAGGAGACTTCTCTCGCTTGGTGACTGGTGTCTTGGTCTCGTCAGATGCAACAGACGAAGGCTCAGGAGACTTGTCAGTCTTGCGCTTCAGGGTACCAAGCGAACCAAAGAGGGATGTTCGTCGCTTCTCGGGCGCTGGTCGTCCCTCCCTAGGGGCCTCAGCTTCCTTGATGGCTGTCTCGGTGGTGGGCTCAGCAACGGCAGACTCAGATGCAGCGTTGATAGGAGCAGACTCTTTCACAGCCTCCTCGTTTGTCATAGGCTCCTCTCTGGGCTCCTCCTTCTTGTCGTGCTTCTTGATCAAGCCGGAGAGGAAACTCTTCTTCTCAGTTCTCGGGGTGGAGGTGGTCTCGGGAGCAATAGCATGCTCGGCAGATCTTGATTCTTCGGTGGTGGCGACAGCAGGAGTAGTGGTGGCCTCAGTGCTGTCAACTGGAGCAGTGACAGCAGCGGTATCGAGTGGCTTGGTGGCAACAGGCTCATCAAGCTTCGGTGCAGTCTCCGAAACAGCAGAAGTCTCATCCTTGGCTGGAACGATGGGTGCTACCTCCTTCTCAGACCTCTCGGCTGAGGGACTCGTGACCTTGTTCTTGCCGAAGAAGCCACTGAAGACAGATGATCGCTTGTTCTTCTTCTCAGTTGGGGTAGTGATCTCTTCTGGCCTCTCGACCGACTTGTCTGTGGTTCTCTCTTCCTCTTTCTTGCCGGCATGAGTAGCGACGGCGGCGGGAGCAGCAGCAACTGCGGCAGCCTCAGAAGCTTGCTTGGCCTTGGTGTGGTCATGCTCAGCTCTAGCCTCTTCCTTCTTGTGCTCGGCCTCCATCTTCTTTTCCTCCTTTGCGAGCTCATGGTCGTGCTTCTTGACATCCTTTTCATGCTCTTTTGCGAGCTGATGATCGTGCTTCTTTTCCTCCTTTGCGAGCTCATGGTCGTGCTTCTTGACCTCCTTCTCATGCTCTTTTGCGAGCTGATGATCGTGCTTCTTTTCCTCCTTTGCGAGCTCATGGTCGTGCTTCTTGACCTCCTTCTCATGCTCTTTTGCGAGCTGATGGTCGTGCTTCTTGGCCTCCTTATCGTGCTCTTTTACCAGTTGGTGATCGTGCTTCTTGGCCTCCTTCTCATGCTCTTTCTCGGCCTTCTTCTCAGTCTTATCCTCATCTTTCTTGCCGAAGAGACCGAAGACACTATTTCGCTTGCGTGATTGAGATCGCTCCTTCTTGGCTGCCTCCTTTTCAGCCTTTTTGGCCCGCTTCGCCTCCTCATCAGAAGATGATCTAGATGAGCCAGCTTTGACGGCCTTGGAAGTTGGCTCGTTGGTAGCGGCAGCAGTAGCAGTGGTGGCATCATGAGACTTTCGAGGGGTGTCGTGCTTGAGGGGAGTCGAGGAGGTTCCCGCAACTGCGGCATGGGAAGCTAAAGCTGCATTAGCTGGCGATCACCAAAATGAGACGTCATTGGGTAAACATACAGTAACCTTCAAAAGCCTTCTTGTAGCTTTCTCGACCGGTAACATCTGCCTTCGAGTCCTTGGTCTCCTCAATAATCATCTCGATAGCGGTGACCCAGCTGTCTCGCTCGGCGCTGCTGGCAGCTTCGAACTTGTGAGTGTGATGGCCAACCTTGAAGGAGAAATCAGTCATGCCGATCCTGCTGACAGCAGTGGCCTCAGGCTGGAGGGCGTTAGTGGTTGTATCTTTGCGTGCCTGTCTGTTCTCTTACCAGGAGGATCATGCCAGATGGGGTGGCCTTGTCCTCAGCGCGCTTAGCGTAAAACATGATGCCCTTGCCCGTCACTCGAGCCCAAGCAGCATGGTGATGGGCAACATCTGCCTTCTCACTCTTCACGTACGAGTCCAAGGCTTCTTCTGAATGGGGCTCTTCGCTGAACCAGAAGAAGTGCTTCACGTATCGGAATTGCCTGCAGGAATCATCAGTGCACGGTTACGAAGGGTGACCTGGGAACCCACTTGAGCAGACCAGGAGCTTTGTAGCCCAAAACGCCCTCCGTGGCAGGGACAGCCTCTACAGCAGCATCATTCTTTGTGGTATGAGTAACTGGCGTAGCCCCTGCAGCCCCTGTAGTCTCCTTGGACTCAGTGGCATGGCCCTCGGTAGCGGATGCAGGCTCAGTAGTGCCCAGGGTGAAATCTGTGGGAACTGTATGATTGGCGTGCTCTGTAGCCGTTGGGGCAGTGGTCTCAGTAGGAGTGGCTGTAGACTCGACTGGCTTTGCAGCTGGAGCGGGAGTAGTCTCCTGGACGTTTGGTGTTTCGACAGACATACTGTTTAATGTGCTTGTGAATGTTCCTAGCAAAAGGTATTCGAGAAAGTATAAGGGTGATCTTGAGTGAGGGAAGATCTTTGTTTTGGTTCTGCAATGTAGCAAAAGATGGCTGAAAGTCGAGCTAATGCAGGCGCACAGGTCAAGGGAGAAAACAGGTCAAACCTGAAACGGGTGCAGGTGACGCTGATTAGCTTATTGTGTTGGGCAAGAACAAAGGTGGCAACAGCCTAAACAATGGATTAAGAAGTAACGACGAATGAATTGGGTATCTCGGGGTATCTGGGTATCTTGAAGAAGGGAAAAGAAGAAGAACGTGAGCGAGATTGAGCAGTCCCAGTAGTTTTGAGCAAAGCAGGTGATCAGCAGCTCGAAACAATCTTCTGCACCCATCCATCTTCAGCGTCTTGGGCGTGTCCGGCGTGTTCGGACGTGTCAGCGCAGCCTACTCACCAGGTGCTAGCGTGATTGCAATTTTGATTGTTGCTTGGAGTCGAGTCGCGTCTGCGTTCAAGCCTTCAAATCTCCTCGCATACGCTAAACATGGCCTAGCGATCCCTAATCCGCTTTAGCACCCACTTACTACCTAGTAGTGGTAGATCATCCACATCTCTCCAAGCCATCCTTTGTCTCGCTTCATCAAATCCGCTGGCTATGAGCTTTAGGTGCTCGTTATTACCCTACGTCTGTGCTCGGATATGGGGACTCTCTCCCATCCTTGGTAGCATGGCACCGCGCACAACCCTAGATTCTGGTCCCTGACAGAAGCGCCCGTGCCAACAGAGCCCAGGTGGTCGGTCCATGGTTGTTATGGAAATCGGAGAACAGACTGCCACGTTTTGTGGAACACATAGAAATTACAGGGGTGCAGCAATTGCGCGCACTGCTCAATCAAATAATGTAGTGAGATACATAATAGTGTGCATTGAGTGACGATACAGATGGAGGGCCACCTGAATACCAATCACTCAAAGCTACATTTCCCTCGATATCCTTCGCCATGCCTTCCGTCGACGCGAGCAAGTGATAGATAATCACTCATCCTAGCGTTCCGTGTGCTGTGCCTTTTAAGGCAAAGGTGCTATTCTGCGCTCTTTCTGGGCGAATCAGAACCGCCAGGGAGTCAGGGTTCATCCTGAGGTTCCCTCACCTTATTGCGAAGTCTTCATGCAGATGAACATATAACTGGACAGGACTGTTCGACGGTTCGCGTAATTCTCCACACTGCCGTCGCCTCGTGCTCATTCGTAGGTCTGTGTACGTTCTCGACTGTACCCATGACCATCTGGGATCGTAAGATCTACAGGAGCGGTGTCTACACATCAGCCAGTCAAGGTGCCTTGCGGTTCTGCTGGTCATGCGACGCACATGAGGTGCCTCGCACAAGCTTTTCTGACTGATGGCAGGCCAGTAAAATCCTACGTTTGACGTTCACACCTACGTGATCTTCGCGTTCGTGCTGATAAGCCTGCATAATATACCTTGCATCGAACTCGCATGTCATCCCAAGCATGCGGCACGAGGACCTGCTTGTATCTACTGCACATTGCCCAATGCTGTCCATCACCTTGATAAGGACATTTTGAGATGTTTACTGTCAACAGTCGGCCCAAGGGTCAAAGCATACTAAACCTTGCGATCTCAAAAGCTTGTTCACCAAGTCCTGAATGAAGACCGAAGAAGTCCCTCGTCTAATGGCTGGTCACGCGCCTATCGTGTTCCGACGGTGGTGCCAAGGGCAGCTGCCCGGATACCCGCTGTGTTTCAGCGCCTGTACCGCTCCATGTGGACTATCCGAGATTAGGTACTGGAAAACAAAGGACCCTTTGCGTTTTGCGTACGTGTTGACATGTGCTCTCCTATATTCACACACGAGACCCGGTTGCACAAGTCACATGAGACCATGTGCTGCTGTACATCATAATAATACAGACACCTTCAGACAGGTCAGTTCATGGCTAGTACAAATCTTCCACCAACGCCATGCTACAAGAAGGACCCAGCGGAAACCAGACCGAATAAACCAAATCTATCCCAAGAGCATTGTCATGGGGGTCCCAAAATCTACACTCAGCCAGCCGCCGTCATAACATATGCAGTGATAGAATCCATACGTTCCTTCGTCAGCTTCAAGCTGATCTTCAACAGCTCTTGCGCAATATCTGGGTGTACCTTCTGCAGCTCACGCCATTTCAAGTCCGAGAGTTGCCATATCACGCAATTGGTCTCCGCTGTCATGCTTGCCGTCCGAGGTGTATCAGAGAAGAATGGCAACTCACCGCACGGCCTCTTCTCGACAATCAGCTCTGAGTACCGACCTTGTGGTAGATCGTAGTCTGCTCGTAACAAGCCTTCCTCGAGCAGGTAGAAGCCGGAGGGTCTGTCTCCGCTATTGAAAAGTACCGATCCTTTAGGATACGTGACCTTCTCGAAGTATGACACAGCTTTGTGCCAGAAGTCTTCGTTCTGGTCTGAAACATCCTCAAAGATCTGCATGAGCAGAGGAAGGGGCTGTTTGAAGGCTGACCACTTTTGTGGTGATGAGTGGTCCTCTTCCAGTGTTGCTGTGGCCGCTTCATGTAGCTGATGTTGTCGAGGGGAACTGACTAGGAACTCCCGACGGTATGATGCTGAGTAATCCAGCATTTGATTCTTGTGAGGAATGTCGACATGCGGTAGGGCATTGGAGGACCGTGTTGCGCGTTGTTTTTGCTGCTGGTACAGAGCCTTCAGCAATTTGTTCTCGACGTCTTGCAAAGCTGAGTTGAGCGTCTCATACACATCAACCCCTGCATCGTCGCCGAGCAGGCCTACATTACGCAGGGCTCGGCCAATCTCGCCATCAAGCTCAAGACCACAGATGATGAGCTGAACGTCTCGTTTGCTCAACAGCCTATTGATTCGCGTGAACGCCTCGGCTGCAGAGAAGTCTATACCGTTAATGCTGGCCATATCAAGAACGACATATCGTAAAGGCGACGAGTTGAAAGCCTCATCAGCTAGCAGGGCTCGGATGCGATTCTCAACGCCAACGATGGTGCCGAAGAACAGAAAGCCTGCTAGCTTTATGACAAAAGTCTGTTGACCTGTCTCTTTCAGGAACTTGCGCTGCACTGGCGGTCTTCGAACTGTGGATTGGGCAACCCCTCCCGAGTACTCAGCACGAATGGCTGTACGTCGGCTGGTTTGCACCACGAAGTTTAGTGCCGCAAGTATAATGCCGATCAGAATGCCAGCGACGAAGTCCCAGACGCCCATGGTCACCACTATGATCAATATCGTAGCATATTCAAGCTTTTGCACCTTGCCGAACGTGTCAACGACGGCTTCCTCCAGCAGCTCGATTCCAAGAAGGAAAATCAAGGCCCCAACTACCATGATTGGTATGTAGCCGACCATGACTGGTCCAGCCAGGAGGAGGCCGATAGTCGCGGCGGCAAGCATTATGCCTGCAAGACGATCGTTCCCGCCGCAGTCAATAAAAAGAATGCTGTTTGTGTATACTAGATAGTTCTGGACGCTTCCGCAGAGACCGCTAAGGGTATTCGAGATGCCATGGGCGATCAGCTCCCGATCGACGTTGAGGTTGTCCTCTCCCGTCGAAATGCCAAGTGCAGGCACGTTGATCGGAACGTGCAGTATGCCAAAGAATGTTAGCGCAAACATTGTCGGTATCGTGTCGGCGAGAGCGCCCCAGTGGACCGCTTTGAAATCGTAAAGTGTCCACGGATGGTACCACGGGTTGCCGGCGGGAGGACTATCAAAAATCCAGCCTCGAGAGTGCAGAGTATCCATCTGGATGTCCATAGCAAATTTGAAGAAGTAGAATATGGCCGCAACAGAGATAAAATATCCTCCGACGAGGAAGTTCGACTTGACATATCGCTGAGTGATCATGAGTACGATAGCAAGCGCCAGAGGAACGGCCCAGAGCAGGATGGTGTCAGACCGGAAAAGCTGTCTCAGCGTAGATATGTCATACTCTAGATTCCCTGGCAACCTCGCAGACACCTCGATGCCCGTCACAACCAAGAACCAGCCGACACCTCCGATGCAGCCAATCAAGATATGGCGTGGAAAGAAGCCAATGAGTGAACCAAGTCTGCAAGCTCCCATGGTGAAGAAAACAGCACCTGTCAGAACAGAGCTCAAGGCAAACGACAATATAGTCGTAGCAAGAACAGACTTGGAATTGTCCTCACCTACTCTCGCAACAATTGTAAATGCCATTTTGTGAAAGAAGGGCACAACCTCGATCATCTCAGAGCCAATACCGCCGCGGAAGATCGATCCGCCGCAAGAGTAGACTAGCTGCGCAATGATTGTGCTGACATAGAAAATGGCGATGCCGTCGGACCCTAAACTGTCAAAGAGCCTGTTGCCCAGAGGAAAGAGGATCATGCCGTAGGACAAGGCATCCAATATGTTCAGGAGCGAGGCCGTCGCCACAGCTGGCAGAAGGCTTGCAGGTCTGACCACAACTTGGGACCAGACTACCTTAGCACTCCAGGTCTTGGGATGGGTCACAACATAGCAGCTCGATCTGAGATCGGACAAAGCAGTTCGATACCAGGATTGAACCGTCCTGCTGTCATCTGGTACCTGTCGCTCCACCTCGTCAGCACCGTCGAAACCAGAGGTACCTTTTCTGTCTTTTAGTAAAGCAGTCCTCTCATCTGGTTCGTGATCCATGCTGTCGCGGAAAGGATCGTCGAAGAGGGAGACCGAGCGAGGGTGCCGAGGGTCAGTAGCGGGAGGGGGCAGAGTGGTCAACTCTGGTGTGACAGGTCTGCTAGTGGCCTCGTGGTATGGATCTTCAGGTGACACTGGCTCAGAGACCTCCTCTATGACTGGCGGATATTCTTGGCCATCTTCGGAACGCGTAGGTGAATGCTCGGTATTGTCTGAGTATGCTAGGCTAGCTATCTCGGCCGTCTGCTCTCTCAGACCCTCCGACGAATATTGAGCTGCATCTAGCGGGCCATGGAAGGAGCGATGGTAGAAGGATCGCCCAGGTGTCCTAGCAACAGACTGGCTGGTCTGGTTCGAAGCCGAGTTCGCACGAGGCCTACTCATGTCGTATGCTCTGTCTCCAACTGCCAGAGAATTGGCAGAGTCGGTATGTCTCGTTTCATGTGGACGCTTTGCAGCATTGATTGGAAGTGTCCCCATCCTGCTTTTCCTCGGAGAAGAGTGTAGAGAGCCACTCCGGCCACGAACCCTTTCCGGCGTCCAGCTACTCATGATGTCGTGAGGGAAATTTGGATTGGTGGGGAAGCATGAAGATATCGAGCCGCACTGCGTTCACGCGAGCGAGGGTTTAGACGGAAATATCGGTAGTGTCTGCAAGCTTGCCAATGATTCGTGTAAGGAGGATGTCGTCCGAAGACGCGCACCCACTTCGGGATCAAGTGCTGCGTGCGTGGGTGGGATTAGCGAGAAAGGGCCTGTCGAGGGTGAACGTGCTGCTGTCAGAACATGGCGTGACTCCTGGTGCTGGGAACTATCATACTTGAGATGATACTCGACGATAGCCATAACTTGCGATTACGGGGAATGCAGACATCCTGCACATGTCTGCTACTACAGGCCTCTCAAAATGGAGAAGACTTTGTTCATTTTGTGGCAGGCATGTCGCGGCTGACCGGCGCTCATGCAAAGCTTTCCACGTCGATCGCTTGGAGCTAACGCTGATTTAGCTAGCACGCTGATAAGAAAGCTTATCAGTCAGTAAACCGTTGAATAATGCTTTTGCTCCAGCGAAAGGGTGGCAGAGACAGTCTCGGTATGCAGCAGCATGTGCTAGATAGAACCGAAAGCATTCAATTCTTCAAACGGTGACACGCGGTACTGGCACTTGAATGTGTATTCTACCACAAGATTTCCGGCAACAGATTTATGGTCCATGCAGCACGCCAGTGTTCCTGCTTCTTTCACGCACGACTCGCTCCCTGCTTCGTCCTTGGACCGTGCATCATTGGTGCCTACATCTGCTTAATGTCTGATCATGTCAGACGCTGTAGAAATCCTTGAGTGATGAGTCTTTCAACATCGGCCAAACGCACATAGAACTGGGAGTTCTTGGTAAGGTTGATGGCCCTGAGGGACGCGTTAGCAGTTGTTCGTCCAGAGAAATGGGCAAGCTAGCATACCCGTACTCCGTCTGGATCTCTCCAGCGTCTTTCAGAACTCTCACATCCACAAATAAATCCCTCGGTGGCTCGAGACTTCCAGTAAGGTCAATATCTGTCCACTGGCCCTTATACGCCGACAGCATGTCGTTGTACTGCCTGAAGTAGTCCTCTTCTTCTGGACTCAGAGAGCTTTCGTTGCCCGAACTTGTGTTTGCTTGACCCGAGGGCCCCTGATAAGTCTGGTCGAGCACATCTTTTCCTTCCCAGCACATCTGATCGAGCTTCTCCGCTCGAGCCCTGTGGTAAGCCAGAAGGCACCTCTTGTTCCTCCGCATGGATAGGTGGTCAACAAGCAGTGCGCAAGCAGTAGCGGGCTCAGTGGAAGGATTAAATGACCCTTGAAACGGCTCGAGAATTCGAGTTACATCTTTGTCAAGGTCCACCACCTCCCGAGCAACTGCTCGAACCAACTCCGTCTGATAGCCAGGCAGGTGGTTGAGGCTTTGTATGCGCTTTGCGTGCTGCACCTGTACACAGTTTTAGCTCCGTTACGTTTACACTTTGTTGCCAGATATGACTTACGAGTTTATTGCCTAGCTCGCCATGCATGAGTGTTGGGTGTAGCCTTCGACGGGGTCAGGCTGACTACGTCAAGTACTAGTGCTACTCATGCTCGGACAACAACATGAATCCTTAGATGATGGAAATAATGCGGGGCACGACGCGTCGAGCACTCGCGAACGCGCTTGCCAAATGCGGCAGAAGCAAAAGAGCTCGCAGCGCTCGGCAGTTTTAGATCACGACACAATTCATAATTGCACTCGGGTTCCTTCAGTTTGAATTCGAACTTCGTATATTCACACTAGCTAAACAACTGTTGTTTACTCATACACCAGTCGCATCTGACTGTTCCGATGCATATACCTCTATTGTACCACGCTGGTATGCCTCTGTTCAGTACTCGATCAGCCGCCTGTAGACAATGCTATTGTTTGATCGACGCTGTACGCTGCGGAAGTAGCAGCACGCCGCTATGAAAAGCCCTACTGTACTGTCACCGCGGTGATGAAAGTCGACAACTATACATGCGCCCATTCACTTCCCAGCGCCCAAGGCGACATCATGGGTCTTGGTTGAACCTGCTGAATTCCGCATCAAACGCACTACCGACATTTCCATGCGTCCTTGGGGACCATATCGGCTCAGCTGGAGCTAGCGTTTGCAGTCCTGGATGTACTACCGGCTCTTCCTGGTCATAGATGTGTTGAGCACCGGGGTCATCCTCGGAGAAACAGTCACCATACTGGTAGTTTGTTGTTGGTGCAAAGTTTCCCAGACTTGGGTCAATGCCAAATTCCGGTCTGACGATAATCTCGTTTTCCATCATGCCTTCAGTGGTAGGTGGCAGACCGACAAGCTGAGAGTCATACTGACTGTATTGTGCTGGTACTGAAGTTGGGGCATACTGGATAGCATGTGGTTGAGGATGGTAAGCGACATGGTGTTCATACTGGTAACCTTGACCATATTGCATAGCAGGATGGGTCCAATGATCATATTGCGTCACTGGAGGCATCAAGTGTGGATTGCTGGCCTGATAGGACGATGGGTGATACTGCGGAGTACCATATACGACTTGTGCTGGGGTGGAGGAACGACTCCGTGTGACGTCTCTGTCATTTCGTCCTCGCCTCCGCTTGCCGGAGTACGAGGAGCCGCCCTCCCACTCGCCATCTGTTTCATCATCCTCGTCTCGCTCACGCTTCTTGGTGTTCTTGATGGGCGCAAACTTGTAATGAGGGAAGGCCTTGGCATGGTTGTCCCTTTCCACGATCGCGAGTCGGGCATATTCGGCTTTGATGTCCTCAGGTTCAAGATTCCAACTCAGCCCTGCGACCGAGGAGATGAGTTGATTGTTGTCACCTTGTTGTCCCCACCTCTTGATACGCTCCTTGTACGCCCGGCGGTAGAGCATGAAGGAGTTCATCGGCCTCGGAATCTTGCCTTTCTGTTTGCCGTCGACCTCGACATACCTATCTGCATTTGGTCTGTTTACCCATGTATTCATGTCTTCAACAGGAACGTCATACTCCTTGGTCATCGCACTGAGTGGCTCCTCGATTTGGTACACCATCTGTTTGTCCTTTCCCTTCTTTTTTCGTGGTCGGGGGGACTGCGACATGCGACTCGATGGACTACTCTCTGTCATCGGAGTACCGAGAGACCGCCCGCTTCTGGTCCGTATGCCTTCATTGGTGATTGGTCGGGGCGGCGTACGATACGTTGCTTGTCTATAGAATGCCTAACAGAAGATCAGTCTCTATTCAAAGTTAGTCTAGTTGACGAGCTTACAGGTGAATCTTCATATTCTGGGGTGTATTGCATTTGATGTTCTATTGGATCGGAATAGCTCTAACAAAAATTAGTTTTTGCGCATTACCAGCCAGTGGGATAGCTTACGCTGACATATTGTTGTGCTGAGTAAGAGGTGGGTGGAGTGTACGGGCGTTGCACTGAGTGGCCAGGCATTGGACTATGGCTGTAGTCGCTCAAAGGATAGTCTTCCTGGTTCGAGTGAGGTGGTGAGGGTTGGCCGTGGTTAGAGCCTGGATATGCCATCTTCGGAAGATACTGAGCTCAAGGTGCCAGGGTCTGGCTGAATGGACAAGTAGGTATTACACAAGAGCGAGACGTTGTGTACAGCAAAGGGGTTCAAAGCTGAGCTCTGGTCAGATGCTGGTGACAAGCAAAGCCGTCCACGTTGTCAAAGGATGATGGTCAACGACTCAGTGACGATCTGCAAGGTGTTCCCCGACTGTCACGATTTGATGCGCACCTGGCCTTCGGAACAATGTTGTGGTTGACTTCTTTGATTGTTGTTGGTTACGGACGTCGACAATCCATAAAGAAACTTTGTTGTCGCGGAACGTGGAAGTTGGGAAGAGAAAGCCGGAAGTCAAGATCTTTGCGAGAAGCCGATGTTTGATTGCAGCAGTCCCAAGCCCGGATGTTCCTGCAAGACAGCTCTAGCAATCCTGAGACTTTGTCTTGCTACGAGGAAGCGGTGTGGTAGCTTTGATGATGTGCAAAGCGCCTTGCCGTTGGAGTGCGTCAGGGCTTTGTCTCGGATGTGCAAGAAGGTGAGAAGAAAGAGTCGACAGAGCCAAAGGATATCCTAACTATCTAGCAGGTTAACATCTTTGTTCCGCAAGCGCTTGGTCGAGGTCCATATCGATCTCACGTTGCGCTCAGCGTCGAGGTAATTTCGTCGTATCCGACTTGGGAGCCTTTGTCTTCTTCATCGCTGCAATCGTCCTCAACGAGACTTGCCGGATCCGGCATACTCCAGTGCTTTTGACCAAGACCAGTTGCATTGGTTGCAAGAAGGTGGCTACAAGCAGCACTGTGGGCAATATCAGTTCTTAGCCTATGAAACAGACTTCCCGAGCATAAGATTAGTTGTCTGCGATGCTGGATGTGCTCTAATAGTCTGCATGGCAGGCCTCAGTCTCACAAACAGGTTTGAGACCGACATGGGCATGTGGATGGCTCGTGCATAGAAGTCAGCCAACCCAGATCGGGTACACGTGTACCGTCATTCGACCACCAAGGTCCACACACATATGCTTGCAAGCTGATGCTCCCATCGAGGTAGAAGCTGGAGCGGTCATGCATCAGAATCACTGTGCTATCATCTGCGGACGGTCTCGCCCGAAGAGTGGACCTTCGTCAGGGAAGCACGGACATCTTGGAGCACGCGGTTGCCGCTCCCATCCTCACATTCCGTCCGAGATTAGTTTCGCGTGCGCAGCCACGCTACAGCACAATTGGCCGCCGACAATCAGCAGCTCTTAATCATCGAGCTCGAGCTTCGCCAAAGCAGTGTGCTCTTCAAGCTGACTGAAGGCATGGCTTGAGGTCATAAGCGTCCGGCAACGTGCATGAGCACTGGGTCATCTGCAACCTAGTGTCAAATTCGTGTAACGAACCGTCGCAGGCGAGTGGCGTTCGGCAAAATCAATCCACATGTCACCATCGCTTATTCCTCAATTCTCCGAGCCGTTGGTATTGATATCGTGGGTAGTTACTACTTTACTAGACGATGAAACTTCAGGCAACAACTTTTTCCGTTCGTAACTACTCTCGGGGCCCTTACCTAGCAGAACTTCTGAAAGTTTGTTGCATCATGCCACTCCACTGACGCTTTACCCAATCCTGACTCGAACGGCGTCATGGCACTTTGCTATTCCTATCAATAGGGCCACTATCTTATACTGGTCATGGATGACTTTGGGGACTGAAGCCATGTGTACCCACCAGCACCACTGTCGTCGACGGAAGCTCATTCCAAACACGCCATTTCCCTTGCTGGAGCGACTCGAGCATTGATGTGCTCTCGAGGCAATCCTTACTGAAGGTTTTGATGGAGTCCGGATCCGCTGCCTGCTGAAAGACGCTACCGAGCGCTTGCAGGTACGACACTGGTACATCCTGCCGTGCCCGAGTACGCTAGTCTATAGCGAGGAAGGTCATTTGCGAAGCTAAGCACCAACGGTAAGGGCTGTAAGGTTTAGGTGCAGCGAAAGACCAGCGATTGATCATAGAATGCTGCGTGGACCAGGTTACTGCATCCAGAGGCAAAATCACACATGTCTTCTCAGGAAGGAGGTGTCAACTTGAAGGACGAGGCAGCGTCTGCTGGCACTGTCACGACCGGTCGGACGCTGAAGCCACATGTATAGCATCCTGAATCCAACATGGGCAGAAGCCTCCGGGGTTCTTCCCGACCTGCTCATGTTACTGTTCTGAAAGAAAGAGCCGCTCAGCCCTAGCTGAAGACGATCATGCTTCGTCGATCATGGTATGTTCTTTTGAGCATCCACTGATTGATTATTACGCCCGGTGGCCGGCAATCCGCAACCCTACGCCAGGTACCACATTTTCCCTCAACTGGATGGTGGTGGAGACTAAACTTTCAACCCCGTCCCCAAAACATCTCCAGATGGCTTGAAGCTACCTCATGCAGTCAAATACCTCGCTTCTCGTATATATTTCAGCCCTACTGAACCCCGTTCAGAGCTTTCTATCATTTGAGCCGCCTTGACGATCGACGCTACTACCTACATTTGTCACCTCCACGACGACCATGCTACCCTTCCCACCGCCGTCAACACTCCAGTGCGAGAGCAGTGGAGTACCACGCTACGCCAAAATGGCTTGTGCGTCATCCTGTGTGGATAAAGGGAAGCAACTCCAAGGCTTGACTTGGGTTCTATGATCGACAGTGCATCTGCACGGAGTGTCCATCTACGCCCTCACCCAAAAGGCAACCTTCTCCGTACCATATCCTTGGTATTTGTCAGCCGCATGTCCACATTGCTATTCTTTGACGTACCTGACCATCTCTCCTACTCTTGTTTTTGGATACCCCAGAGTATCATGATGAAAATTGCGAGCCTGAAATCGAATACTTTACTAGAAGAGGATATTTCGAATTGCTGTTCATTGTCCAGGAAGTCACAGCCAGCACATGGGATGCGTCGCGACTCAACCACCAGTGAAATGGCTTGCATAGCAGAGACTGGCGAAATGCTACGACTAGCGCACCCGCGTGGGCTCTGACGATGACGAAAAGCACCTGATTCCGGCGTATTCAGAGGCATGCTTGATCTGCTCATGCTTTACTACTCGAAGGTCATCTGCGGCAACGAGGAATGAGCTGGTTTGGCTGCAAGCGTTTTTCGTCTACATGCTGCCATTCAAGTCCCAATTACAAGCAATATCCTACCACGTCTTCGATGCGGAACAAAGGCCTACCTCTGCGCCGTACGCTGTCCAAACCGCTTCTTCATACAGCACCGATGGGCACATGGAGAAGCAGCAAACGCGATGCTATCTTCGACGGATGGCAGCTCCAGTACCAAGCTAGTGCTGCAAACATGGTTAGTCGGCAGCGTTACATCAGTTAGGCACATGATCTCGTATACCGAATTTCTTCAACGGGCATGTGAACGCACCATCAACCCCTATTCTCGTCTTCAACAAGCCATACCAACCAATCACGGGGATGTCGTGCATGTAGGCATGAGACAAGACGGATTCGAGAGATCTCCCCATCAACACAAGGAGACCATTGCCATGCGCCCTCGTTGGCATCACGTTGACGTTGCTGTCCTGTTGAGGTGGACTCCGCCCTAACCTCTCGTTGTCTTTGCCCAGCTACCCTGGTTGCAGCAAGCTTTTGTATCCTGATACGAGGCTCGTCATGCAATTCACCAGCAGCAACATAGCGTTTGCCCTCCTGAGACTTCAACGTCGAAGCCCTACTCCTACTCTACGCGCTCAAAGGGAAATTTTGGACCAGAGGGTAACTCTCAACGCACGCACAACCTGTTGACATACTTCAATGGCAAGCACCGCACGACTAAAGCAACAGAGGCTGAAAAAGAGCCACTTCACTCAAGGCGACGAGGCAGGAGCAACCCCACCGCCGCCACCCAGAAACGCGACCTACATTCTAGCAAAGACGAAGCAACAATCAACTGTGGCGTTGTTCCTCGCTCCAACAAGTTTCTTTCGTACTGTCCCCTCAGCTACACCATGCCAATGAATTGAACACATCATTCTTAAAAGCAATAACTGATGCACCACACAGCCGATATCTACAAGATATATACTGACGTACGTAACTCATCAAGACCAACGAAGGTATTGATACCACCCACGACTCAGAAAGAGCCCTTACTCGCAAGCGACGACAAGAGCACCTGTTGCTTACTGTCGGGCGCCAGCGACCAGTCAGTCAACTGTACGGAAAGAAGTTGAAGCGAGGAGTACCGAAGCAGGTGTAGTCTATTCGTAGCACAACGAAGCCGCCATCCCCGAGCATCGAGAAGAACAGGACGACCACATTATCGGCAGATAGACAGACATGCTCATCATGCTTCAAAACAGGACGGGGTCGGTGACGCAGGCACAACCCTGGGCCCTCATGTTACGCCGCGACCGGTGCACAACGCAGTAGCGATGCGGCCATCAGTCGCCACCCTCACGCGAGCACGAGCAGGTGCGACCGATGCGATGCATAAGAGGTAGAATTCACAGTCCAAACTCCTGGGAGGCCAGCATCAGCATCAGCATGCGCACTGACTGATTCAAAGAGACAAGCGCACCGCGACCGACTCCCATCGTCACCGACTAAGAACCGTTATCTCTGCAATGCAAGGAGACACGTCCACGATCCACTTACCGTAAAAGGCAGGAACGGCCGGGACGCCTCGCCTCGCCTCGCCTGTACAGCAAGGTACTAGTAGGTGCCATGCCTGCCATCTTCCAACAAAACAACACCTCCTCCAATCATGGTGCAGACGCGTAACCCTCCTGATCATGACGGGGAAAGTACGACTGCGACTGCGACCGCGACTGCGACCGCGACTGCGACCGCGCCCATCCCGTCAAGAAAGACATTGCTATGTCCATGCCACGCCACACCACGCCACACCACGCCACACCACGCCCAGCTAATGAGAGAGGCGCGACACGCAGTAGAGCAGCAACAGCAACAGCTAAGACCGACCTACCTCCACGCTGGTCCTGACCCCTGAGGCGAGGCGAGGCGAGGCGAGGCGAGGCGAGGCGCGGTCGTGATGTCCTCAAGGAAGGCGCAATCCTGGTCGCGGCAAGAGCGACGACGTATAGTTGAGCAAGGGACGGTTGGGGGGGAGGGAGGGCGCGATCTGTGCACTCGAGATCGAAGTGGCTTGGGCTTGGACTTGGGCATGCGTGGTCGTCAAAGCAGAGTCAAGGGGCTCAAAAGAGCGAAAGCAAACGGTGGATGGATGGGATGACTCTGATTTTCGACAAGGGAATATTGGTCGCCAGCCCAAGTGTTTGTTTGGTAGGTCTAGCCAACTGGAGCCAATCCAACGCCTAACATGCCAGTCTATGGAGGCTGCCGGCGCGTCGAGCAGCCCTGCTCGATACTTTCAAAACAATAGTAAATCATTCCTGTATGTGATGCAGCCATGTAGTTGATGAATGTCCCTTACCGCCCCCCAAAATGCAGCACAAAGTAACTATAAGGTGTGGTTAGTAACGCCGAGAGAAAAATGATGATCAAACGCTCGTTCCTAATCCGATATCCCCCTCACCCGAATGCATCAACGACTTCCTGCGGCCAAATCCCAAAAGTATTCGTCCAACTCGTCTCAATCATAACGCCGGCTAGGCCGTGATGGGCAGCATCCCAAGAACAGTACTACTGCACAGTTCCCGGAGTCTGCCGCGCTTCAGGATGTGTGTTCGTGGTCGGATCGTCCTGTCGTGGAGTCGCACTGTTGTCAAAGCTGTCCTGCGGCAATGGCGGCGAGTGCTTGCTCGGAGTCGGTACAGGCTCGCGGTTGAGTTGCTGTGGGCTAGGTGCAAGGTTCTCGGCAGGTGGAAAGATTGGTGTACCGGACACTGTCCGCGATGCTGCGGCATTGAAACTCGACGATGGAGTCGTGTAAGTGCCCGACTTGGTGGGCACGAGTGAAGGCTGAGGTATCGGTGACGCTGATGTTCTTTGCTTGACAGGCGATAGTCCTGATACTGGTTGAGTTGCACTCTGCTGCGAGGCTGAAAATGACGAGTTCTGTGAAAATGTTGGTTGATTCGGTGTGCTCTGAGGCAGCATACCGTTTGCATGATGGCCATTAGCGTAAGGTGTGACCATGGACGCAGGCTGCATTAGTGGTGAGCTTCCTGGCACACCAGCTATGGGACCGACATCGGGATTTCCTTGGGTCGGGGACATTGTGGGTCGGTTCATGATAGGTGAAGGTATTCTGTGTGGCATCGGCGACGAATGGCCATTGGTTTGTGAGTGAGTCGATGCTGGCGCTGGAGTCTGAGAGTGACTTGAAGCGGGCCGAAACGAGGGCTGTTGAGCCATGGGCGTAGCCTGTTGGGGATATAGAGGGGGATGATTCGAATTCGAATAGCCATTGTAGTTGTACTGCTGATTGCCGCTCGGGTGTGGGGCTGATTTGTAGGCTTGCCTCATAGCATAGCCAGGCATCGAAGGCTGAGTAACAGGTGGAAGAGTTTGAGCTGGCAACGGCTGAGTCGTTCTCGAAGGATCAGGAGCCAGATACCACTGCCCATCCGGGCCCATGTACCCCGAGGCAGACGAGCGTCTCGGTTCGTTGGCTGGAGCTAAGTCGACTGACGCGAGCTTCTGCTTGACGGGTGATCCCTGCCTCGTGTTTTCGGGCGAAGACGAAATTGGTCGAGGTGGTGACGAGGACTGCCCAACTTTGAACTTGAGGGAGATCTTTGGGCGATTGGCGTCATCCTCTTTTCGTAGGCAGTCCTTGCAGACAAAGTGGAAGTCGTTGCTTTCGGCAGCAGACTTGGAGAAACCTAAGCACTTGCTATGCTGCCACACGTTACAGCGCTCACAAGCAATGCTATGTTCTCCATCGTCCCAATTCTTGCCATGCTGGCCGCAGCCAGAGCAGTCGAAGGACCACTCGTCCTCGGAGAACTCGGAAAGTTCCTTTCTGTGCCTCTCGATGCGCTCCTTAAGCAGTCTCGAGCCACGAGCGCCTCCTTCTTCGATTCTCTTTTCTTCTTCGGAGTCTCGAGCGAGCTGTTCCTCCACAAGAGCACGCTTGTAGTCACGCTCTTTGAGGCGCTGTTCTCTGGTCACCATACGGGACTGACGGTCATTGTCCATCTTGTGTTGTCTTTCCTCCGCCCTGTGAGCTTCAGCAAGCAGAGCCTGCCGCCGTCTCTCGTCTTCGGCAGCTTCGGCTTCTTCTCGTTCTCTTTCTTGTTTAGCGGCCAATCTGCCGGATCTTTTGGCACCTTGCATCTTCTCCTGCAATTGTATCTCTCTCAAACGAGCCTGGACCTTGGCTTGTTTGCGTTCCTCCGCCTTGGCCAACTCAGGTATCATTTCTCCCTCAATCATGGCCTTGAGGTTCTTCTCGTTTGGGTCTTTCGACTTGGCGATTGTAGCAATGAAGTTGTTGAATTCGTCCAAGGTGATCGCGATGCACTCCCATGTGAGCTCTCCGAAGGTGTTGAGCTTCTCAGGGTCTGTGTCTGCGATGGACTGCTGTATCGTGGTTTCGCCATCAAGCTGACTCTCGTTGATTGTCTCATCGGCGTCGGCCATCTCGGTGTCGGCGTCGGCATCGTCCGAGTCGTTCACCTTCCTCCGCTTTGAAGATCTTGATTTCCTCCGCTGTGCTTGTGCCTTTTTCGAAGAGTACTTTAGTTTGGGCTTCGATTTCGACAAGTCAGGGATAGGGGGGTCTGTACGTCGGTAAAGTCGGTTTCCTGACAAGTTGTAGTAGGTACGGTCCTGACGGTCCCAGCCGTCGGGATGTGCTTGCTAGAGATGGTCAGTACAGCTGGCAAGGCATGTCGGATGAATGCTATGCATACCCATTCATAGTATTGGTCCTCCCAATCGATTTCGGGAAAGTGTTGTCTCATGCGATCGGGATTGTGAAAGGTCCATACAGCCAGCTGGTATAGCATTCTGAGTTTGGTAAAGATGTGGAAGTCTCGAAAGTGGTTCGGTTCGTCGTCGGTGCCGTAGGGATGAGGCTTGTTTCTTGTCTTGTACTCATACTGCGTGCGTACAGTTTTGTCCCAGTTGTCCAGGCTGGACATGGGTTAGTAACAGCACACAGCTGGAGGCGGAAGGGAAACATACGTGAGATCGCGGCGAGAGGAGATGAACTTCAGCAGTTGAAGACCCATGTCCTCTAAGATGTGGCTACGCTCGGGCTTGACGCATTCTGTCTCGAAGTCCTACAACAATCTCAGTCAGCACGTCGTGACACGGAGGGAGGTGCATTGCAGGGCGCTGCTAAGGGTGCGAGATGGAATTCGATGCAAGCTGCCTACCTCGATGTCGATATGTGGGATTTTCACTACTGAACCAAACACTTTGATAAACTCATACAGTGCTGCAAACTCCCACATGTTCCTAATCTGGTGCAGTAGCTCGATCTCTTGTGGTGGTGCGGGAGGATGGGAAGCGAGCATCTCGTCGTGAGTCCGCTTTCGCGGCATGTTGGCTCGGCTTGTGCCTCGATGACTAGAGGTTGATGTAAGCCTAGTCGTAGGATATGCTCAATAACAGGTGGCCAAGGTCTGTATTGGTCGGTCACTGAACAATGCTAGTACGAGTACAGGAGGAAGAAGTCGCGGCATAGACATGCGAATGGCACGCAGTCCCAAGTGATTTCATGCACTTCAATTTCAGGTTCGCGATTCACGCGTGCCGACGGAGTCGTGAAGCCCATCTAGCTGGATGGGGAAACCTCGGATATGTGCCTGGCTGCCTCAACGGGCACCCGAGTCGTGCCTGCCACTTACAACATCTGATTCTCAGCCGGATTGATCATGCCGTAACCCTATGCATACGAGTGGCAAGAGCATCTCGTAGCCATGGCGGGAGTCACTCAGCAGCAGACCGACTCGTTCAAATTTCCGAAGATACACACCGACTACCCGCCATTCTTCACCCTGCAAATTACTGCTTCGTCTCGGCAGGCACAACTCGAAAGATGGTCGAGATTGCTTCAGCGTTACTGTCGCCACCACAAGATCTTTCAGTTATCAATAGTTGACTACCAAGACAAGGACCTCTTCAAGAACTCCAAGCTCAACAAGACGCTATTCCCAGACGACATAAGGAAAGTCATCGATCACATGGTCAGCCAAGATGGGCAACAGCGCGCAGAATGGCTGACTCCTGCTAAAGCATCAGCTTGGATATGGTGGCGCCGTCCGGAAGAATGGGCTTTAGCTATTGCTGCCTGGGTAGATGACACCGGTCAGAAAGGGAGCGTCCTGACACTCTACGAGATTGTGCAAGGAGATGCAACTGAGACTCAAGAATTTCATGCTATGGACATGGACGTCTTGCGCAAAGGTCTGGCTGTCTTGGCAAAACAGGGAAAAGCTCAGGTTTTCGGTACAGACGACCAACAAGGCGTCAAGTTCTTCTGATCATTATTCTTCATCCACTCCTCGTGGCCGCTTGCAGTGCGCCATCTGACTATCATAAACCACCTTCATCTGAACATATTTGCTCAACACCAAACACCACGCTAAATATACTACTTGGTCGAATTCACAAGCACAGCTTCAACCCTTTGCCGGATTGAGCTTGTATCGTCCCACTGGCTGAATCTCCTGTCGGAGTGCAGAGCTCAGCAGCCATTCAGCGATCACCACATGAGGAGTGCGTCGACTGTCTTCAGCCATTCGAACAAACTTGGGCCAGAGTCTTCGATCTTCCTCGTTGTCGTTACTGATGAGGTAGACTTCGTTATCGCCCTCATCCTGTGACTCGCTTTCGCTTCCCACTCTGCGCGATGGAATCGTCGTATGTCGACCACGGTAGTGTGTCAGACTGCTACCGTTGGCTTCAGCAATATCCTGAAGCGTCTGAAAGCCACCCACCACCTTCTCTGTACAGTAGATGGCCCAGCCCTTCAGCATCTGTTGCTTGTTGGCTTTCGCCTTCTCGAGCACTTTCTTCAAGACGACCCCATGTTTCTTCTCGTTATCTTTGTCGACGAGCTCGTAATCGTCCGGCTCGAGAAAATCGTCCTCTTCCAGACAAGCCTCGATGTAGCCCGTCGACAGCATTTTGGGCGCATATGCTATGGCGGCCATAAATTTCGCTGTCCGCAAGATCTTCGGCGCAGCGACATGTGTAGCTTTCGCAGGTTGATCGACGATCTCGATACCCAGGTCCCGAAGTCTCTTGGTCTCGTCGTCCTCTTTTTTCGGTTTGTCCACCCAACCCTTGTACCCAGAAACAAGCAGGTGCATTTGCGTCGAAGTGGAACCCGTTCGTCGTCGCTTCGTGGCTTTCTTGGCAGCTGTATCAGCTTCAGCAGGCTCTGCTGATCGCTTGCGACCGTTGTCGATACGGTCTTCGTCAGCCTTGCGCCTGCCTCCATACACGACACCCCCCACACGCTTTCTCTCTTTCTCGAAGAGGGCAATATCAGGAGTCATGTTGTGCAACTTTGCGGCCGCAGCTTCTTTCGACTTTCGAGATCCAACAGTGGTTGGTGTCAAATTCTCCTTCTCTGCGGCAAGCACTCGTGCCGTTGCAGGCGTTTGAGCTCCATTAGTCTGAGATGTGGGCTTTGCATTCGACGTAGGCCGAGCATTTGCCTTGGCAGGCGTACCAGTATCCAAAGCTTTCTGGTCGACATGGACTTTGCGAAGGCTTCGAGGGGTGTTCACCTCACTCTGGGCTGGGAGGAGGAACTTCTGCTCGATGACTTTCCTATCGATCTGCGTCTGTCCGACGACTTCGCCAAGGTTAGTCTTCGTCGGGAAGTGGACATATCTCGACTTTGTCACGTTCTGCATCTCCCACTTGGCATAGCTTTCCTCGATGAACAAATGGTTGACGACAGCAATATTCCAGTCCTCTGCTGCTGCCACTTTCTCGCTCTTCTTGTGTGCAGTGATAAGGTGAGTGTTCTCCTGTTTAAGCGTCTTTGTACATTCGGCACCAGTCGCGAGTATGAGATTTTCAAGATAGGTTCGTGCTTCGCCACTGTAGTTTGATAAGCTGATTTTCAGGTTCTCGAAACCGGGCAAAGGTTCTTTGGGTACGGGATAGTGTAGCAGTCGTCGGTACGGAGACGTCCAGAGGTCGTGGACGATGAGGTAGTACAGCCACGCAAGATTACCAACATCGATCTTCTTGGCTGTAGCCGCGGCGTAATTATCCCCATAGCGGTATTTGCATATCAAGACGTTGGCTTCTGAGACCTTGTGCACGACCTTCCCGTTGCTTGTCAGAATCATGCCGTTGATGACGTTGCGAAGAGATTGACTGATTTTCAGATCTTCGTCAAGCAGTACTCGTTTGTTCTTGAAGACTTTGAGACCTTCTCTACCCGATAGACTGGGGACGGTTCCATCTTCAGGGTGCGATGCGGTGGCGCCTGCGACGTGCTTGTTAGGCCGACCGAGAGGTGCCTTATTGCTTACTCCCTGCAGGATTTCCGGGTCCGGGAGGGTGTATGGACCTTCGTCGATTTTCTTACCAAGCTTGAGACAGTCGTCAAACCAGTGAGGTAGAACAACGGTCATGTTTAGATTATTGCTCTTCACTTGTTCCACCTTATCATTATCCATTGTTAAAGCCACAATGTGCGTCACTTGCGAAGTCAACTTAGATGAGTAGTTGCCACCCATGGCCAGAATACCGCCGGCAATGGCGTCCTTATCGCCCGGGGGCAGATCTGCGCATGTTGCCACAACATCAGACATGAACAAATTAGGGTCAGGGCTGTATTTTCGAGGGTGTGCCAGCTTGTCAGTGGCCACAGAAGCAGTGATCCAGGCGGGTCTCACAACCTGGACGAATAAGTCGAGCGCATCGTAATAGTCTGGGAAGTCGTAGGTGGTCGTGATGATGTGGGTAAGGTTTGCGAGAGTGAGTCTTTCAGCTGGGTAGTTGTCGACTACAACTTCGCCGCCATGAAGTTCTATTTGTTTGATGATCTTCGCACGTTAGCTGTGATTGCCTAGGAGAGAAGCAGAACGAACCTCAGTCGCGGTAGTATCGTTGAGTGATGCGCTGCGCACTATGGCGAAGCTACTCTGTGAGAAGATGTCGTCTTTGCCTTGGTTCGTTCCTTCAGCCATTGCAGGGAGAGCTCGTCGTAGAAGGGATGTAAAGAAAGAAGTCATGAATACTGCATCTTTGAAGCCCGCTGGACGAACAAATACCGTGCTTCCTTGCGTCTTCCGTAAAGTGTATGAAATGGAAGTCGCGTTGAGACGCGACTGTTTTACCTCATTGCATCAGACCTGCCTGGCGTCGTTGATGCCTAAAAGGCACACTTCCGCTAGGAAGGTCTGATCGCTGAACTTCAAAAGTACCCTTTACTTTTTAAGCCACAACTACTATCATTATAGCGCGTGACATATAACCTATATTAATCGATTCACCTTGACTACCTCGATCCTAAATAGGTAGCGATAAAATTATCTTTTATTTTGTAGTTGTGCGCGCAAGAGCAAAGTCTGCTACACTTTTACGCCCCTCCGCAAGGAGCGTCTGAGGAACAAGGTAAGCCACTGTTAACGTACTGTCAATCACGTATCATTTACGTGCTGCCTGCATGCCTCCGTGGCACGGACATTCAGGCAACTGAGGTGGACGCCCACGTGCCAGTTGGTGCCGAGAACCACGGTGGTACGCGGTCGAATAATGTTTCATGGTGAGGCTCTTCAACCGCGGAATTTCGGTCTTCGGTTTCCGCTTGGGGAAGGCCGCGCGCTAGACCAGGTTGCCCTGTCTGGGTAGAGCCATATCACCATCTTCGTTCGACCCTTCAGCCCCTGAGGAGCCTTACCGGTAGACTGTTTGAGCCTCATGAATCAAGCCCAGAGGCTCTCATCAGCACGAGCAAAAGTGGCTATCCTTAGACTAGAGCCAACATTGTCCTACAATCGCATTTTCGTCATGGACTATCACGACAGGTCATATTGAGTGGGCAAAGATAAACATTTATAATGGCCATTACCAAACAGTTTTATGTTGCAACCCCCAGCATCGAGCAAACTTCGCTAAGTGTCTAGTTTGCCACTAAACGTCACATCGTACACTACAACACGGCAAGTCGCTTACAATCACTTGTCGATGCGACTATTTCGGCCCTCCAACCGGTCTGCATTTGTGTGCTTGTGAAGCTCTAAGTCTGGGGCTGGCCCCCAATATCTGAAGCAGTATAGTCCGAGGCAATAGTATGTGCGGCCAATCGGGCTTGCATGGCGCCCTCCACCAGCATTGCTAAAGACCGCGTCCAGACCATATCTAACAGGGGGAGACCGTGTTCGCTGTTTCACTTAGTTGCCGTCGCATCTTTCTACATATGTGAAGCTACGATTGTACAGCATGGCTCGGTGTCGACTCGACCAGAGGTCTGACTTCGTTCCTCTCCTGCTCGTCAGTCATCGCAGCTGCGAGGAACACACGAAAAGCGACAAGAAGTCATAATAGCATCCAAGCCGACAGCTATAGAGCGATGGCCTCGACGCGATTCCATCCTGTCAGCCAGAGTGATGATTGCAAATTAGACACCTTGTCACAAGCGCAATTACACTATTCACACAACATCCATGACACTACGCAAAGCCCCAAGAAGTCGATGAAATCAGCTTACTCGCCCCAAGCCACATATGTATCTCTACCGGACCCCTATCCGAACGACGACGCAAAGAAGAGACCCCGTGCAAACGACCGCCGCAGAAGTTCTCGACTGTCGCTTCGCCAGCTAGCGAGCCCAGTATCGAACTTTCGAATACCCACGTTCGCGGCGCCGTGGCAACATGAAAAACCTGAGTCGTTGGATCCCTCCAAGGCAAATACTGTTAGGACGTTCGATCGGCGTAACCAAAGGCAGCGTGTGTTTGTGAACGGTATCCTGCAGTGGTTGGTCACAGTGGGTGTCGTCCTTTGCCAGTTCGCAGCTCTGTACGGGTTCAGCCAGCCACATACACTAAGCCGAGGCGAGAAGTATACCTTCAATGCAATAACCACTATGCTGTCTCTCTGCCTCGGTCTCGCCATTACGACTGCGTTGCGGTCATATGCCAAGCTCTTAAGCTGGAGGTTTCTAGCTTCGGGTTATCGTGATCTACAGGACTTCGAAACGATCATGCAATGTGATTCGCAATCCAAGGTGCTCAAGCTCTTGGTTTCAGCGCGTACTCCCGGGAGGTTTTGGATCAACAAGACCCAATTCTTATGTCTTGTCTCGATCGTTCTTGTGATCGGCCTACAAGTTTCAATTGGTCTCCTAGGATTATGCTATGATATTGGCACCTCCGACTACCTCCAGTTGACGCCTGGCAAAGTGTCACTTGCTGATCTTTCAAACATCTATCAGGATACCACCTTCAATCAGACTGGAGTCGGGGATCAGACGGGGGCCAGCAACTATTACGGCCTGGTGGGGCAGAGCTACGGTGTTTGCTACAGTGATCTGGGTCAAGGGAATTGTGGTCCCGAGACGATCTACACTGCCGATAATGTCACCTTCTTTTACCAGTACATCGAACAGTCTGTCGGTAAGCACAACTCAACAAGCACGACCTCGGTGGTTACCTCGAATCGTTATGTCACAGCAGATGCTACTTGCGTCCAACTCGAAATCATCTCCGGTGGCTATATCAATGGTAAGAGCTCCGTGAGCCAACTTCACTACAAGAACGAGCATGGCGTCGAGCAGAGTATCGTGGTAGATGGCAATACAATCACGACCTCGACTTACATGAGCAATAGCTCCTCCGACTGTGGTGATCGATGTACCAGCATCTTGATCCTTGATACTGGCTACATGCCAGCAAACGATTCCACCAGCCAGGCTGATCTTCAAATAATGCCTCACCTATTCACTTGCAACTCCTCTGTATCTGAGGTGAACAATGCTGAGTCATGTTCATCTGCTCCTGAATGCAGCTTGTCTAACGTGAATGCCAAGTATCTAGCCGGAAGCATTGGCTGGAGTGGCACCCATTACCTCGATGGCAATCCTCTTCAGTACCAAACATACCCGCCGGGATCACCATGGTCATGGGATGGATATCAGGACCCCGGTTGGCAAGACCCCAAAGCCAGATCACAGCTTATCGCAACCTTCACGGCGAATGCGCTTAGCGCGATGGACGATGCGGGACCGCTCATAACCATGGATGGCCGGGCACCCAGGCCTGCTGTTGCACTGAACGTCAATTGGAAATATGCAATTCCAGTACTTTGTGTTGTGCCAGGGGTGCAACTGTTCGTCCTCATGGTGGTTTGCATCTTTGCGAGTGGGGCTCTAATCAAGGATAGCGGCTATCTGTCTGCAGCGCGCTTGTTGAGACCGGTCGTAGAGAAATTGGAAGAGCACGGGTAAGTTGTGACAGTCACCATATGAGATACAGATTGCTAACGAAGACTTGTAGGTGTGCTCTTACATCTGATGAGATTGCCCGAGAACTTGGAAACTTCAAAATAGTTTACGGTGTGCGCGCACCACCAGGTACTGCCGAAGCAACTGCATATACGCCAACCATTGGATCAAATGTCGACTGGCATGTGGGAGTCATCGCAGAGAGCGAAGGTTACGGAAAGTCGGCTGAAGAAGGGTGGAGACCTACTGCCATGTTTCCAGAAGGCAGGTACGATGGTGTTGGCTATCCTACAGTCATTGAGCGGTCGGGTAAGCGACGACGGGTACAGGTCATCGTGGAAGAGTCTTCCGACGATGATTCAGACGACATGGTAGACGAAAAGGCTCATCTGTTGCGTGTAGATTCGGGACTTGGTGCCCCCCAAAACGGAAGGCCTGCATACAACCAATGACATAGTGTGCATTGCCAAGTCTTGTCCACCCAGACGAGGCTGCTACCAAACAGCATTATATGCTGACAGCCTGATTGGTTGAATCGATGCCTCGGAGAGTAGAGCGTCATACGGGGCCCTTAGTTCTGGAGGCAGATATGAGAGTGCAACCGGTCCCAGATTATTCAGGGCTATCTTCGTAACAAACGTAGTTGACGCTCTCAAAACGTGTCTTGCAGGAAACGACGACTTGTGACCTCGTGACTCGAGAACAAAAGTACTGTCACCGCGTGGCTCTCTATCCACCTAGTTCCGCTTCCAGAACCTAGTATATTGATGGCTGAAAAGGTAAATTTGGGGTGAAGAGGCTCGGATATTACCGTAACTACTGTAGGTCATCCAGCGAGATTGTGAAGCTTGAATGCAGTGTGCTCGAAGTTGGGACTCGCAGCTCTTATTCCTCTTCGTGGTATCTCCGCAGTCCCTCTCCTACTTCAAATCTATCTTTGCAGATGAAGTCGATCCAGGAGGTTCATGTTTATGGCTTCCCGTACTCTGACGACAAACTACGACTGTCCTCGCCGCAAATGCCGCCACTGTGCGGAGATGGCGACGCTATCGTTCTCTCCAACTCGTGGATGACTTATTAGAGCAGGACATCACCCAGGTACCCAAATGAGGCTAAATCACCAAGACATGCATAATCTTTCGATTGGCATAGTAGGCGCAGGGATAGGGGGCTTGCAAGCCGCTTTGGCTCTTGCCAAGGACGGCCACCAAGTTACAGTATTTGAATCAACGAAGGAGTTCCTTGAGGTGAGGATCTCTAGAGTTCCTTGCATGGCAACTGCTGACTCTGCGAGGTGGGAGCTGGCATCCGTGTACCTCCCAACTCTTCTCGATTGTCGTTGTCATGGGGTGTCGATCTCAAGGCACTCAAAAAGGAAGTGTCGCGCGGAAATCGCTTCGTTGATTGGAAAGGCAATAACCTGCTAGACTGTTCCTTTGATGACGTTGAGGAACGTTACGGCGCTCCATACTATTTCATCCACAGGGCAGACCTCATTGAAGCTCTTGTTAGGGCAGTCAAGGAGAAGCCGAATGTGAAGCTCTCGATGAATACGAAGATCGCGGAATATGATTTCGATACTCCTGCTTTGAGGACTTCTGCTCATGGCTGGCAGAATTTCGACCTGATTGTTGGTGCAGATGGCATCAAATCAGCTATCCGAAATGTGATCAACGGTAAGCCACTCGATCCCGTGGACACGGGTGATGTCGCCTATCGTATCTTAGTCCCCGTTGCACCCCTTCTGGCCGACCCTGATACATCACATCTTGTTCGAAACCCATGGGCGACGCATTGGATCGGACCGGAAGCACATGCTGTTGGCTATCCACTCCGAGGTGGCACGATGTACAACATCATCATCGATGTTACACACGCCACGGACAAGGGTAAGCCAATCGGCTTGGAAGAGTGGCGGTCTGAGGCTGAGAATGCTCATTTGGTCGAACGCTTCAAGGACTGGTGCTATCCCGTACGGAAAATGTGTGAGCTCACTGGGACATATCTGAAGTGGAAGCTTGCAGACTTCGACTAACTGGACCATTGGGTACATCCATCTGGGAAGGTTGTCTTGCTGGGCGACTCGTGTCATCCAATGATGCCGTACATGTATGTTAAAATACCCATTCTGGTGGATGTGTCGTACTAAAAAACCTACTACAGGGCGCAGGGTGCCGCACAGGCCACGGAGGATGCTGCAACACTGGCAGCCGCACTAAAATGCTCCGACAACGTGGCGTCCGCCTTGCAAGCATACGAAAGGCAACGGCGTCCACGAGCAACTTATGTGGCTAGAAACACAAGGGTCTTACAGCAATGGTGGCATTTATATGATGGGTCAGAGCGAGATCGCCGAGACCGGATGATGCAGCGTGACAACAAGGACAATCCCATGTTTTGGGGGTGCTCTGAAAGAAGGGATTGGCTGTTTGGCCACGACGCAACACGCTTGGCCAACCCCGAAGAAAACATTGAGATACCTGAGTTACCGCCATTGCCCCACCCAGATGCCTCTGTCTACACGAAGCGCTCCGGAGTGAGACTTTGAGGCGGACGTGACATCGGAGGGATGTTTTTAGGGCAGTCGGCCAGTGGCGTTGGCAGTCGTGATGAAAAGAACTCGAAACTGTCGTGGTGAACCAGCTATGTTACATCTCTCGATATCAGACACTCTTGCAGCGCCGATGCTCGGATGTGAAGCTAATTCTTCTCGTTTCCAATGATCCGATAAGTGTTTTAGATCAGTAATCCACGTGCGTGAGAGACGAAGACTATCATGAGTGAGCAGCCAGGTGATGGCAGATAGAACAATCCATTGGGAGCAGTCATCAAGGAAGACCGAAGCACAATTAGTGTCCAACGGCAATCAGAAGGCATAAATATCTAGATACTAGCCACCCGTTCCTAAACTTAAGAACGTCTTAAATCTACCCATTTCGACTTCTGGAAACCCCGTCGAGCACCGTCGTCAAACACGCCATATGCTCGCCAGCTCATGTACGCCGTAAGCCCAGACGCAGTTCAAAAGCGATGTGCTCGCTGGGAGCACGTCCAGCCTAGCAGTACCAACAATAATCTCCGCAAAATAGATGTGGCTGCGCCGATCGTACTTGAACGGCATGTGGTGCCAATCACATAGCAGACCCAATTTAAACTCTCGTGTCCACGAGTGCCACCACCTGGGCTGAACAACTTAACGCCGAGGACTTTCAGATTCGTGCGTCTCTACGTCTCGATGGCTTTTCACAGGAGCACATGCTACTGAATGCTCGCTATCTGGCAGGTGGCGGGTATAATCAACACGGCCTAGACAGCATTCGATCATGTAATAGTTGTCAAGCGGCACGCAAATAACATATATAAACAGCATGTTTCACCGTCGCGGTGGGTCATCTGATGCTTGGTCCTGCTTCGGGTCTCTTTCAAAGAGGCAAGTCATGCATATTCTCCACAGCTTGCAGTGGCGGCTCGAATCGTGAGTGGTCACTCGAATCTGACAGGGACTTTAGAAGATCTCTCATCCGAACGCTACTCGTTAGCTCACGCGCCGAAAGAGGCAGCTAGCAGAGGAGGCTGCGATGGGGGCGTGGCTGGTCTGGGGGAAATCAATTTACTTATTATCTACCAACTCACAATCCTCCTATTCATTCAGTGCGATTTCTTTACACACATAGCTTTCTCAACATCATATTCGACACGTTCGTTCGTTCATCCACTTCTTCGCAGCAGTAATCACATTATTCATAATCTTTCGTTAATCCATTCTCCGATACCATAGCAGATATGCAGTACAAGGCTCTACTCATCGCCTCTGCGGCATCGGTCGCTGTTGCACAAACAGCGACTTCGTCTGCTGCCGCGTCAACTGGAACTTCCGAATGCGCGGCACAGATGTAAGAGAACGCCGGGCCATGCTGTGAACTACTACTAATGTGCCGCAGCATTCTCGATTCCTGCAAGGGGACGATTCAAGCACAGCTCAACTCCTGCTCGACCAACGACTACTCCTGCCTGTGCTCGAACTACATAAACATGCTCTCGTGCTATGCCAACTGCCCCGATGATATAGGTGTCCAGACTGTCCAGCAACAACGACAGCAGAACTGCGAGGCTGCGTCCGTCTATGGGAGCACAACCATCCTCGGTACTGCTACTTCGAGCAGCGGCGCTTCATCCGCTACGTCAACCAGCTCAGAATCTGCTGCTCAGACTGGCTTCGCCTCTGAAACCTCAACCACATCCGGAAGCTCCTCAGCCGCAAGTGAGACAAGTTCTTCTGGCGCACAGAACGTGAAGGCTGCAGGTGGTCTTCTCGCTTTGGTCTTCGCTGGAGCTGCTGCTTTCTTGTAAATGTGTTTGGCTTGAAGAGGAGGAAAAGAATCATCTGTTTTGTGTTCATCAGCGTGGAGTCGGTGGAACAGTTAGGATACCTGAGCTCATGCCAGACAGTTAATGCAATGCACACATAACAACCAGTCTCAAGGTTCCATCTTTTCAAGGCTGTGCTTTCCTCCTCTTCGACCGTCGAAGTCTATCACCAGTGTCTGCCTGTGACTCCGCCTTCCGGCGCACTCCTGCTTGCTTTGTGTCGCTTCTTGTGAGGGCCGACTCGTCACCTCTATCTTTGCTCCCCCATTGTTTTCCCCCTGCTTCTATATCGTCTTTTTCCGCCTGGATAGCAGAGGCCGGCACACGTAGGCACTGCTTGAGCTGTTCCCTCTCATCTTCACCGAGTTTGTCTGCATGCATCAGAACGTAGGCCGTCTTCTCCAACGTCCGAGCCTCAACACCCCTGTTCAGAACAATGTCCAAGGCCCTGCTCAGTAACGACCTATACTCAGCCTTATCATACTTCAGCTTCCCCGAATGGTCAGGGTGAAGACAGAAATACAGCTCATCCTCGAAAAAGGGGACGATCTCCGGCCGGAATACGCTCAGCACTAACGTCCCCGTTGCAGGGCCGACGCCTTTGAGATTGCATACTTGCTTCAATGCATTCTCGACACTCGAGATGATGAGATCTGCGCTTTGATCGCGGTGAATGTCCTTGATGAGGCTGGCCGCTTTCGCCGTGTGTTCTTGTACCTCTGCGTCGGTGTTCTTCTGAATCATGCCTGGCAAGAATGGTCGATGGACGCCGTGTGTGCTATGATGACTTGGTCAGCTGCGCTAAGGAGAGTCACGTTCTCATGGCCCATGGGTGGCCATATAGCGCTATATGGATCGTCCACAGTCAACCAAAGTAGCATGTGTGGGTTCCTCAATACACTGGCGAACAACGCACAGAAGTCTGTGAGCATTGCGAGAGCGATGAAGGCGCGTACCCAGACATAGCCAACATCGCAGTTTGTCATCGGGGCGCCTCACTTACATCTTCCACCTGACCAGTCTTGCGAGCTGTGCTTTTGAAAGGCTCTCGCCGGACTCCAAAGCTCTCGGTAGCTCTTCGTATCTCCACGTGTCATCCTCGACAATGTCCTTGAGGTCTAACTTCGGACGAGACGCTCTGTATACTGAGTCTCGCAGGGCGCCATAGAGAGCTAGACATTTCTCAGCAACAGCCTGGTTAATGGACGCCGGGTCCAGGAACAGTTCCGAGGTCATGACTGCTCATTCAGGTACATCCGAAATTACGATCAGCTGTCAAGATTACACAGTAGTGCTGTCCCAAGCGTTCAACGCGCTCTTGACGCAGTTGTCACGTGGTGCAGTACGTGCATGCCAGTGCCCCCGAGGATGATGACTTGAATTGTAGGTAGGTAGCCTAACTTCACCTACCGTAATGCTCCATCCGACCCTAGAGCTGCCGCTTGACGTCAGTGTTCTTATTACAGTAACTGTGAAATCTGGCAAGGAAATAGATTGTTGACTAACTAGAAAGTGAAGTACGATAATACCGCTTTAAGTAGCGACTAGTACTAAGATTATATCCTTTACTACCTAAATATAACGTAGTAGTAAGGCCTATAAGTTTTAAGGCCTATAAGTTTTTAAGGCCTTTTATAGGGGTCTAAGTCTTAGTATAATCTAGAGAATATATTTTACTTTTCTCTCGTACTATATCCTCTTCGCTATCTACTAACGCCTTTCTCGCTCGGTACGTATATTATTAATATATTTTTAAGAAGGTTACTAACGTCGTTTATAGCTTTAGATAACCTACTAGTCTCTTAAAGTCCTTTAGACTCTCTTAAAATACCCTAGTATAGCTCTATATATAGCGTAGTTTAATAGTAAAGTTCGAAAGTTAATAAAAGTAAGTAAAGACGCTTAGTAGAAGAAGTAGAGCTAATATATAGCTAGGAAGATTAAGTAAGAGAGATATTTACCGCTATTCGTACTAAAGATAAAGGGAAAATAACTAAGTAGATTAATAACTTAGCTAATTCTACTAAGAAGATCTATAAGTCTTAAAAGTCTTTAGAATCTAGTATAAAGGTATTAATAAATATTATAATAGCTAAGATAATAAATATTATAAAGGAGAATATCGCTAGTTCATAAGAGTATAAGGTAGTTTAGTTAGTAGCTTATAAAAGCGAAGTACTAAACGATAATAAGTATATTTACTATTTAAATAGTAGAGGTTCTTTTAATACCTACTATACTATAAAAGATAAGTAATTCTAGAATAAAGATATATAGTCGAATTACTATTATCTAGAAATCGTAGCTAACTTTAAGATTTTAACTTATACTAACTATATTTAAAGAGAGTAATATAAGGAGTATTCGTTAAAGTTATCTAGATTAAGTATATAGTTAAAACCTTTAAAAACCCTTAGAATTCTACTAATATTTATATTATAGTTTAAAGAGCTAAGATAGAAAACTAAGCTAAGTTAAAAGAGCTTAAAGATAAGTAGAAGGCTTTATAGAGTCTTACTTAAACTTAAGTAAGTCTAATTAAGAAGAGAGGTACTATAAACACTACTAAGAAAATTATAATAACTAAGTTTAATTATAAGAGTCGAAGAAGAAAGACTTAGGTTGTTATTTATACTAGTACGTATTATATTGTATTTAATAGCTTTAGCCGCTTACAATCTATATTATTACTACTTAAAGTAGTATAATAAGTAAATAAATATATAAATAAATAAGTCCTACTACTATACTCTACTCCTTCTTTTACTTCGCGTATTTCTTCGAAAACCCTCGGAATCTAGATCGTTTTAATAAATTATACCTTTAATAAAAGAAATCGATATTTATCTCTATATTCTTCTTTACTACCTAGAGTAGATCCTCTTTAGTAGTCTTCTTAAGCCTAGCTCTTAAGCTATACCTTTCTATATCTCTCTCTCTCTTCCTTACTCCTACTAGTAACTCTTATTACTAGCTAGGTATTCTTTTAAGCGTAGAGTCTTTTTATAATATCTCTTTTATTTAATATTTTATATCGATATTATTAAAGTCTATAATAGTCTCTTTTAAATCTTTTATATCTTATATAACCTCGTTAGTCTCCTCTTTAATCTTTATATTAGCTATATTTAGTACTAGCTTATAGTTATTTTTATTAACTTAAGAGTAAAGAGAGTTATTATCTTTATTTTATAAAGGTACTATCTTATTTAAATTAACGACCTAGGCTTTCTCTTACTCCTTTTCTAAATCGCGGATACTCTCTTAAACTAGCGGATCTTATACGCTTTAAGCGTATACGTTTAGCTCCTTTCTTTATACCTTAATCCCCTTTATAATATTATAATAGAGTACTTTAATTTCTATAACTAAGGGTTTATACTCGCTAATCGCCTTATTTATATTAATACTATATCGTATATAAAGTTCTTTTTATTCCTTTAGCGAAATAGCTACTAACTTCTTATACGTTAGTATATTCTTTTAGTAGTACTAGAAAAGTTCTTTAACTTCCTTAAAGGCTTTTATTAACTTAATATTTTCCTTTTATAATACTCTTTATATTTTAAAAAAGCTTTAAAGCTTCTTAATTATCTTCTTATTAACGTTAACTAGTACTAGTTATTATCTATTAATAAGCGATACTAAGATCTTCCTTAATAGCTCGACCAGTAAGTAAATACTAAGTAAATATACTTAAAGTATCTTATAAGGTTTAAACTATCGTACTTTAAACTTATAACGAGCTTTAGTACTAATTAAAATCTAGTTATTAGTCTTAAGTATTATTTTCTTTACTCGTTTTACCTTAATCTTATAAGCGCGCTTCGCTTTCTCTAGTAGTTTTATATTAGCTTATAATCTTATATACTATATTTTAAAAATCCTTTAAACGACTTACTTTTCGTTCTAGAATATTATAAGTAAAGAACGAAGAGTATTATTATTTATAAGTAGTTAAGAGTATCTTTTATATAAGAGAAAGTAAGGTAACTATTTTATCTTTAAGTAAACTCGTATTCTAGTAGTAAAAATAGCTTATTAAAGGTACTTATTCTATACTTATACTAGCTTATTTATAAGTATCTTCGTAAGTATATTTCTTAGAATACTATTTAGGTTTTCTACTTTTCTATTCGAGTAAGGGTAGTATAAGGTAGTATACTTAGCTTTCGTACTTAATAGCTTAAGATATATTTAAAAAATAAAGCTTACTAGGTTTAATTTATTATTTAATAGTAGTTCTCTTAGAGATCTATAAACTATTATAATATACTTATATAAGGCGATTATAATAGTCTTTACTTTTATATTTAAGAGTACTACCGCTATTAACTAATTTATAAGGTATTTAATATAAGTTAATATTTAGTAATTACCTCTAAGGGATTATGATAGCGGATTAATTAAGTTAATCGCTTATTAATTAAATAACTTAAGATTCTTAAACGTAAGTATTTAAAGTAGCTCTTATTCTTAATTTAGTACTAAGCGCTAAGTATATTAGTAGCTAAAATAGTATTAAGTAAACTCCTTAATATCTTTATTAATACTATACTACTAGCCTTTATCTTAAATAACTCCTTAAAGTCTAAGGTAACCTAAGTATTTATAATTAGAATATATAAAGTTTAGAAAGTCCTAGTAAAATAGTTATAGAATATATAAAGAGCTCTAGTTTCTCTTAAAATATTATAGTATTTCGCCGTCTTTCTTAAAATAAAACTAGCTAGCGCTATTCTTAATATCTTATTATATCTTTATAAGAAGTTCTATTCCCTTAGTAATATATACTTTTATATATAAGATCTATTTATCTTCGTTATATCCCTTAATTATCTTTAGTTATCTTAGCCTTTTCTCTTCTCTTACTTAAGCTATAAGGTTTTAAAATCTTTCTTTTATCTAGTTAAAGCGTCTACTAATAGTATTTAAAACGATATTATCTTTCTTTTTATAATAGCGAATATCGAGGTTATATATTTAAAATTCGTTAATTTAGCGAGTAATTCTCTTTATAGTATATTTAATAGTAAGAAGATACTTTAAGCTGTAGTAATTAGTAAAGATAATAATTTTATAGCTATTATCTACGTAGTAGTTCTAGATTTAAAGGGTATATTTAATAGCTAATAGTTCTTTTTTATAAATTAAGTAGTTAATCTCGATTAATATTAGCTTTTAACTATTATAAATAACGAAGTAAGTAATACTAGTAGTTAAGTTATTCTAGTTAAGCTTATATTTAAGGGCTTATTCGCTATAGTTAGCGCTAATAACGAATAAACACTAGATATTTCCCGCTTAAAGGTATAAACTAGTACTTAAAAGTTCTTTATATATTTAAAAAGCTCGTTCTACCTATAATATCTATATAATCTTTTAAAATTTCTTCTTATATAACTTAGCGTCGGATTCTTTTAGTAAATTAAATAAAGGTATCGTAATTTATATAAAATTCTCGATAAATCTTTTATAGTATAATACTAGCTCTATAAACTATTTAATCTTATAGATATTACGTAGAGTTAGCTAGTCTTAAATAGATTTAACCTTTAATTTTAATAGTTAAATAACCTCGTTACTAATTATATATCTATAAAATTCTAACTAGAAAGTACTAAAAATATATTTAAAAGGCTTAGCGTATAGTATTATAGCCTTTAGAGCTTTATAAATACTTTAAAAATACTAGAGATACTTAGAAAGAGTATTAAAGAATATAATTATATCGTTAAGATATATAATAATAGCTTTTTCTAGTAAAGCTCTTAGAGTTCGATTTATTAGCGTTTAAGAGATTACGAGGGTATTATATAAGCTAAAGAGTATAATAAGGAATTTAAACTTACTTTCTCTTATATTAAACGCTATTTTTTCTTTATTCTCTAGGTAAACGCGGACTTAATAGTAATCTTATATAAGGTCTAGCTTTAAGAGGAACTTCGCGTTTTTAATTAAATTTAAATATTCTTAAATACGCGATAAGAGATATTTATTTTTCTTCGTAAAAGCGTTTAAAGCTTAATAGTTAATATATATTCGCTATTTACCGCTTAGTTTCTTAACGAATACTACTAGAAAGCCCTAAGGGCTTATTAATTCTTAAATAATACCTTAATCTCTTATTTAAGCTAGTTACTTTAACTATTTAACTAGGTAGATTAGTAAAAGTAAGTATATATTAATATTAATAGATTAAGCGTCTTTTATATTAATAGTATATTTTACTTCTCTTTTAAGTAGTAGTTTATTAAGTAGTTCTTCTTAAAAGGTCTTAAAGTACCTTAAGATAAGTTTATAAATTACGACTTAGTTCTTTTTTTTATAGAGCTTTACGAAATCCTTTAGGTTCTCTTTCTTTATCTTTAAGTTTAAGGCTATTAATAGGTATATAATATAAGCTAATATAGTTAATTTATATAACGCTTAATTTATTTATATAACTATTAATAGCTTTACTATTTTTAGTAATCTATTTTTAAGTTTTCTTTATAGAGTATAACCTATAATCTTAAACTCTTAACCTACTACCGCTAGTACTATCTTATATTCTCGCTAATTTACTATTAGATTATACTCCTTTAGTTATTATATACTTAGTATTATATTAAAGTCTAGAATATTTAATACTTAAGTTATTACTCTATAAGTATACTCGTTTAATACTAGATTATAGTATAAAAGATCGAGTATTTTTATTATTTAGCTATTCGCTACCTTTATTTACTCTTTTATACTCGTTAATTATTCTATTAATAACGCTACTTTATAGACTAGTTCGCTTAAAATATAATTACGATTCGCTTTAGAGTTAATAAGAATAGCGATAAGTATTTTTCTTTCTCTATTTAGTAATTATCCTTCTACTACTAAGAGGTTATTTAACTTTAATCGTATCGTAAACGTATAACTTAGCTAATTCAACTCTACGAATAATTATATTTATTTAAGCTACTTCTATATTAACGAAGGTACTTAAGATAATATAAACCTAAACTACTCTTTATATTCTTCTAGGCCTCTTAGTTTCTCTTCTTAAAATTAATCGATCTTTTACGCGTTATTAAGCGGCTTTATAGGTTTCTATAATTATTTAAGCGCTCTTAACTTCTCTCTTAGCTTATTAATCTACTTTATACTAGTATTAAGGCTTTTTATCTCTCTTACGAGTTTTAATTCGTTTTAGTCTTTCTTATATCGTAGTTAAGCGTAGAGTAGCCTTCTTTCTTATATTTAAAATATACTCGATTCTTTTAATACTAGTTATTTTATATTAAAGTACTCTTCTTTAGCTTTTATTATAGTATAAAGAGGCTTCTTAATCTACTTAAAGCTTGTATACTAAAGAATTTATTTAAGATAAGATTAAGCGTAATCGCTCTTATAGTATACTTTTAAGCTTAAATACTTAACCTTTATAGTTTATTAGCCCTCTTAATATATTCTACTAGTTCTAAATTATTTTACTTAAGGCGCTTCTTTATTTATATAACTAAGTCGCTATTTAGGCTTATTCGAAACTATTTCTTAATATTTATATTAGTCTTAAATAGTTATACTTTAGCTTTAAGCTAAAGGAGTTCTATTAAGTATTTTATTACTAATCGCTCTTATTAAGTATATTCGACCTATTAATCTCGGTATTTAGTTTATTTATTTAAATCTTAAAAGTAAGCTTATAACTAATTTTAATATTCCTTTATTATCTTAATATTTTTAGCGGTTACTTTATATATTTAATATACTTTTCTAGTTAAATAAAAAGTATAAGCCTTAATAGCTTTAGCCTCGCTTTTCTAAGTACCTCTAGCTTAGTAATAGCGTACTTAATTATTAATATCTTAAATATAGTTATTTAGCTTACCTTTAGTACGATTCTTATTATAAGTTTAAGGTTCTTATACCTTTAAGCTTTATATTATTTAAACTTAATAGAGTTAGAGTTAAAGAAAGGTATTAATCTATTATTACTAAGTTTAAATAAAGTTTAATAAGGCTACCTTAAAGGGCGTAGTAGCTAAAGTTAGTATAAAGGTCTTAGGCCCTTTTAGAGTTAGTCTCTTATATTAAGTAGCGGACTTCTACAAGTAGTATTTAAAGTATAGAGAGTTTATAGTTACTAGTAGGTAGATTATAGAAATATAACTCTCTTTATAAAGATATAATTTCGCTAAGTTTTTATCTTCTCTTTTCTCTTAATCGCTACTTAGCTTTCTAATTATTAGGTTTCGACTCTTTATCGTAATATATCTCGCTTTAAGATATATAGCGATTCGTAATTAGTTATAGTATTATAGCGTTTTAGTTTAAATTCTCGGATATTATCGTAGTATCTATTAGTTCGCTCGGTCTTACCGATTGTAACGAAGCTAGAAAGAGTACCTTATTTCTTTCTTTTCTATATTAGGATATCGAATCGAATTCTAAAGTTTCTCTATTTCCCTAACTATCGTAGATTATCGACCTATTTAAATTATACTAGTTAGTAATATCGCTATTTCGTATATTATAGCGCTACTCTTAAGAGTATAGTATCGTAGGCTCTTAAGAGCGATATAAAGCGTTAGTAAGCTTTAGATACTTATAGAAACTTATTATAATTAATCGTACTCGTTACTACTATATATAAAATCTAGTAAGGAAATAGATTATTAACTAACTAGAAAGTAAAGTACGGTAATACCGCTTTAAGTAGCGACTAGTACCAAGATTACAACTCGCAGACGCGCCAGACATGACAGTGTCAGTTACAGGGAATTCAGCTTGCGAGGCTTAAGTCCTCCTCATCCAATTGTCTCGTAGCAGAAGTTTGTTCAACGAGTGCAGATATCGAGCTTCATTCATCTCGGCTGATCGCAAACCGCCGCATCCCTCAGTCCACCGACATGAGACCATCTGTTATTCTGCGCATGTACTCTTCGCGTCTGACTTTATTCACGAAAGCCGAGTGTGGGCTTTGCGATACCGCCAAAGCTCGATTGGCACAAGTACAGAAGAGGCGGACGGTGGAATACAAAGAGGTCGATATCATGAACAAAGACAATCATAAGTGGTTCAACATGTATGCTTTTGATGTGCCAGTGCTCCACGTCAGCAGGGTGATGCATACATATTCCAAGCCTGACATCGTTTGTGAAGAGAGGAAGCTCATGCACAGATTTACGGAGGAAGACGTCGAGGCTCTAATCGACGAAGCTGAGCAGCAAGTGCAGGCGGGCTGAGGAGAGGTTTACCTGGTTCAAGCACACATGCGACCCGTAGGGAAGGGGTGGTGCTTTGTGATGTAGGCGAGCAAGGTCATTCAAGTCATTTGGGACTGGTCTGCGAACTTGTTCCATTCGCTGCTCGTTGTGCGAGCCACTTCGAGAACACATGTCCATCATGGAGGGCATGATCTATGACTTGTCGTCGGAAGACTTCGAAGCCATGTTGACCGCTCCATAAGCTGCGCCCTTTACTGTTTGCGCGGCACTGTGGCCCCAGGTGCCTTTAGCTGTCGAAAGAGATTGGGCCATGAACGTGGGAATGGCGGTCATGTCGTTGATGACCGAGATCTAGATGATGGTTAGCAGTTCTTGTGGAAGATTGGTTCTCAGTGGCAGGACGTACCATTTGAAATCCTTCATCGGCATACTTGCGAGCGACGTCGCCATTTGGGCAGTAGATGCCTGACCATTTCCCTGCAGACTTTGCAGCCTCTCGGATTCTGGTAATTGCTTGTGACAGCTCTGGGTCGAAATCACCCAGCACGGGGTGTCCAATGTTGTTTCCCAGATCCCATGGGCCTATGAACCTGTGTCCCACTGTCAGCTGTCATCCTGTGGTGGACACATAGAATGACTGAGAAGGACCTACAGCACATCAATACCGTCGACCTTGGCAATTTGCTCGACAGCATCGAGTGCCTCCTTGGTCTCGATTTGCACCATCGTCAAAAGGTTATCGTTAGCGTTCTGCATGTAGTCTAGGCCACTCAGGTCACCCTTAGCATCGAACGCTCCCATTGAGAAAGGACTGCCGAAGCCCCGTCTGCCTCTGGGTGGGAATTTAGCCGAGTCGACAAGCTTCTTCGCATCTTCGACGCTGTATATCAGCGGACATAAGACACCATGCGCCCCAGCGTCCAGCGCCCTTCTTGCTGTTAGGCCTCGAGGTTCAAGATTGATTTGGCACCTCACCTTTTCACCATCCAGCCCTCGTTTGCAGCTATTCTAACAACGGGGCTTACTCCACACGACGCAATAGCGTGTACACATTCATGCATCTCATTATCTGATCACCCATAGAGTTAGTCATTCGGCAGGCAGCGAACTATATGCTTACCAGCGATGTTGCCGTGTTCGGTATCGACCAACACCCAGTCAAATCCGGTTCTTGCGATGACCCTCGACAGATATGCACCAGGTAGCATCTGCCAGCCGCCGAAAGACAGGCCGTTACCTCGACTCAGAGCCGTGCGCAAGGTGTTTGCTTTCTGCATTATAGACGCCATCTTCAGCCACCTTTTGTTGACTGTGCTACTGTAGTGAGTGTTCCGCCAGTAGCAAAGTACAGTAACATGACCAGATACATAGGCCGCTGCTCAGGTTAGCGGCTATGTCCACTTGGGGATCGGAATGGAGCCGAAGTCGGAAAAGCAGCAGCGCGGTACACTCCAACTACTGTATCATACGATGATCTGCCTTCCCTTGCTCGCTGCGTGATGAGCCGAAGTTCACTACACTACACATAAGGTGCTTGCGACGCTGGTTATATTTTACCAGCTTGCGCACGGCTTTGGTTCAGCCTTGAGCATTGCCTAATTGTGAAAAGTCGGTACACTGGCACGATGGTTCAATAGTAAACGTTTTACACGGATATACTCAACCATGAAGAGTGTCCCGCACGAGGGGCTCGGTCAGGCTGATATCAACCTGCATGAGCACGCTCTCTGCTTGTTCGTCGATGCTGAAGATCGTTACTCAGTTGGCCGCGAAGGTTGATGCTCCACGGAGAAAGTATCCACATTTGCTGTCTGACCACCATAAACTGCACATAGAATCACTGCAGCGCTGAAGCATCTTCTGGTAAACTTTCTCGATACCGAGTTGAAGGACGACATTTGAGATCGGTTGCGAGCTGAACGAGTAACGTGCCTGCCCGAGGATCCTCTCTGTGCCTGCCAAGCGAGGTAACACGGGCATGAGTGACGTTGCCCCTTTCTCCACACTGCAGGCGCCGGCCGGCACATGCCATCTGGGTACTCCTTTGTCGGTTGAACAAGTTCACCATATCCCGCTGCTCAATGCAGCTACCAAGTACTTTGGGTTCTCTGTACATATACTTGATCTATGGTTAAGACTCTGGTAAACCTCATTGTAGCTACCTTATCCACCAGCAGTGTCAGTCATGGCAGTACAAAACACGAATGGGCACACCGGCGCCAAATCAACCACTGTACCCTTCATAGATCTGGCCTTTGATGTACACGATCCAGATTCGTCAGTACGAAAGCTGGTATATTGGGTACGGCCGAAGTGGAGGGACTGTTCTCAAGAGCTCAAGATCACAAAGTTCACGGAAGGTATCACAAACACTGTATGTTACACAAGCTGTGCATGAGCACGTGCGAGTCTAACAGGGCGCAGTTGCTCCAGGTTTCGCGCCATGGACCAGATACTTCTCAGAGCGAAGCAGAAAGCAATTCTATCCTCATGCGCGCTTATGGCAACGACACCGACCTCATCATCGACCGTGATCGGGAAGCAACCTCACACAGTCTCCTCGCAGACCGTGGCATGGCTCCTCCGCTTTTAGCAAGGTTTCAGAACGGTCTTCTGTACGGCTTCATACCAGGCAAAGTTTGCAAAGCTCAAGACTTGACTCGAGAGCCTGTATGGCGCAGTGTCGCACAGAAACTGGGGGAATGGCATGCGAGGATCCCTATCTCGGGTATCAGCTCACAACCACTTGTGCTCAATGGGGCTAACGGCCATGCCAACGGACACTGTGTTGCCAGCAAAACCCACAACGCGCGCTCGAAGGCCAATCCTCTGGCATCGCGCAGTCCGATACCAAACGTGTGGTCTGTCATGCAGAACTGGGTGAATGCGCTAAGCACGAATACAGAAAAAGAACGAGCCAGGAAGGAAATGTTGCAGCAGGAACTTGAGAGATCTTTTGAAGAACTAGACAGCGAAGACGGTATCGGTGAGCATGGCTTCGTATTTGCGCATTGTGATCTGCTCTGTGCGAACGTGATCCAGCTGCAAAGCCCAGACGCGCCATCGGCACCAGACATCCAGCCAGTCACATTCATCGACTATGAATATGCAACACCCGCCCCTGCTGTATTTGACATATCGAACCACTTTGCTGAATGGGCCGGCTACGACTGCGACTATAGCATGGTCCCCACCAAGTCCGTCCGTCGATCATTCCTCGAGGAATATGTCGCTTCGTACAGTAAATATTCGAACCTGAAATTGGATGTATCGACCGTGGACTCTCTTTACCAAGACATCGATCGATGGCGCGGGATACCAGGCTTGTACTGGGGTATTTGGTCCCTGATTCAAGCTAGAATCTCTGAGATCGACTTCGACTATGCCAGTTATGCTGAAAAAAGGCTGGGTGAATATTTTGCCTGGCGAAGTGAGACTGATGGCACTCGCACTCGAGATGGTCGCAAGATGCCGCTACGTGAGCGCAGATGGGCGGAGGAATAAAGTTGTCCAGACTGACTTCATCTTTGAAGGGCCGGCAGATCCCGTGCAATACTACTAATGAAGCATCTAGTCCGGTATTGTGTTTACGAGTATCGGATCGAGCATGTTAGACGATGCACACCTGATTGGGAACTGCCCTTTGCAACAGCCCGGGTCCATAGTTGTGCTGGGCGTTGTCTTTTTGCAAGAGGTTCAACGTCGTTTGAAGCTGGACTGCATAATTGCCATCAACTGAGCATCATGCATGGCAATAATGCGAGGTGAAGAGCACAACTGCTGCTCAATGAAATAACCCACTAGGGCCAATTTGAAACCTGTCTTGAATCCAGATGCATCCTAGCCAAGGCTCGCATCTTGCGATGCCGGACATGCTGACCTTTCCACGACTGTGACAAACTAGACAGGAATGACATGGAAGTCGATACCAGCAATGCGACCTACCTTGGCGGGGTTACCAGGCTTAGAATTCGCCTGGCTGAACTTTCCACTGGATCGCATCTAACCTTTAGCTTCCATTTGACCCATACGCCAAGTATCAACAGTGCGACCACTTTGCTCCTCACTTCGAACACATCAATGTCATACTGCCCAATCGACCACGCTGATACTGCATCTGCCTATTGTCTGTGCTGCAGCGCACGCATGGCAAACAGTGCCTAACGCTGTAGTACAGGTGCAGCGCCCTGAATTCGACTTACTGGTAGCCACAGATAACCCTTTCCGCCTGACCAGGGTCGAAGGCTGCTGTGAGACCGTGGAGGTGGTCTTAAAGTCGGGCAGAAAGCCCTTCTACACAACCCAAGCCCTAGACCTCAACTTCATCATCCAGTATGCTACCATAAGCTCGCAAGCTCTCGGGCATTTGTCTCAGGGCCCGCAGACTTCTCCTCCCCTCGTATGGAACGGGAGCATTTTCGCCCTTCCAACTGCCAAACCGTCAAAGCACCGGAATCTCTCACTCCCAAGGAGCTATGGTTCCCGCAATCTCCCTCCTTACTCTTACCGACGCCTCTCTCCTGTCTCCCGGCCTAGTGTACAATTTCGACATTGTGCGCGGACAGAGCACAAAGCGATGGCGGATACTACTGCGATAATATGGGCTGTGGAGTATTGGCCTGTACGAGCCAAACTACTGACTGCCCTCGTCAAACTCGACGCAAATCTTTGATTTGCAGGAGACAACCTAACAGCTTGGGGACTGTGGCCACAACAACGAGCCTGGTTCTCTTCCAAGTTGAGCGTGCACCGTACATCTTCCACGCAACAGCCTCGAAAGCTACAAGGATCACTACAATGATGTTGAAACTCACGAAAACGTCTAGCGCGCCCTCAGCGACAATAACAAGTGTTCCAACTCATCTAGCTGTTATCTCTCCAGCTATGTCGGAGGCCGGCCTCACATTGAAGGCAAGAATTGGGCTTGGCAGTGGGGTTGGCTTCTGGTATCATATTCACTCTAGCTCTTTTCCAGTACCTGAAAAGCCTGCGCATCTCTGGTATTTCGCTGGAGAGGTCGTCGATTAACGCATCGAGAGCAGCAGATCTAAGTGCTTTGCGCGGATGTTGTCACATAGGGGACGAGTGCTCAGAGATCCTACAGTGACGAACCCAGAGCATGCAGTAGTGTGCGACAGCGAATCTGACACCTTGTATCGCTACCACTATGAGGTCGGCAAGACCACGACCCTTGGTGTGTCCGTCGAAAGCCTTCACGTCGAGTTCGAGTGATGACACGTGCCAACGTCTCGTTTGCCAATGCATGGATCATACGGAGTAGGGCCAGATGCAATGTATTCTGCATCCGAGAAAGCGAAAATGCTATTGCAATTGGCTGGAGTACGGTGGTGATGCTCGCTGATGGGGGGACATCACGAGTCGGAGATAAGATGCACACACCACATATGTCAAGATATCGAATGCGTACATGTGCGACGGAGAGCAATGACCAGGGGTAGAGGCCGAGACAGATCCATGGAACGATGCCAACTTCGCGGATGAGGATGGCAACGACGGTGCAATTGGAGGACTTGATGTGGCTTAACCTTGGCGTAGGATGGGGTTCGAACGTTAGAGGATGATTTGAGCCGGCTTTAGTTTCGCCCGCCATCGATGCACTAGATCGGACGTCGGAGCCCGGTCCCTGTAGTCACCCTATCAAAAGCTCACTCACTCAGCATGTTTCCACTCAGTGTCTTGTCACTGGACCCTCAGTGGCTCTTGCTTTTCCTGGTGCACCCGCGTAGTGGCTCTCGTTCCCACTTTCTGTGCTGGGCTCCTTTCTGTCGCACTTCCAGTTGGTTCTTTGCCTCCCGTCAAGCGAGCATCGCGGTGCAGGAAGGAGTGCTTTGGAGTCTTACCTCACGCGCCTCACATGCTCCCCTAGCTTCTGTCTAAACTCTTTTCCGCACCACTTCCACGCACGCCAGAAGCTTTGTTCGTGTCATCAACACGTCTACCTGTCTAATCACTCTTCTTCCCATTTCTCTTCCTTCACCAGCATTCCTTTTTACCTTGTCCTTCCAAATCGCCTTGTCGGCTTTGTAATACTTACTTCTTTTCGCCTTTTGTTCTTTATCGCCACTACTGGGCACCTTAGCTGGTAGCTTAGCTCTTCGGACTTTAACCAGCCGATTGTAATCGTCATCCACTTCTGGCCATACCACTCGCGCAACCAACTCTGCGCTGCGCTATAACGACAATTGTATCATTGCTATACTTGCCACCTGCGCGCCTATACTAGCATTCGACTGCGATCACTCATTGTCGCTGGCTCGGCATAGCTTTACTTGACAAGTCGACACAGACGCACTTGCTCAAAACTTTGCCGCACTTTTGCGACAGTGACAGGTTGCAAGCACATTTGCACTTGAGGTTGACAGAAACAGGATTGAAGGATTCGTGAGAAAGTGACGGATATTGATGGCATTGGTGAAAAACAGTGCTGCCTGGTGACTCGATCAGGCTGACGCAAGTGGTTGTTGCGGTGTTTTGGCACAACACGAGGATTGCCCGGGAGATAAGACAAACATGTTGCGCATACTGTCTTGGAACTCGAACACGGGGTTTGAAAAGATGCAATCTCGGGATCTCTCGTCTTCTGCTCCAAATTCTTCACCTTCCGTGGTGTCTTGCGCAAGTGCAAACGCTAAACGAAAGCGACCGTTGGAGCCCGCAAGCTTGCCTTCAACTGCTAGTGAGGCTGTGAAACCTCCCTCGAGCGCCGAAGTGAATTCTTTAGCCGCACAACTCTCAAACAACAATTCAAACGCATACACAACCCCAATTGTTGTCGAGTCTCCTGCTCTGCGTTCGATGCCTGCTCCTAAGGACTTCGCTAACGATGCCATGATGGAAGTTGATCCTAAACCGTTGTCTCCTGAAAAGGTCAAGTCAAAGGAGGAAGCTCAGCTGGCTACCATGCGTCAGACGATTTCTTCGCAAATGAGCCTGGAGATACTACTGAAGCACAGGGAACTACGCTTGATTGATCAAGAGTTAGCCAAGTGTCAGGTCGCTCTAGAGCAGTTGCGGAGGTGTGCGGAGATCCCGTATCCTGCTCTACAACCGGGGTCAGAGCAAGTATCCTTGGGCAAGGGCTCCGCTGTGCGCAAACCATCCGAAAGACACCCTGCTCGGTCACCTGCTCCGTGGGGTGTCACCGATGGCCCGTATTCAAGACACTATGCAAAGTGGCTGCTGCCTGATCCTCAATTCGATGGTGGAGAGTCTGAGTCGGCTGGACCTGTGTCCAATGCGTCAATTCATGGTCGTTCAACCCGTGGTCACTACACCGATTTTGCTCAGATGGTTGGCAAAATTTCTAGATCTCAACGCGCGCTAAATTCAGGTTTGCCAGCTGGCTATGCGGAACCGAAGCAAAAGCCAACCGGGCCCATGGTCCTGAAACGCAAGTCCGACGGCAAAATGGTTAAGTTAGTTTGTCCAGATTGTGGTAGATTTGACTTCGGCAGTGCTCAAGGCTTCATCAACCATTGCAGAATTGGCCATCAGAGAAACTTTGCCAGTCATGACGCAGCAGCTGAAGGTTGTGGCGAGCCGCTCGAGCTCGACGAGAACGGCGCGGTAAAAGGTACACCCGCTGAAACCCCAGTAGCAAACGTGCCTACAGTGCTTAGCATACCTGCCATAGCAACGCCTCCTACTACGCCGGTGGCAGCCCCCACGTCTAGCGCAACTGCTCATCCTCTTGTCAGATCTGCTCACCTTATTCCTAAAGACGCGCCGGCTAAGCTGTTGGTGAAGGGAGGGTGCATACCTAAAACCGAACGGAAGGCATCGAAAGCTAAAAAGGTTGCCCCGGCACAAGGTCAATGCCCTGAGGCACCCAACCTCTCTGCCTTCCTACAACAACAAGGGGTGAGCTTGAATTTGCAGGACGCTGTCTCTGATGCAAAGGTGAAGGTCGAGCTTCACGAAGACATTAGTGATGAGGACATGGATGGGGATTCACCACTTTCCACGCCAGTCGGAAACAGCAGACATCCTCAGGTAGCTGGTAGCAAGCAACCTATGAAATCTACTGGTCACACTAGCGCCTCCCGCAAGTCCAACTTTGCCCAAGCACGGAGTCCTGAAGACCCAACCAGGTCCCTCGCTAATGTCGATACTGCCAGTGAGGGCATCCAATTCAACCACTTCATGCCTCTTGTTCCATCACCTACAAACGAGTCGACACAAGCTCCTAGTTTGATCGATGACGACGAAGAGATGGAACCCCAATCTCCCCCAAGCTCGGATGAAATGGATGATTCTGACGTCCATTTTCACGTTAGGGACGACGAACACCCTGAAGAAGGCAATGAGCTTCGAGGACCAGAAGTGCCAGCGCAGACAACATGTACACGGCCAGCAGCGCCAGTTCAGCCGCCTATGGCTGCACCACTTGATCCCAAGGTCAGGCGGGCCAATTTTATTGCGGAACATCCTCGGAGCGAGGACCAAAATGACCAGAAACGACGGAAAACCGGACCGTGAACATGTTTGGGTAAAGGATAACAAAAATTCACCACTCACGATTTTCATTGTTTTTCTGCTTTACGGCCGAAGCTCCTCTGGCGCTTGGAGAGTAGCATTTCCAGGCGAAGAAGGAGTATACACGGTCTAGCCATCGATTATGCAGCGTTTGTAAACAGGACGCTGTAGGCGAGGGGTGGACTTTTGGGGCTTCACGGTTCAACTTGTATTATTGTATATACGTCTTCTTATCTGCTATCCATAGATCTACGACGTTCTGACGCTTGTCAAAAGACAAGACACTTTTGAGCTCGGCGCTCAATGAAACCATACTCTACTCAATGATAGACTAATTATGTTTATTTGCTGTTCTTGTTGGCCTTTTCTATAGCACCGAGTAGAAGTAGCAGGATGTCGATCTACAGCAATGAAGAGCAATTCGATGAGAACGATACATCCATTTCATTCATCCGTGCATAGCACCTCTATCTATCAAGACTGACTCGTATACGGCGACCTCAGCCGCCACCGCGCCCCATACCGGTACAGCACCATAGGAATCGGCGCCATGGCAACACTAATCCCACCCAACACCGTGAAGCCCCACCCATACCCGAACCTCCTGACCAGCGGCCCCGCCGCAAGCGGGAAGAACGTGCCCATCAAACACCGCGCCACGATCATCGCCGTCATGCCGCTCGCCGCGTACAGGCCCAGCGCGTCGACGACGTACGCCATCACGGGCAGGTAGCCGAGCATCAGCGTGAAGCCCATTGCGGCGACGCAGAGCAGCATGAGGGGGAGCGGGGCGTGGGTCTGTGCGAGCCAGCCGTAGGATGCGACGGCGAGGGGGAGCGTGAGGCTGCCGAGGATGACGAGGGGGAGGCGGTATTCGGGGGCGGAGATGTTGGCGTGGGTTGTGCGGAGGTGGATGTAGATTTTGTCGAGGTAGGTGTTGCAGAGGGCGACCATGATTAGGGAGCCCGTGCTGAAGCTGAGGAAGCTGAGGCCTGTTTGGGCGGGGGTGAGGTTGTAGATTTCTGAGAGCTGGGGGTGGGGGGTTAGTGGACTTGACTTGATCTGACGTGACCTGGCCTGGCCTGACCTGACCTGGCCTGTTATGGGAAGGCTGTGGGAAGGGCTCGTGGGGGCGATGGACAGGGCAGCTCGGTCGAGCCGAGATGAGATGAGATGCATTGCATTGCATTGCGTTGTACGACGCGTATCTAAGTCAATGCTTTGACGGTGCTCGTGTTGCGGTGAAGACAAGACGGATGGGTTTCTGAGCGGAGAAGAGACTTACGATGTCTGGGAGTGTTGTGCTCATTATGTAGAAGTAGGTGAAGGTCATTCCGCCGAATAGCGAGAGGGCTTGGAGGACGCCGGAGCCGAAGAAGACGATGAACGGGCGGGTAATTGATTCGAGGAAATTACTGGTCGAGTTTCGCTTGCTCTCATCGACGTCGTAGATTGTCTTGAAGGTGTTTCCGGTCTCCTTGCTGAGCCTTGCTGCCTTGCGTCTGAGGATTGCGACTTTGTAGGTTTCGCGGAAGCAGCCGAGGAAGACAAGTTCGCAGGCGATCATTAGGGCGGCGGACATCCAGAGGATTTGCCTCCAGCCTAGGTTCTCTGCGATTGCGCCGGCGATGGCGGGGCCTATGGTGTCACGTCAGAATTCCTTCGGGAGGTCCCGATGTGCTTCTGGGACGGCGGACTGACCTATGGCGCCTCCTAGGAGGGGTGCGAGCATGATTAGGCTCATGGCTGAGCCACGTTGGTCGGGAAGGTAGATGTCACCCACGATGGCTGGGTTGAGGACATTGGCGGCCACAGACACGCCAGTCAGAAACCTTGCCGCAATGAGGAGGTGTGTGCTTTGACAGCATGCTGCGAAGATGGTGGCAGAGATGAAGAGAGCATTCGCAACGTTGATGACTCGTTGTCGACCGCATAGCTCGGATAGAGGGCCTATTATGAGAGGACCAGCTGCTTCTCCCAACTCCCAGATAGTCACTAGAAGAACGCTGGCGCTTTTATCCGTGTGGTGGTCTTGGTTGAGGTCGCGCACAATGCGGTTTGCAACAGGCACGACAGAGATACATGTGAAGGTCCTGAGAGCTAGTCAGTATGCTCATGCAACGCCTGTTTTAATGCACAAACGTGGTGAAAGCCATTAATGCGAGCAGGGCAACAATTCCTCGTTTGTAGGTCTTGGGCCAATCAATAGGATTTTCTGGATCACCATTCGGTTCGAAGTCAACGATCTGGCTGTTATCGTAGCCATCCTTGCTGAGTACCCGTTCCAGATCATCCTCATGGATATCTCTAAGCAAAGGCTGCGTCTCATTCATCGTTCCTGTTATGATGATCGAAAAGGAAGAAGTTTGGCAAATCGCGCGTCCGTCAAGAGCAAAATCTTAAACTTGCGGCAAAGTGCGCCCTTCAGATCATTGGATGAGCGTTCTTTGTATTAGGAAGGTCGTTGGTGAGCTTAGCTTAGCTTGGCGCGCCACGACTTTGCCGAGATCGATCGTTTCCGGTGTCTAGCCTCGTCATCATTAGCAACGAAATTGTATCGTTAGCTACCAAAGATCCTGTACATCATTTGGCCGATGGGTGGGCGATCACGCAAACGACTCATGAAATGACCATTTTCAATAGCATATGCATTAGTTCTTGTATTGTATTCAAGTATTCGTGTGCTCGACCGAGAAAAAAGTCCCAGCCTGAAAGTGCTCGCAAGAGCTCCTGCGTGAATCAACAAGATATCATTCTCCTCATCCCTTTATTTGGGGGTATCAGCTCATAACGTCGTTTTCGGCGTGAAAGTCGTGTATCGCATCGCAAGATTATGTGCTAGCTTTGTCACATAATGTACAAAATGTACAGAAACATCGCAATGCCTGCAAACATGTTCACCATAACAGCTGCTGCTTGGCCGTGAAGGACATTGAAGGCATTGGCATCTGAAAGATCCACTGAGCTCATCGCAGGCGCAGTGAATGGAGGTGGTGTCATCGTCTTCGAGATCATTCTCGTCGATGTCTTCGTCTCAGTCGTGGAAGCGGTAGCATTCACTACACTTGTAACATTGATGACGCTTGTAACGGTCGGAGTCAAATTCAGAGTGATAGCGGGAACGCTTGGGTCGTTGATGCCTGACTCAGTAACGGTAACGGTCGAAAGGACGGTGACATTTCGGACGGACGTCCACCACGGAGTATAGCTTCCAGGACCGCCAGTACTGGAAGCAGGAGGCGTCGCAGGCTCAGTACTAGTCGACCACCAGGTGCTATAGCTCCCAGAGTGGGCTGTAGTCTCTAGTGTATGACCACCGGATGACTGCCATTGAGTCCACGACATTGGTGGAACTAGCGGTGGGACTACCGTTGTGTACATGGTGGTTGTCGATGTTGTCAACAGGGAACCCGTGGGCGGATCCATCATACCGTTGATCAATGGGACTGCCGGTGGTGCGCCGGTTGCATGCGGCAAAGGTCCGTTCACTGGTGTTGGGTAAGGATAGAATCGATCTTGCAAGTTTTGCGCATGAGCGAAGGTACTCAATGTCAAGAGCCGCGCAAGGACGATAAAGAAGCCATGTGGTCTCAATCTGCTTCCAGACCCGTGATAGGAGGTGCTAATCGGGGTAAATGCTCGCGTGGAAGTGACCGTGCTATCGCTCGTGCCGACTGTTTTGCTTGGAGGTGTCTTTGAGGTCAGGCCTTTAGTAGAAGTCGGCGCAGTCTTTGTGGATGTGAATGATGAATGGTGTGAGACAGAGCCATTGCTTCCAGGAGGTCCCCAGCCAGTAGGATATGCTGTGCTAGTAGAGTTTCGATATCTTGGAGTGGAAGATGCGGCAGAGTCGGGAGTAGCAGTCACATAGACGGTAACAACTCTTGTCGAACATGTTGGGGGAGGTGCAGTCTTGCTATATTGGTTGTCTCCATGGAGGTCGAAAGTAAAGACCTGCCAGTATCCCATACCACCACATGTCTGCTGCTTATCTCCGTGGCAAGGCTCATTACAGTTGCTATCCTCTACTCGCTTGTCAGCTGTTGGTGTGGTGTCGCCGCAATAGCAGGTGAAGCCATCTGTCAGTGCCATAACCGGCCAAACTTCGTTGCCGCAAGCTGACTGGCAGGATTCGAGGGTCTGATGGTGGTCTGTGTTGTCTTGCGCAAGTGGATCAGGGGCAGAGTAACAGCCGAGAGTCTGCAGGGCACCAAATTCTAGGGTACGAGTCGTACTCTGAACTTCGCCTCCACTGTTTGCGGCAGGAGTAGGTCTGACTGTGAAAGTGATGACAGGAGTTGTGGTCTGGGTGACGATCTCAGTTGGCTCCGAGGAAGCGGCCGCGGATGCTCGGTCTCGTTAGTCGAGAACTCTGACAGGAAGTACGTACGACTCACAAGATGGTGAAGAAGAAATCGAAGCAGTATCATGGTAGATAGTGGTGGTAGCGTCTGGAGGGGTGACAACTATCTCGTCTTAGCTAAGGCTCTAGTAGGCTGGACCGAACTTACCCTCAGTGACAGTGCTCGTGGTTGAACTTGTCAGGCTGAGTGTCTCGAAAGGTGTCTCGGTGACGTTGGAATATGAGATACTGGAGGCTGTGAATGACATTAGCCACGTCCTGCAGCGACTGTATGGGGTAATCTTACCACCCAGTGGGCACCCTGAAGCATCGCAGACAGGAACAGCATCACTAGTGACAGGGCCTGGCTTGACAGTGGTCAAGATTACAGTCGTGGCGGTTCTGGTCGTTGTTTTACCCACAGTGACTGTAGAATTGTGCGCGCTACTGTAGTAGCCTGCTGCGAAGGCAGGCACCACGGCCGCGAGGAGGAGTAAAGCTTTCATTGGCCACATTAGACGAGTTTCGAGGTTTGTTGAGTACAGTATGCGAGAAAAAGCGTGTGATATAATGAATGTGGTAAACGAACGTATGCAAGAAAATAGATCAAAGAGCGACAATAGTTTGTTTGCACAGATGGAGACGGTGAAGAAGGCCAGAAAATGTTGACAATAACAACGACCTGATCCAGGGTCACGAGACGAGGCTGAAACGCTATCTGCTGCAGTGCTCTTCTTGATATCGTTGCAAGTAGGTAAAAGGCCTAGCATGTTACCTCATAATTCAAACGAGAAGGACTTAGCTCGAAGCATGTTTGTAGCATAGATCTGACCATGAAGTAGCAGCTTCAATACCGGCTATCAACACATATATCCAAGCACTTTTGACCGGTCGCCCCACAGTCCAAGGGTTCGCCAGCTAATGTTGTCGTGTTCGGCTGGCTGCTTGAATCGGTGAGCAGCAGCCCCGTGTTGAGTAAAGCTTCATCGCGCTCATGTCTCCTAACTAACCCCTTCTCACTACCTTAAGGCGTGATCGAGTTGCAAACACCAATATGGTCGGCTCGAAGCAATGGTATAGAGCATCTCAAGGCTCATTGAGGAGGACATCATTCTGTAGGGAAGGGGGAAGTTGGGTGGAAGCTATACACGATTTTGCCCTGTTTGTCCTTGAGCAGCATCTACTTTGGGTCTAGTGCCCTAGTTCAACCGCCACCTTCCCTCTTTCAATCATCGGCAATGGCGTCCATTAGAGGCTGTAGCAAACATTGACGATTGATTGATTGATTGATTTGATTGACGACGATTTTGCCAAACTCTAAGATTCGCCGCGACATCATCAGAAGGCGTAGGGTGGACAAGTCTACAGCAATCTGTCTTACAGCCAGACTTACGACTCCAGCTTGGTACACTAGCCATGTCTTGCGAGCACGAACATCATGGACATGATCACCACGGTCATGGGGACGGCCATGACCATTCTCATGATCTCGAACCAGCCCTGCAGTCTAATCTATACAGGCAGATCCAATTTGACAAGATCCGCACCCTAAACGAAACAGAATCCCGCTCAGGTGCCGCCATCGTCCAGAAGGAGTGGCAAGAACGACTCTCGGAGAGTCCAGTACTCGAGAGTGACGCCGACGAGCAGCTTCTGATGCACGTTCCGTAAGCGCAGATGTGCCATGTCCAGGTCAAGACTGACAGACTACTGTAGATTTGCTGGCTCCTGCAAGCTCTACTCCATCCTCATCCGAACGTCTGACACGCCGAACGCTCCTCGCAAGCTCAAACTCTTTCGAAACCGGGACGACCTCGACTTCGGTACTGCCTCAGACCTTCAGCCAACACAAGTGATTGACCTGCCGCGATCAAATGATCTCGCTGAAATCCCGCTTAATCGTGCTCACTGGAATACCACCACATCCGTAGATCTGTTCTTCGAGGACAATCACTCCGACGGTGACGAGGATGTGAGTCATGTGTACTACCTGGGCTTCAAAGGCGACTTCATGGCTTTGAACCGAGAGCCAATTAGCGTTCTGTATGAGGCTGCTGCGAATCCGAACGATCATAAGGTTATCCAAGGACTGCAGAACACTGGGCAGCAGTCGCTAGGACAATGAGGTCGAGGTAGCGATAAGCAGGGATCTTTCAAGCTGCTTCAAGCTGTGCTCTTCTCTGCCGTGCTCTTTCCTTTCGCTTTTGTTCCCTGTCAAGTTCTGTCTCTGGCGCGTTGGGCAAGTCTCCGTCTGTGATGATCGTCTTCGAAGGAGCATCTGGCAGTTTGACGCCCTCCACTTCTCTTTCGAGGGCCTCAAGCTCATCTTCCACATCGTCCTCTTCCTGGTTACTTAATTGACCAGCGAGGGCCTCGCTTATCTCTTCCTGTTCGCGACGTGCTTCGGCAGAGTCTTCCATGATCTTCTCAACAGACGCGAGACCACCCATCTCCTTGTTTATCATCGTGAGGACTTCAGTGCCTCTTTGCAGTCCAAAGACAACATCTTTCTGTACTAGAGCGAACTCGACGTTGGAAGTGAGCTTCTCCAGCTGCTCGAGTTGGGCATCGGTCTGCGACAGCAACGACTCCTGGTACTTCTTTCTACGTAGAGCTAGAAGGGCTTTCTCTTTCTCGCCCTTTGCTAAGCACTCCCTCGCGATCTCCTTCTCACGATTTGTTATGACGGTGACCTTCTTCTGATATTGCCTGAGCTTATCTCGCTGGTTCTTCATATCCAGAATTGCTCTATTGCTACGTCAGTCGCCCGACTGGCATGGCCTGCTGTGGTAGCTCACCTGTCCTGAGCGGAGATCTTGCTCCCCGAATTACCCATTGCGCCGACTGCATGACTCCTTTTGGTAAGCACTCATGAAGTTTGCAGGCAGCTGTCGACCAAAGATGTTCAAGGACTGGCATGTCACCCGTGCCCGAAAAGCCTAGGCACTGACATCATCGTGGCATCGCGTGTCAACAAACCTCGAATTCTTACAAGTCACCTCTCCATCGATGCATTTAATCACCGACTATGTAATGGACACGTCTATCGATCGCAAAAGTTATCACATCCATTCGAAATCTTCAATCTCAATATGCGAGTCGACATCTTAAGCTTGGGAATAGCCCTGTCAGAAGATGTCACCTACAGAGACAGGAACACCAAACTGTGTGAGTACACGTAACCACACGGAGCAATAGCAGCGACGACTCTCCTGGGAACAGACGCGATGGTTCATCAAGAGCAAGTGTTTGACGTCATGTGAACCGGTCATTCCTGCCTATACAAGCCACACACTGCCTCCTTCACCATCTGATCGGGCCTTCTGTCTCAGAGTATGTCCCAGTCTCACCTGCATCGCCCATGGTGATGAACTTGCAAGCTTCAATTGCACCATCCTCTTTCTTCCCCGCCCCTTCAGCATAACTGTTCAGGTTTGTCTGCCGGAAACCGGGATTGACCATGTTGATACGGAACCCATCGTCCTTGTACTGAACGGCATATACCGCCCCAACCATGTTGACAGCTGCCTTAGCTGCCTTGTAATGTAGGGCAATCGGAGCGTACGAATAGAACGGGTATTTCGGATCAAGGGTGTTGCCGATCGAGCCCAGGTCAGAGGACATGATGATTATTCTGGGGGCTTTTGATTTCCGCAACAGACCCACGAATGCGTCCGTCACCACCACGGCACCAGCTACATTCGTGTCGAACACTAATGGCCTTGGTAAGCAGCGTCCGC